>JAABUS010000183.1_pt1 | contig 155451 bp, 44 predicted proteins | sample 5560161 | NCBI WGS metagenome assembly JAABUS01 (sample SAMN10711885, study PRJNA513376) | rock metagenome | isolation source: Antarctica rocks | place: Antarctica: Victoria Land, Trio Nunatak nord | collected 2016-01-04
TATATAAATCGAAAAACTTTTATTATTATTAAGTTTATTATTAATATTTAATTGTAATATTATTTAGCTTAGATATAGAATAAAAATAATATATCTAAATAATATATATTTTTTTAGAAAATAATTTTATTATTATATTTATATTTTTAAATAACTTTTATATATTTTTAATAATTTTAAATTAATTTGTTTTTTTAATTGTAAATTTTTTTTTTGCTTTTTGTCTAAATTTATTCTTAAAGTATTTTGCTATAAAATTGTTAATATCGTATATTTTATTATATTATCTAAATATATTACTATAAAGATCTTAATTAATTTAATATTTTTTAATTTTAATTTTAATTTTAATTTTATATATTTATAATTTAATATAGAGACTTGCGTTTCAACAATTGTTTTATACAATTTTTTAAATTAAATTAAAATAGTTTTGCAATTATTATTCTATTTTTAATATTTTTTTTTATTATTATTTTATTTTTGTGTGCAATTGCAACTTGCAATATTTTTTAAATTAATTAATAGCGCTTTTATTATTTGTATATATTTTTAACTTATTTTACAAATAATATATAAAGATAATACAATTATATAGCAACTTAGAAATTTCTTATAATATCTAGTAGAGTACAACAAAATTTAAAGAATAGAAAAATTAAAAAAATTAATAAAACTGTAAATAATATATTAACAAATAGTTTTATTAAAACAAAGTAAAAAATATATATATTATAATTAGAATTAATATTTATTTATTAATACTTATTTTAAATTTTTATTAATACAAGATTGTTATTTCTTTATATTAATATATATCTAATCTTATTAATATATTATGCAAGTTTATATTTGTTAATTACTTTGTTATTTATATTATATATTCTTATTGTTAATTACTAATTTAAGTCTCTCTTTTTACGTAATTTTCAACGCGTTTGCATTAATTAAAATTATTAAAACTATTATTTATTTTACTATAATTTCTTTGAATTTTGTCTCAAATTTAATTTTTTTTTATTTATTTATATAAATCTCTTTTTAATATTGTTAAATTTATTATTTTCTTCAATAGTTTGCGTAAAGTAGATAGATAATATATACAAATAATATAAAATATTTTGTGTAGAATTAATATATTTTATTTGTTAACTTGTCGATTAATTTCGATTTTTTTTTGCAATAAACTAGTTTTTTAATTTGAATATAATAGAATAAATACAAACAAAAAAAAGTCTCGAGAAAAAAAAAGCATTAAAAAAAAGTATTTAAGATACTAATATAGTTAAAATAATGCAAACAAATAATATATTTTCGACTAATATACTAATATTTTGCGATAGTATATATAAAAGTAAAAATTTAATATTGTTGCTCTTTGCAAAATTCGAAAATATTAGAAATTAATTGATTTTTTTATCTTTTGACTTGTATTTTAGTATCTAATTTGTAAATTTCCTTATAATAAAATCGATAATTATAGATATAATTAAATCGACTATTTTATTTAGAGTTTAACTTTAGTAACATTTTAGAAAGTAACAAAAATATATATAATTATTTTTCTTTTTAGTAAATATATTATTTTTTTGTATTACTATTATAATAACAAAATTATAACTAATATCTTGCGTATTATAGATTTGAGTCTTGCGACTATTTATACAAAATATATAATACTTTAGCTAAAAGATTTGTTTTTTGTTAAAAAATTTATAAAATAGTTTGATTTTCTAAACTAAAAATTTTATAACAATATTATATTTTTCTTTTTAAACAAATATAATATATTGTTTTTTTTAAGCAATTATAATTATTCTTTATATTAGTTAAAACTTAAATTTTTAAAATTTTACTATTTGTAAATCTTTTCTAGCAATTTAGTTTATTAAATATATTATCTTTTTATATTATTACTAATAGTATTTGATAATTTTTGTAGTTATTAAAGATTTTTTTTTTAAAAGATTAATTTATCTATAGATAAATCTAATTTAAAACAATCTTAAAATCTAGTATAAAAAAATCTTTTTCTCTATTTATTGTTTAATTGTTATTTTTTTTTCTACAATATATATTTTATAATTTAACAACAATTCTTTTTGCGTTTAGATTTATAATACAATTAAAGTACTTAATTATTATAATTTGTTTAATTGTTTACAAACTTATTTAAGATTAGTTTTATTAATATATTTTTTAAACAAAACTAAAAGTTTGTTTAATATCTATTAATAATATTAAATATAAAAATCTATCTTAAGTTATTTGCGTTAATTTTAAAAAGTTTAATATATTATTTTTCTAATATTTCTAAATCGAATATTTATTTTCTACAATATTAATACAAAAATATTAATTATTTTTATCTTAAATCGAATAAAATTGTTAAGATTGTTAAAATAAAAATCTTGTAACAATTACAATAGACTATATTAATATTAGTAAAAATTTATATATATTATTATATTGTATTATTTTTTTAACAATAGTTGCTTCTTGTACTTTTGCTCTTAAATTAATAGTTAAATTGTAATAATATTAATAATAATTTTAAAATTCTATCTTGTATTTGTTTTTGTAATTAACAATATTATTGTTTTCTTTCTTATTTTATAATTTATAAAAACTATCTTTTTGTATAGAATCTAAAATATTAACAAAATTATATAATATATTAATTAATTCTTTTGTTCTTAAATAGTATTTAACAAATTTTGTCAAAACTTTATTGCAAATCTTAAGTACAATATTTGTTAAAAAATAAATATTAATTTTTACTAATATTAATTATTTAAATATATATTAATAGAAAAATAAGATCTATTTAAATTGCAATAATAATATAGGAAAACAATCTTTAATTAGAAAAAATAAGCTATATAAATTAAAATATTTAACGCGTCTTTAACAAAGAATATTAACAATAAGTTTGTTGCAAAAAATATATTAGTAAATTTGTTGTAAAAAGTATATTAATAAGTTTCTTGCAAAAAGTATATTATAAAGATAGATTTGTTACAATATTTTTGCTATAACAACGCGTCTTCTAGATAAACAAAGAAAATATAGTATAAATTATTTATTTGTTGCAATACTTGTTTAAATATTGTTTGCTTTAATTAAGTATCTTTATAATTTTATTAGTATATTAAAATAAGCAAACAATATTGGCTGTAAAATTTCTATTTAAACTTCTTTAATTATTTAGATAATTATATATTTACTTAATTTTGTATTTATAAATTAATTAAGACAAATAAATATAACTAAATTGTTCGACTTGTTTAAAGCTAAACTTATAGACTTTGTCTTATTTTTTATTTGTTCTTTGCTTGTTTTTAACTTAAAACTATATAATTTAAGTTAAACAAAATCTTTGTTTTAAATTTTAAATTTTAATATATTTGATTAATTTGTTTGTAACAAATTAAATATATCTAGTTTTTATAATCTATATATTATTTTTATAGTTAGCAAATTCGATTTCGAAAATAAAAATAAATAAAAATTAGTAGATCAAAATTAATTAGTAAACAATATCGAAAATAATATTTAACTATCTTTTTATTTTTCACAATTAAGATTGTCGAAAAATTTAAAAAAATACTATATTATAGAGTTATCTATACAATATAATTAGAAGAACTTTGTTTTCTACAATTATACTATCAAGAATTTAGTTAATATCTTAATAGTAAATTTCGAAATTTTAAAAGCTACAATTAATAAGAATATTTATAGTTAATTTTAAATACTAATTAATATAGTTTACTCGAAATAATTTATTATTAATTAAGCTAAATATTATTAAGTTAAAATTAAAAACTTAATTGTTAAGTATATTATATTCAAAGTTCTTATAAATATTGTTGTTAATAAATAAAACAAACAAAGAACTTATATTATAAAGTTTAACTTTTAGTTTTAAGAGATAACTTTTAATAGAAATAGACTTTATATAATTTGCAATTATTACAAGTTTTTGCTTAAAACAATTAGTAATAAGCTTGTTAAAATAATTGTTGCGCAAAATCAATTAATTGCTTAAGATCGATTATAGTTTAATATTAATTAATTTAATTATAATATATTATTTAATATTAGTCGATTTAATTAACAATTGCAATAGCAAATAAACAATACTTATTATTAGATTGTTTAATTAGAGCTTAGTTTCGATTAACAATTAGATTTGTATAATTGTTATAAATAGTTTTATTTGCTTTTTTGCAACAACTTATACTATTGCAATATTTTTGAGTTTAAAAATATTGTTAAGAATTAAGAGATATATCAAAATTATTTGTATATTAAAATTAAAATTAGCTTATCTTTATTTCTCGATAAAATTGCAAAGATTAACTACGCTAGTATTGCTTGCAAAAATATAGTATATAATATAATTAAATATTGTATCGAAACTTAGTTAATTAATTCTTATTAAATTGTAGACAAATTAATTTAAAATTTTAACAACTATTTCGATAAATACAACAAATATATTACGAATTTTAACAAACTTGTAGTCAAAAACTTTAAAATAAGTTACAAAAATTCTAACAAAATATTTGGCAACTTTCTTATTAGATTTACTACAACAATTGTATTACTTAATTTTAATTAAAAAATTTAGAAAATTTATTTTATTAAAAATTTATCTAATAGATTGTAACAATCTTGTATTATTGTATAAAACATTTTTAAATTTATAGTTTTAATTAAGAGAATACGTCAAATCGATTAAAAAAATTAGACTAATTGCGTCGGATCGATTAATCGAGTTCCAGTCAATTAATCGAATCAAATTAGATCGAATCGATTTCTAAAGTTAAAATCGACTTAAATCGAATTAAAATTTAGAGATAAAATCAAAATTCAATCTGAAAAACCGATTCGAATTATTATTTTTAGTAAATTTTATTATTTTTAGTAATAATTTAATAAAAATAGTTAATTTATTAAATTTAATTAATAAATATATTAGTAATATTTGTTTATAATTGTATTACTATAATACATTACTATAATATATTACTTATTAAAAAAAATCTAAATTTAAACTATTTTTATACTATTTTTAGTATAATAATGTAATTTTCGATTTCTTGACAATTCAATTCGATTTCTAATATTGGAATCGAATATTAACTCGAATCAAATTAAATTAATTCTAAAATAATAGAAATTGATTTGAGTTTTAAATCGATTTCTAGAATTGAAATTGTCGGATCGAATTAATTTCTAAAGTTGAAACCGAAATTCGATCTAACAATTAGTCTAAAGAAAATTGATATTCGAATAAAAATATTTTTTTTATTAATTACATAGTACTCGACGCAATACTTAATACAACAATTAAAATAATATTTCGACTTAAATTTGCATTATTAATTGCGCTATTAATTGTACTATCGATTGCACTTTTAACAAACCTAATTGTTAAAATAGTAAAGATTATATAGTTTATTTTTGTAACTAACTTAAAAAGTTTAAGAACAAAATCGAAAATCGAAAACTCTATTTTAACTATTTTAAGTTAAACTATTTGTATAACAATATTAACTGTTTTTGCAAAAATACAACTTCTATAATTTAGAAAGAAATTATTGTAATTCTTAAAAACTTTAAAATAGAATTTATTAAATTAAAACTAGAACTTTGCTATAATTTTGTTAAGACTTATCTTAACAACAAAAATTTAAATAAAAACAATAATTTCGACAATTTAAAAAATATCTAGTCTTTAGCAAAAATTGTAGTTATAAACAAATATTAACTAGTCTATATATATAAATTATTTAGCTTAAAAAAATTTACAATTAACAAATAATAAAACTTAATCTAATTAGAATATAAATAGATTAAAATACTTTTCTAATTATTAATTAGCAATTCGATTTTGTTATTAAAATCTATATTTTTAATAACAAAATTAAGATTAAATTTCTTATAAATATTAAAGTATTAATTAAAAACTTTGTTAATAAAAACTTTGTAATTTAATATAAGCTTTTATCGATCGAATTAATATTATTAATAAAATTTTGCTTAGCAAATAACAATTTTGCGTCTAATGTTATATATATAATTTGTCTAGACTTTAGTCTCAATATTTACAAAAAACAAACTTAATATCTAATTATCGATCTTAACAACTATAATATTATTAAAGATATATCTTAATACAAGCTTTATTAATTTAAGATTTTTTACAAAATTTGCAATCTAAAGTTTAATTTTAATTACTATATAGTTAATTGCAATTACAATAAAAAAGTAGTTAAAATCTATAGTAAAAAGATTAAAAAGATTTTTAAAAAAGATTTTTTTAAGTTAATTAATTATAGAGATATTAAAAATATATTTATTGCTATCTTTCTTATTATAACAACTAAAAAAAAATTAGATTATAATTATATAATTGTAGTATTTTGCAATACTAAATTAATCTAAGAAAGAAGATATTTTCTATTTAAACAATATCTATACTAGCAATATTGCTACTATTATAGCAAGCAATTACAACAATTTTTTTGTTAAAACAAAGAAAATATTATCTGTTAAGAAATAACTTAAGTATTGTATTTTTGCTATCTATTATAACAAATAATTATATTAATAGAATTTTTAGATAGCAAATAAGTTATCTTTAAATTTGATACAAGTATTGTCTAGTCAGAATTTATATTAGTTAGAATTTATCTAGCTAGTATTTGTTTCTAGTTTAATTATTAATTATTATATTATACAATTAGTTATTTTGCTTGTTTTATATTTATAATTGTTGTTTTTCTTTTTGTATTAATTAATAATTTTAATATTAGTTTCGAAAATAAGCAGTTCTTATTGTCTAAATTATTGTATCAATTGCTGAACGCTATTAATTATTATTTTCTTTGCTTTTGCTTAAGCGCATTAATATAGATCTCAAATATCTAAATTTTTGTATTAAATACTTATTTTATTAAGATTGTTAGCTAACTTATTGTATTAGTTTTAGACAAATATTAATAATAATATTGTTAATACAATTTATTTAGTATTTTTTTAGTTACTTAGTATTGTATTTTAAGCTTTTGTTGTAAGTTAGTATTTACTATTAAAAAGATTTTTTTAAATATTTTTGCAGCAACTAGACAATTGCTAAGTTAACAAATATTAGAAATCTTTTTTAATTTGTTTATTAACTTTTTGTTTTTGCAAAAATTAATTATTTTTTTAAATTTTTTTTGTTTCTATTTATTATCAAGCTAGCTAAAACATTATTTCGACAAACTTTGTTTTCTATTTTTGTAAAATCAAAAGTACAAGAAAGCAATAGAAAAGTTAATTAGTTGTTTATCTAATTATCGAAGTAAACAATTAATAAGATTTTATTTTAAAAAGTTATAAAGAAATTTATTGCAATAGCTGACAATCAAATATTAAATTCGAACAATCTTTCTATTACTAAAATTTTCGAGTCTAAAAATTTTTTTTCTATAAATATTGTTAAAATATTTGAGTCTAAATTTTGTTCTTTTATTAGTTTAATATTTTTAGACAAAAAAATTTTTAGTTTTTAAAATATAATATAACAATTGCTATTTAAAAAATTTTAAAAAATTAAAAATAGTCAAAATATTTTTAATTAATTACTTAGTAAATTTTAAAAATATTCTTTAACAAATATTGTTGCTTTTATTGTTAATACTTACTTAAGTAACAACTCTAACTTAATAAAACAATTATTTATTTTTTTATATTTTAATCTATTAACAATAAATAGTCGAGCTTAGTTTTTATTTTTTCAAATTACTAAAAATGAGGTTTCGAATTTATTAAATAATAATTCTTAATATAAGAATATCTTAAGATTCGACAACTATTTAATCGATAAGAATGTAAGTTTAAATTTAAAAAAATTATTTTTGTTTTTATCTAAAAATTGCAACAACTGTTTTCTTATTTTTAGTAGATAGTATTTAATAATCGAAGCAATATTAGATCTATCTATTAGTAAGTTTTGTTAATAAAATAGACAATTAATAAACAATTAATAGAATTAGAGCGCTTTTAAACAAATATCTTTCTTTCTACTACTTATATTTACTAATAATTGTTAGAAACAGAAAACTTTTATTCTTTTGTTTATTTCTATAAATAATTTCAGATAATTAATTACTGCAATAACAATAACTACTCTTAAATAGCAGTTAGTCTCTATTGCTATTTTTAAGCAGCAATTAGTTTTAATTGCTATTTTTGTATAGTTAGTTTTAATTGCTAATTATAAACAATGAGTTTTTGTTATTACTTTTAAATAGTAAATTAAACAGCAAACTGCTTTTAATTAAACAACTAACTATACAAATAAAAAATAGTACAAAAATTAGAATTTCGATTAGTATTTTAGTTAATTAAAATATATTTATTTAAATTAATTTTAATAGAAGAATTTTATTTTTATTTTTTAGATAATTAATTAATTCTAAAATATTATATATAACAAAATTAAACAAATAATTTTAAATTTTAATAAAAAAAAATTTATTAGAATTGTACTAAACAACAAATTGATTGTTTTTATAAAAAGAAATCTTCGATTATTAATAGCAGATAGCTATTAACTAAATTTAGAACTACAAATATTAAATTCTTTTATTTAAATACTTTCGAAAACTATAATACAAAATCTATTATTTTTATCTAAAAAAAAAAATTTATTGCAAGATTTTTATTTTTACAAATTAAGTAAATAATTATATTTATATTGTTAACAAAGTTACTGTTTGCAAAAATCTCTTTTTTTGTTTTTAAAAATTAAGAATAATATAATATTTTAAAAAGATTAAAAATTTTAAATAAAGGATTTTTTAAACAATATTGTTAATCGATTTTATAGATAATCTTTAGATATAATTTAAAATACAAATTAGTAAAACTTTAGATAAACTAATATTAAAAAAATTTATTGCAAAGAATACTATAAATAATTGCAAAATAATTAACTATTTTTAAAATATTATTCTTTATTTTTAATTTGTTAAAATATTTAATTTGTAAAGTTAATTAATTTGAGTCTGATAACAACTTAATTTAGAACTTAAAACAATAATAATTATATTTATAATAACTATTATAGTTTAAGATTTAATTAAAAAGCTTAAAGCAAAATAAGAGTTTTTTAAAACTATATTTATTTAACAATAAATAGAATATAATTTAAAAACTAATAAATATAACAAAAATTTTAAGCTTAATTAATTAGTAAATTGTTAACTCTTTATATTAGTACAAATATATACAATCTATCTTTTATATATATTGTACTATAATATTTATTAGAATTTTGCTAAATATTGATTTTGTTTTTTAGTACAAAATTCTAAATATATTGTTAATTAATAGTAATTAATAATACAATTATTATAGTTTATATCTTTACAATTTATACTATTGCAATTTAATTTAATAAAAAAACTGTTAATATCTAAATATCTAACAATTATTGTCTATAATACTAAGACTTAGATTAATAGCAAAAATAAAAATTCTTTCTTTTTTAAAACAAACAATTAACGCAATAATATTAGAGAAAATTAAAATTGCAATATTTATATTAGTAAAAAAAAAAATTATTAAAATACTAGCAAAATTTTTATTAACTCTATATTACTTTAATATATTATATAATATTTTTTGTTCTTAACTCTTATAATAGACAGTAGTTAGAAATCTCGACTTATTTTAGTACAAAATATATTGACAAAAAGTTGTTTGTTAAAATTTCAATCTATTATATTAAGAATAAGCAATCAGCTAATAAAGAGCAAACTAATTATATAGATTTCTCTGTTATTTTAACTAATATTTATTAAGTTAATATATATTATATTAATTTCGAAATTAGTATTATTTTAAACTGTTTAATCTATTAAACTTATTAATATATTTTCTGTTTAAAAAATAAGTTACTTAAATATTTACAAAACTATTACAATTTTAACTGTTAAACAAAAAAAATTATATTAAAGTTTTTTAGACAAATTTCAGTCTAATAAACTTAAATAAAATTATTGATAATTTAAATATAATTAAATTTAATACAATAGTTATTGCTAATATTGAGCTAGTTTTTTAATTATATTATTATACAATAATATTTTTAAAATTTAAAATTTGTTTAGTATAATATTATATACTCTATCTGTATTAATATAGAATATATAATATTCTTAATCGATTGTTAGTTTCTAAACAAACTTATACTAATATATCTATTAAAAAAAATTAATATTTTTATCTTAATATATAAAGTCAATATTAAGAAATATTTTACAGACAACTATTTATTTCTAAATATATATATTTAAAGAACAAATTAATAATAAAAGCGCAATAACTTATATCTGTTAAAAAATCTATATAATAAATTATCTAAAAATTGAAATACTTCTTAAAATAGATATTATAGTCTTAGAGTAAATAATAGTAAATCTGAATAGCAAAATACTAACAGTTAATAGCTGTTAAAAACTGATAATTAATTTTAAAATTATAGCAAAAAACAATATATAAGTTTGTAAAATCTTAAAAACAAATTAAAAAATAATTGTTAATATTAATATAATTATTAAATTATCTATCTGCTTGCTATAATCTTTGTTAGATAGAAACTATCTATTTAAATTAAAATTTGTCGATATATATATTTATATTGTTAATTTTAGTATATCTTCTATTTATATTTGCAATATCAGTTCAGTATTAATAACTATTAACAGATATATTAATCTTAATTTTCTGACAGAATATAAAGAGCAGAATTGCTATTAAATTAATATCGAAAAATATCTATAAATAATAAAAGAAAAAATACAAGTAGATATATTAAAAAATAATTGTTAGACTGTCTTATTAAACAATATTTATATATATAAATCTTTAGATAAAATTAGTTCTTTTCAGATATTAACTATTAAATTTGTTAATTTATAAATTAATAATAGAAAAACAATTAATCTATTAAAGAACAGTCAAATAATAGTATTTTTTACAAAAAACTGAAATTTAATAAATATTTTTTGCATTGTTTATAAAGTCTATCTATTAAATATTCGAAATAGATAAGTAGTTAATAAGAAATTTAATAAACTTTATTAACAGAACAAAATAAAATAATTAAAAAAACTTATTTTTTCGAATTTCTAGTATTTGTTATCTAATATATTGTTAATAGACTAAATAAATTCGAGAGAAAATTACAAATTGTAACAGATATTAGAGAATTTAATAAACTTATTATTACAAATAGTTATTTTATTTCGATACAAAATAATATTATTATCTATATAAGAAGCTGCAATTATATTAGTTTAATAGATAGTCTAAACTTTTTCTTTTAATTTTTAGTAATTATAGCAAACAGATATAAACTTAGACTGACCGTTCGGTTCTAACAGTTGGAACCGAATTGCATAAATTATGAAAATACTAACTATATTAGGTTAAAACTTGGCCTAATTAGGTATAACTTTCGGGTCGGGTTATAGATTTCGGGGAAAAACCGACCCGAACGGTCAGTCTAAAGTTGTTACACGTGGAATTTTTAAATCAATTGAAAATATGTTTTATTATATATTTATAAAGTTTTTTTTAATTGCGTTGTTAACGAAGAATGCTTTAACATTGTAGCGATTTAATAATGTCTTTAACAAAAGTTTAACGTAAGCGATTATTAAGTATTGTTGTCAAAAATAACTTAATTAGATTTTAAATATTAATTATTGTTGACGTATTAAAGTTTAATTGCGAAAACGTATATATACATTGCTTAATAATGTCTAAATTGACAATTTAAATTTCGAAAAATATAACGCTTTTTTATGTTGTTTTATTTAACATTTTCTAGAATTAATTGTAATAATTTTTCGAATTTGTAACAATAAAGATTTTTAACTGTATAGACACTAAGTTATACAAAATTGTTCAATTAACAACAATAAGTTTTCGAAGAGACGAAAATTCGTATTGCGAAAATATTATTAAACGCTTTGTAAAATGTTTTGCGAAATAAAAAATTGCAATTATTTAATTAATTATTGCAACAAAACTTGTTTAATGCATAAAATTAAAAGAGAAACAAAGTAATTAAATGTTAGAAAACAAAATTTTAAGAAAAAGTTATTTGTTAAATATTATAAAGTATGCGATACAATTAATGCGTTATAGTAGTTTTAATTCGAAGATTTAAGCTATTGTAATTAATGTGTTTGATTAAATGTAAACGTATACAAAAAACGCAATTAAAATTATACTATATAAAATAACAATTAAATATAAGATTTTAAAATAAAAGCCACGTTGTTATTGCTTAAAATTGGCGATCAATAAATTCTAAAATATATAAAAAAAAAATAAGATTTTGTGCGAAGAAAATTGCAATTAATAATCTATTAATTATTAAAATATATATAATCTCTCTTTTTCTTTATTTATTAATCTCGAATTTCTCTTTTAAATTATTTAACAATTAATTTAATTAATTTGTTATTTTGTCCTTTTTGCAATCTTATTTTACTATAAAGTAGTTACTATTTCTTTAAGTAAAGCTACGTAGTTAAGCGAGTTAAGTTAGATAGCACGTGTAATAATAATAATAGCATTTGTAGTAAAACTAATTGCTAAAAAATGCAAATGCGAGAAAAATCTCGCTCTCTATAAGACGTTTTCTCGTTTGCTATCAAAAGAGAGCAATGCGTAGATAGTATTTGTTAATCTAATATTAGTCTTAATTGAATCTAATTCGCGCGATTCTTTATCAAATACGTATTGACGTACGTTGAGCACGTTATTGCGAAGCAAGCCTAGCATTGCGAGACACGCTTTATAATTAAATTCTCTCTTAGAATCTTAATCTTTAAAATCTATATTATTAGTTCTAGTTGCAATATAATTTTAAAATTGTTATTATAATAATATTTGCGAAGTTGCGTATGTTGCGACGTAGACGCACGAAGTTTCATTTCGCAATTATTTGTTTCGCAATAGCAATAAATAGAAGCAAATGTTTAAAATAATTTCTCGCACTTTATAAATAATAAGAAAGTAATAAATATTTGTGACAACATATTTACAAAATTAATATATAACTTTGTAAATATGCGAAGCTTTATTTCGCAATTATTCTTAATAGCAATAAAATAAAAACAAATATCTAAAGTAATTTTTTACATTTTATAAATAATAAGAAAGTAATAAATATTTGCAATAATATATTTACAATTATTACTTTTGTTTATTTTAATAATCGTAAATTTATTTTTTTAATAGAATTGCTTTTGACAAATATTAAATAAATAACAATAATTTATTCTCTTTTGTAATATATAGACGCGTTGCTATTGTTCTTAGACGCAACATAGTAATATAAATATTATTATTATTATTTTGCTTCTTTGCTTCTTATATTACTTCGCAAAACAATTTCGTAAATATAATTGTTTTTATTTTTGCGTTTGTTTGTAAACTATAAAGACACTTAATTATTGCAATACTTAGTTTAAATTAGCGCAATTAATATTGCAATCTTTAAACTTGTTTCGCAATAATAATAATAATTTTTATTTCTTTTGTAAACAAATATCGCAACTTTATAAATACAATTGCAAACGTTTATTCTTTAGCATTCTATTTGTTTATTGCAATTAATATATAAGCATTAAGATTGTTTGCATACTACGCAAAAAACAACTTTGTTTTAATTTTAATTGCAACAAAAATAATTGCAAAATTAATTTAAGAATTTAATTAACTTTTAATTGTATAAAGTATTATTAACATTTTTACAAATTATTAAACAATAATAAGTAGCTTAATAGTATTAACGTTGTTTTAAGAACAAAATTAATATACGTATAGACAAATTGTTTGCACAATCTTAACAAACGTTTTTTGTTCGTTGTTGTTATTGTCGTTGTTGCTATTGCTATTGCGCTTATTCTTGCGTTTGCTTTTGTGTTTATCTTTGTTATTTTTACTTTAATTTTTGTTTCTCTCGCTTTAACTTTAATTCTTTTCGCTTTTTTAATTTCTCTTTTGTTTGTTATAATTTTGTTTGCGTTTTTTGCTTTTTTTAATTCGTTTTTTGATCGCAATATAAAACGCATTTATAAATTAAAATAAAATAAAAACAAAATTAACAATATATAATAGTCGTTTAATATTATCGTTGCGTATTTGCTCTTAAACAAAATCTCTTTATTGTATATCTCTTAATAATAAGTTGCGTTATTAAGTGTTTTTGTTGCTTTATAACAAAGTATCTTTGCGAATCGAACTTTATTGTTATTACTGTATTTTTTTTTGTTTTGTGCGTTTGCTTTGTTGTTGTTATCGTAATAATCTTTTTTATTGTTGTTAATATTCTTCAATTAAAAATAAACTATTATGCGTAACGTAATAAAAACAACGCATAAATTCTAAAAAAGATATTAGACTAATTTGCACAATTGTGATTATTGTTGTTAATAATTCTTTTTGTTTCTTTTAAGTTGTTTGTTATTATATTGTAATTTTTAACTTTAATCGTTTGCTTTTTAATAAAAATTTTTGTACTAAAACTTGCAAGTTGTTTTGTTATAATAAGTTGTATTACAAAGTTTATAATATATAAAATTAACATATATTAGCTTTGCTTGTAATAATAATTGTTTTATTCGTAAAAATTGCAATTAAAATGCGTCTTATTTGTTATCTTTAAAATAACAAAAACTAACTTGTGTAAATATGTGTATATAATTGTATTTTTATATATCTAGATTTGTTTTTAAGTCTTTGCGTTATTATAAAAGTTTTTGTAGTTTTTAAAAACGTAATCTTCGAACTTTAATTTAACTTTTCGCTTTTATTTGTTTTTGCGTAATTGTTTTCGTTTTTTTGATTTGCTAATTATTTATTTCTTTTATCTTTTTTTCTTTAATATTTTCGCAATTACGTTGTGCTTCTTTTGTCTCTTCTTAAATTTTTAAATTTTGTTTATTGCGTTTTTGAGATATTTTAAAGACTTTTACGTATTTTTTTACAAGATTGCGTTAAGTTACTTAATCAAATATTTAAATATATTATTTTTAGTTCGTTTATCTAGGACTTTATTTACGTCTTATTTTTTTTTATTTTTAATAAGAATTAGTTTTAACTTTAAATCTTTGTTTCGCAAATACTAAAATTTAAGTAGCGAAATATAAAAAATAACATAAATTGCTTTGTACTTCGCAAATAAATTTAATTAATAAATTTAATTATCTTTTTTAATTAAAATAATAAAAAATCTTAATTAATAATAATTAAATTTTTTTTTAAATTGCAATATACGTATATTAACATTTCGCAATAGTATTTTGTTATCTATTTAAAAACTTATTAATTTGTAATTCTTGTTGTAGCTTTTTGCTTATTATTTCGAAATTGCTATTTACAATTTTCTTAAATGCTCTTTAATATTTCGCAATTATTTTATTTGTTCTATAGTTAAAAATATCTTTTTTGTTAAGAATTTGCTTATAGACGCATTTGCAAAGTTTACAATATAATTTGTTAACAATTCGTAAAAAGCTTTTTTAATACTTAAGTAAATACTATTATTATATGCGAATATAGTTATAAATAGTAGTTTTAATCAATTATTTTATTTGTAATTACAATAAATACGCAAATAATATTTTAAAATAATATTTTACTTTTTTGTTTAATTATTGATTTGCGAATAAAACGCAATATTAAATTAATGTTTCGCATCTAAATACTAGCACAACATCGATCAAAAATAACTCGTAAAAAGCAAATCTTTGTTAAAAATAATATTACGCATTATTTTATAATAATATACGAACTTTTTTTATAAAAGCTTTGCGAAGTTTTTTACGTTAAGCTTCTTAATAGTTGCGATATAAATTGCGTGTTTAATTAACTTGTTAATTAATATTAAAATCGCATTATTAATTTTTTCAATATATAAATTTCTTACAAACAATATATTTGTAATAAAATTTATTGTTATCGTTTCGAAGAATTGCAAATCTTTAGAAGATATCGAACTAATTTTTTTATACAATTTATAATAATAAACATGCGTACGTTAACAATCAAAATAAATACGAATATACTTATTAATTTCTTTAATTATATTAATTTAATAATATTTTCGTTGCATTGCATCTTCGATTTATTAATATATAAAATATTTAAATATAAAGTTATTGTAATATATACAAAGAATTTTATCTTTTATTGTTGCGTCTTTTAAGATATAGATTGCGAGATTTTGACATAGCAATTTATTCTTTTTAACATTTTATTTCGAAAATTTATTTTGCTTATTTGCGAATTTTTGACACTATTATTTTTTTACAATAAAAGCATTCTTTTGTTGTAGTTTTTGCAATTACGTTGTTATTAATTCTTTTAAATTAACAAAGAACTTTATTAACTTTGCAACTTGTTACATTAAAAATTAAAACAACATAAAGTCTAAAATATTATGTAATCTTTTAAAAACTTTCTTATTTAAATTTATAATCTAAATATTTGCAATAATAGTATTATTTAATTGTGCTATTAAAGTTGCGAATTTAATTATAGTAAAAACGTCTTTGTCTTTTTGTAATTTCGATTAATATTCTAGATTGCGAAGTTTGTTTCGCAAGATAAATAAAAAATTGTTATTATTATTTTCGCTACTATTAAGTTTTATAATATTAAATTTTCTTAATAACGTATCTACGAAATTAAACTTTTTTTTGCGATATTTTATATTAAAGTTAAACGCAATTAATTTCTTAATTTAGCGAACTTATTTAATTAAAAGCTTCTTTATAATTATAAAATAGCGAAAATTGTTGTAATCGTAATTACGCAAATAACGTGTTTGTTATTTTATAAATAATATCTTTAAAGCTTAAAAGCTAACACAATAATATAGAGCTTTTTGTTATATATATTTTAGCGAATTTTAAATTCTTTGAACTTGTAATTAATAAACGCAATAAAGTATTATTGCCTATTTTTGTTAAATTAGTTAAATACGTCTTTTGTTTTACAATTTGACGTATTAATTTTTACGCAAAAAGAAGTATTTTAATTGTAGTATTTTAGAATAAAAGCAATAATAAAAACAATTTTAAATATCTTAGAAACTTTTTTCGCTTTCTTAATATATATAAATTGTAAACGTGCTTTGCTCTTTTTTGCACTTGTTGTTAAATTAATTAAAGATATTATAATTTAAAAGAATTTATAAATAAAACGTCGATAGAATTTCGCAAATTTAAGAAATATAAAAATGTCTTTTACTAACTTTAATTTAGATTATTTTTAAATAACTTTAATACAAATTTGTTTTATTTAAATGTTTTGCTTTTTAATTACGAATTTTAGAAAAATTATCTTGTTGCAATTAAATATGCATTTTAATAGCTTTATATATAATTAATATTCGAACAGTGCGCAAAGCATTTTGCGAATATTCTTTTAATATTGTTTTTTTAAATTTAAATAAATAAGTACGTTATTTAAATACATTACGCAACAAACGTTAATATATAATTTTAATACGCAATTTATATAAAATTAAAAGATAATAGAAGCGTTAACAAAATTAAAAAGTATAATTTAATACTTAAACTACTTGTATCAAATACGAAAAACTATTTTTTATTTATTGCTTTAACAAATTTAAATGCAATAATACGTATTGCGTATATTAATTTTAATAAAACGCTTTGCATTTGCAAAGCACTTAAGCGTTTCTAAAAGAAAAGAAAAAAAATACTTATTTTTAACAATAATTTTATTAAGTTTGCGATAGTTTATGCAAAAATACAAGTTATTATTTAATTTCTTTACAAACAATACTAAAAATTTGATAAAATTATTTAAAAAATATATTTAGTTTTTCTTTAATATGTTTGCGAGATATTTTCGTATTGCAATTAATTTATTTTGCGATATATTATATACGTATTCTATATACAACATTTTGCTTTTTATAAAATCAATTAAATGCTTTATTTAATTATGCGTATTGAATACGTTTAAAATTTTTTTCGAAAATATCTTTATAATTTCTTTGATTTAATTCGAAACAATTAGCTTTTTAATCTAAAGTGCATCGCATTTCGCAATCTTTTTTCTTGCACATTTTAAAAACTTTTTTAAAAATAACATTTAATACAAGAATGCAACGTAAATTTCGTTATAATTTTTAAGAGCAAATATAACAAATTGTGCAAACTTCTTAAAATTAATTATTTAAATATCTTTTTTTAATTGCTTAGCAAAACTATCTTAATAAATTTAATTGCAATTTAATTATTATATATCTAAATTGACTTTTTTAAGTTAAAATAGCTTAAAAATTATTTTATAGTTTTGTATATTAACAATATAAAATTTAAAGCGATCGCTCTTATGTATTTCTTTGTTATTAATAATAGCATTAAAGAGCTTTTGCGTTTTATACAAAGCAATAATGCGATTATTAACAACTTGCATTTGTAATAACAAAAAAATGTCTTTAAATAATTGCGCATCTTTAATAAAAAATTGCGAAATAAAATTCTTTTTAACTCTTAAATTAATAAAACATTTAATTTCGCGTATATTACGCAACGTATTAATAAACACTATTTAGATTAATACTTTAATTTGTTGTTTTTAACTTTTTATATTTAATGTTGTAGCAACAAACATTAAGCTTTAATTTTTCTCAAAGATATATTACTTTTGTTTCGCTTTTTTACTTACTTTTAATATTGCGAACACATAAAGTTACTTAATTTATAATTTATTTAATCGCACATATAGTACTTATAATTAATAGACACAATATACTTCTTTTTAACAAATATTTAACAATTGTTTTTATTTCGCTAGTTATTGTTAATACTATTTTTAATTTATGTAGTTACAATAATTTTAATAATTGATATAATAAAGTTGTTCGTATTGTTAATTGCGTTAAACAAGTTATTTTATTCGCACAAAAATCGATTTTTTTTATTACGTTTTTTAAAGTTTTTTGCGATATAAAAGATATTGTTTGATTTTAATAGCTTCGTAATTAATTGCAAACGTTGTTCGATTTCAATAAATTTATTACGCATTTACGTAATATTAGTGTAGTTATATTGTTAACAAAGCATTTCTTAACGAATTTTGTTAACGCATTTGTTTTTTAAATTTCGCATCTTTTTGTTATTAATAACTAATTTCTCTAGTTGCAAATATAAATTATCTAGATAAATAACAAACTTTTTAATTTTTTAATAAAATTGTTGCTTCGCATTTTTAAGTTTAAACTTAATTTTTACGTCGCAAATCTCAAACGTATTAAGAAATTTTTTAACGTATTAAAGAAAATAGTTTTAAATAATTTTTTTATTTTTATTACGCATTTCTCGTACGTGTTTGCGGTATTAATTACGTTGCTTTTTTGTAAAATATAATGCAATTCAAAGCATTTTCGACTCTTTATTAAAATAGTTTGCGAGATTATTTTAAATATAATTTTTGCAATTTTTGAATTAAATTTTTAAACTTGTGTAGTTAATATATTTTTGTATTAATAATTTCTTAACGCAATTAGTCTTTTTGCGTTAATCGAATCAATAATAATTATTGCTATATTTGCAACAATAGTTATTAATGCGTTGTGCAAACTAAAGCTTCGCAATTATAAGCTCAACTTCGAATCTTAGAAGTTGCAACACATTTGCATTATTAATATGCTATATAATAATATTTGTTAAAATAAACAATGTAGATTTGTTTTTAAAGTTAGATGCTTCGACATTTTCTTCGCTCTAATTAATAGCTATGTTAGTATTAAAATAATTATCTTTGTTTAATTTTTAAGACATATTATTTGCGTAAGTTTCTTTACGCAATTAATTATTAATAATATTTTAAGAATCAATCGATCTTTAAGTATATTTGCGAAAACGAGTTATTAATAATTTGTTAATTATCGCTTTTAATTAAGTAGCTTCGTTTAAACAAAGCAATTAAAATTGTAAAATAATTATTATTTCTTTGAGTAAAGCTACGTAGTCAAGCGAGTCAAGTTAGATAGCACGTGTAATAATAATAATAGCATTTGTAGTATAATTAATTGCTAAGAAACGCAAATGCGAGAAAAATCTCGCTCTCTATAAGACGTTTTCTTGTTTGCTACTAAGAGAGAACGATGCGCAAATAATATTCGTTAACTTAATACTAGTTTTAATTGAATCTAGTTCGCGCGACTCTTTGCCAAACACGCATTGACGTACGCTAGATACGCTATTGCGAAGTAGACTTAGCATTGCGAGGCACGCTTCACATTTACAATAATTTTTATTAATATAAATTTTGTTTACTTCTTTTGATTATTAAATATAATAAATCGATTTAAAAAAAGACAATTTGCAACTTTTAATCTTGATATTTGCGCAATCAATAATAAGAGCTACAAATTTATAACTTTCGAATTAAATAATAATTTGAACAATAAATTTAAAGATTACAATTTGATAAAATCTTTTAATTTGATTGTTTTGTTGTTAAGAGAGTCTTTCGATTTGTTTCGCAAATTAATAGTAAATTTTTGTAATTTTTAATTATATACTATAGATATTACTTGCTTTTATTATTTGTAATAAACGATTATTAATAATTTTAAATTTTTTAAACAATATTGATCTTAAGTGCAATTACGATTGTTGTAATTATAAGAAAGACAATAATTTTTTATTTCTTAATAAATTACTATTTGATCTTAAAGAAGCGCAAGAGCTATATTGTGCGCAATCTAAACATAATTATAAAATAGAAAGATTTAATAACGTTATTACTTATTTCTTTTAAAACAATTGCAATTATATTTTTATTTTTGAATTAAAATAATGCGATATTAAAAATAAGAATATTAATAACAACAACAATAGCAATCTTTAGTTTAATAACGACAATTTAATTTGTAAAATGCAAGATAAAAAATATTGCTCTTTTAATACTTTATTAATTTCTATAATAAGCTTAGAAACTAAATGTAACTTTTAATATTATTGTTTGCTAATTTTAGTTTTGACAAATAAAACTTATTTAGATGTTCTATTCTTTGCGAGAAAATCAAAAATTCTATTTTTAATTCTTTTTTTTTACTTTTTTATATTTTTTTTTCGTTGATATGCGACGATGCTTACAAAGATATTAAGATTTATTACACATTTAACAAAGAGAAAAGAAAGAGAAACAAAAAAGATTGCTATAAAGAAAATAAATAAAAAATTAAAGAACTTGTGTTTCTATACGAGTTTATAACAACTATAAACGTTATTAACATTTAAAGCTTCTTTAAACGCATAGCAAACAATACTAGATTAAACAATAATAACAAAAGAAATTTTTGAAAGCAACTATATTAGCAACGTTAGAATACAACGAATTCTAGTTTGTTTAGTAAGATCGACGACAATTAAGATAAGCATACATTTCTAATTAATTTTTAAGATTTTTTAACATACTTTAGATAATTCTCTTGTAATCGAAAACAAAATTGAAACAATTAACGAACTTAGTAATCTTATTAGATTTACAAACGTTATTGTTGTTATTTTACGCTTTTTTAAACGTTTGTAAAACAAGCGACATTTAACATTAAATAAAGAAAAAAAATAAAAAATAATAAAGATTGTTAATAAGAGATTAACAAGAAATAATTATAAATACAATGTGCGCTAAAAGAACACATAATTATTTAAAAGCAAATTAGAAAACACACAAAAATTGTTACAAAATCTTGAAGCACAAAATTCTATATAATATAAACGCAAACAAACAAACAAACTTTCGCAAAAAATTAACAATCAATAATTGCTTCAATATACTAACGACGAAAGACTATATAATTATTTTGAATTTATTATTGCATTTTTCGTTTGTAATATTGCACTAATTTAAAATTGTAATAAGCGAAAAGCTCTACAATATTTTTATTACTAGTATATAATATTTTGTCTTTTGTTTTAACTACTATTTTAGAATTTCGCTACTTAGTTATTACAAGTCTTAAAAAATATAAAAAATATAAAAAATAAAAAGATTAAAAGTTCGAAACAAGTATAATTAAAATGCGAAAAACTATTGTATATTGTTTTTATTAAAGATAAATTCTAGCGTTTATTGTACGCACTTTTAATATTTTATTAAATACGTTTAAATCGACAAACAACAATAATAGATCTCTCTTATTATATTAAAATATTAATTTCTATTATTAATTAATTGTCTCTTTTATCTAATTTAATTTGTTAATTTTGTTATTATTCTTTTTTTAATTTTGTAACTCGTAGTTGTTGCAAACTCTTTTGTTCGTATAAATAATTCGTAGTATTAAAGAACTAAGAGCGACAATAAGTTAAAATAAGTTTCTTTTTTCTATAATAATTATTGTTAAATTTATCTCTTATTTAAATTACTTTGTCGACATAGATTTTTAATTAAATTGCTATTGTCGTAAGCAATATTTTCTAATACATTGATTTAGTTATTTTAGACTCTTAATAATTAATCGTTTTCTACACTCTTAAAGCGTTAAGCATTAATTAAGATTGTCGCATTAATAAAAAACAATATCTCGAAATAAATAAATATTATTTTAGATTTTTCGCACTTCTTTTATAAATTTGTCGAATTTTTTTTTTTATAATTTTAGCTTTAATAAATGCAAAATTAATTATTTTTATATTCTTAATTTAAGATTTTGAGATTTAAGTCTTAAGTAAAATTAATAAAATTTAAAAAACTTAAGATATACTTATTGTAACATAATAATAATTATTGTCTTAAAGCTAAAACATAACATTATATATTTTAGAATTTAGCGTTTCGCTAAAGTAGAATAAATATTTTTACTTTAACAAAGTTAGTTTTCGATTATTTTTCGCAATTTGATTAAGTTTAAAGCAAATTTATTAATTTGAAAGATATATATGCAAGACGTAACAAATTAAAAAAGAGTTGTAAATTCTAGTAAAAAATTCAAAAATATAGACTTGCAATCAAAATATTTAAATTACGTATAATAGTGTCAAATTTAACTAATTACAATAAATTGTCTTTGCTAAACTAAATAATTAACTTTAAATTATATTAAAACTTAACATACTAATCGACTATTTAAGAAGACGAGTTTTTTGTTTTGTTATTGCACTTTAACTTGTAATTTCAAAACGTTAATTCACGTATACAAAATTTTTTATTTGCGCAATAGAGAATTGTTATGCATTCTTTATCGCATAATTCTTAATATACAAAGTAAATTAATTTTCGATTTAACATTGTAGTTACTTTTGTACTCGAACAATTAATTACGAAAACAAAAAAATGTCTAAATTAAAATCAAAGTTAATAGCGTTTTATAACGTTATCTTGTTTTAATAATAACAAACTAATAAACATTTAAATAGCAATGCTAGCTATCTTTTTAACACTTTATGTCGATTACAATTACGTATAAATTGTTGTAATTATTTCTTTAAATATATATTTTTCGAGTTTATATTCTTTAATTTTTTATTTTTTAAATTCTTATTTTTTAAGTTTTTGTTCTTAAAATTCTCTTTTTTAAATTGCTTATTTTTAAATTTCTTAAATCTTAAATTGATTTTTTATTTATAATATTTAAAAATTATGTTATTGTTATTGCAAAAACAACTTATAACTATCGAATAAATATTGAACTTTTAATAAAGAGTAACAATAAAATTTTTCTAAAAGTTGTGCAATATATTTATAAATTTTTGAAACAAAGTTAAATTTGTATTTAATTAAAATGCGATATTTAGCAATTTAAGTTGCTCTTTTTTATTAAAGATATTCTTAACAATTAAGTGCTTTAAATTTCTTAAATTTAACAAGAATTTAATTTGTAGCTTTCGATTTATACGTAGTATCTTTTTTATTTCTTTAATAACTTAATTAACTTGCGATAAATTTCGCAAATAATAATTTGTTCAATATTTATAATTTGTTTAAATTTATTGCTAGACTTCTTTAATATTATTCGAGATTTAAGACTTTTTAATTTTATATCTTTTTAAAAACTAAACATTTAAACAATCTAAAATTAAGAATTAACTTATAAAATATTAATAAAATAATTATTTCTTAATGCGTTTAAGAGAGATTTTCAAAAAAATAATTGTAAAAAAAGCTAAAAGATTTTAGTTTTTATTGTTAACGTTAACAATGTTAAAGAAATAAAATTCTAAAACATTATCGTTTAAAGTCTCTAATGTTTGAACAATATTTATGTCTTTTATGTTGTTAAAATTTATATCGTCTTAAATTAGTAATTCTTAAGAAAAAATAAATCTTTTAAAAAGAATATTAAGTTTAACTCTAAACAACAATTACTTTGTAATAAGATTATTAACAAAATATATATATTTTATTTTATTTGTTAGCAAAGAATAATGCAAAATTTAAAGACAAACGAGTCTTAAATAACGATTTCGATTTTCGTTGTATTATGTCGATGCATAAAGTAGAAATTATATAGATTATTTCAAAATTTAATACAAAAAAATCAATAATCGTAAAAAATGTAATTATATTATGTTCGATTTTAACTTGCTCTAAATTAACAAATTATAAGTGTTAAAAATAATTAATTTATAAACAAATTGTTATAAAATTCTTAATTAAGCAAAGTAGATTTATAACTAACATATTGTTTTTAAAATAATATAATTCTTGCGCTATAGACTTAAATTTCTTCGATACTATTTTTATAACAATTTTATTATTTATTAAAACGTTATTCTTAAACGCAAACAAAATTTATAATTTCGTTAATTATTAATAGTAGCTTTCGAAACACTTTTATATAGTTTATATATTTTAAATAATAAGTAATTATAAAGAATTTGAATTTAATATTTGAACAATCAAATAGCTTAAATTAATAAATTATTATTATATTAATTAAGCAACTTTTATAATTATAAATATCGAATTCGTTAAATTAAATACATTTTTTCTAATTGTTTTTATATCTTAAGCAAGTTATTGTTTACGCACAATTTAAATTTAGTATTATCTTGCTTTGCGAACTTTGTTTTTAACAATTAATTTTAAAGATGTTTTAAAATGTTTTTGTCGTAATTGCTTAAATTTCGTTGCTTCAAATATGCTAACATAGTAATAAATAAAGCGAAAAAAAAAAAATATCAAAGTTGTCGCACAAAACTTAGTATTGTTCTACAAAATAAATAACGTTCGACTTTAAAATTTATTGTAAAACGCTTATTATTAAGTTGCTATTTGTAATGCGTCAATTTTATTTAAAAGCGCTTTACGTTTATTTTGACGCTATTAAAAAGTTAAACTTTAATCTAGCATAAACGCAACAATATTACTATTTTTTTGTTGACTTAATTAAGCAAAAAGTAATTTTTTGTTTGTTTTTATTATTTTTCGCAAAGTTATTAAGCTTTATTAATGTCAAACAATTAATTTTGTTTGTCGTAATAATCTTAGTGCAAATATTTAAAAAAGTAAGACTGTAACTACAAATATTGTTTTACTTTATAAACAAATTATTGTATATATTGCAACTTTATAATAAAATAGAAGTTTAATTTTTGTCGAATTTAACTACGTCTTATATACGATTGTTGTCTTTTTTGCTTTTTAACTTTGTTTATATTAACAATTGACAAATCTTCGTTGTGTGCAATCAACTAAAAAAATTATTAAGTTTTTTAAAATGCGACTCTTTAATACGTTAATTAAAAGTAAAGATTGCGACATAATAACTTTACAAAATATAACTTTGTTTAAATTTTAATTATTTGTTTTCTTTAATCTTGTATTGAACGTTTAATAACGAAATTATAACAATTAAGAGTTATTTTTTGTCGTAACGCGTTATTTTCTAAAAGTGTTTATAATTGAATTAAACTTAATAAAGATAAATAAATAAAAACGTATTAAAAGCACAAGTTTTAAAAGTGTAAACATTAGTATTATATTTATAAATACAAATAACAATGTTCGAAAAACAAGTAAAGAACAAGCAAAATTTACAATAGATAAATAATATATGCTTCTTGTGCTTAATATTAAAGTTAATATACAATTAAATATTTTGTTATTTTTAAATTCTTATTTAATAAAACAATTAAGATATCAAGAGATATTAAGAAAGCAAATTATATATCTCTTAAAATCTCTTTATTGTACTAGAATCTTGTTTCTTTGCAATTTGTGTTATTGCAATTTTTAAAAATAACAATTTTATTCGAAAGAATCTTAATTAATATATTGTTATATTTTTTTGTTTTGTTTAGATATTAATTTTTATCTAAATTAATATAAAGAACAAAAAAGAGAAACTTTTGTGCAAAATATTAATAGACTTCTTCTTAAATATATTATTCGATATCGCTTATATAAATTAATTAACTTACTTAATTTTATTTTGCGAAAATATAAAAAACAAAAATTAAAACTTCTATATATCGTTGTTAAAAATACAAAACTTCTTTTATTATAAAACAAAAGTTAATTAATTAAGAAAATCAAATATGCGATAATTTTGCTAATAAAAAGATTTCTTTATTTTAAAAAACTTTATAATAAAAAACTTATTGCGTTCAAATATATAAATGTTAATAAAATTATTATTACATTTTTTAATTCTATATATATTTAATTTTGTAAAGTTTTTTTCGAAAAATTATTAAAATATTTTGTTAAATATAACACTTTAATTGTGTATATATTTATAATATATTATAATAAGTTTATCAAAAGTATACAAAAGCAAATTAAAAAAAACTTCGATTTAAAACTTGTTTTTAAATTGACAATTAAAGTATTGTAGACTCGCGAAAAGCTTGTAACAATTTTTTTTAATAAAATTATTAATTTTGCAATTGATTCGAACTAAAGAGCAAATTTTTTAAGACGTTATTTAAAAATACTAAGAGAAAATAAGCGTAAATCTTAACTTATTATTAAAAGAAGTCTAGTTTTAAAATATACAATTTAATTTTCGTATATAAATGCATTAAAGAGCGACTTGCTAAATAAAAAATCTAACAATATTAAATCTTTTATTGTCAAAATTCTTATTAAAAAATTTTAATTTGCAAAAGATAAAATAACGTTATTAACAAATATATTAAAATAAGTTTAATTTTTTTATATTAAAAACTTAATATAATATTTTTAAATAATTAAAGTTATTGTTAAGACGCTTTTTGTTTAGAATTTTGATACTTTAATTGAACAAAATTACGTTGTTTTAATAAGAGTTTTACGTATTATAAATAGCAAATATCTTAAAATAAGCTTAATATAATAACAAATAAACATATTAAATGTAAGATTTTTACAAAGAATAAACTTTGTAACAATTGTGCAACTTAAATTGTTTTTAAGATTGCATTTGTTATATTTAAAATAATTTTTACAATAAAAAATTAAAAGTGTATAAATTTGTTTCTTGATAAATTAAGTAATAAAGTATTTGTATAAATATTACTTTCTTTGCAAATACATATTTGATATTAACATAAATTATATGCTAAATTATTAAAATTAAATATTTTATTAAATATTTTTATTAATATAAGCTATACTTAAGCAAATAAAGTTCGATTTTAATATTAATATATAGTAGAATGTATTGTTTATTATTATTTATTAAGTTAATTTGCGATAAATTTTGTTCGAAGAAGTTAAAAATAATAAGTAATAAACATAAAATTTTATTTTTGCTTGTTTCGCAAAGATAAAATTGCAAAAATTAACAAACTTTGCAATATTTATTATTAATTAAATATTTATATTAATCTTCGATATTCTTATTAACAAAATATAGTTGTCGTTAAAATTCTCTTTTTATAAACTTAGTAAACGAATTATTTGCAAATTCTATAATTTAATTATAAAATTAATATTTATCTTCTCTCTTTTTGTCTTTTAACATATTTTTATATTTGTTATTTGTTATTTTTTTACTTGTAGCTTTTATATTATAGCGATATATTAAATAAAACAATGCAAATTAGATCTTAAAATACATTATTATTTATCTAAAACATATATGCAAATCTTTTAGAAACAAATAAAACGTTGTTTATATATAACAATTTTGTTATTGTTGCAATCAATAATCAAGATTGTATGCAAAAAGATTAAAATAAATGTTTAAATTGTAATATAATACGTAGAAGCTAATATTAATTGTTATATTTTTAGATATATATATATCGTTAATAATAATGTTGTTTTACATTATTTTACGAAAGACGCTACTAATTTTAAGCGAGAAAAGACGCATAATTTTATCAACATAAACATAAAAATAACAAAGAAAGTTAAACGTAAAATCGTTAATTTATTCTATTAATATAACGTTAAAATATATCTCTTTTGTAGTTTTATTAAAGACAACAAGATTCTTAAGTTAATAAAAGATTGTTGCAATAATAATAAAACGTATAATGTTGTTATTTGCGACTATTAATAACAAATTATTAATTTAAAGTTTATACTTGTTATAGAGATTAACGCTAATTAAATATTAAAAGATATCTAAATTTTTTAAGTTAACATCGTTTTTAATATGCAATCTTTTTTCTTAATTTGCAAACATCTTCTTTGCAAAACTACTATAAATTTGCGTATTAACAACTATTTGTATACGCAACAAAGAAAACAAATTTAAATCCAAAAATTATTGTTAAAATCGCACAATTAAAGCGTAACTAATTTAATAAAGAAAAATATTCGTACTTTTAAAACAATTTAAAACTTAATAATATTTTAAGCTTTGCAATATATTAAGAAGCTTTTTAAAAATAATAGTATTAATAAGATCGAAGCTATATAGTTAGTTATTGTGTTAATTTTAATAAATGTCGTTTAAACTTGTTTTCTCTTTTTTATTTTTATTAAAATATAAAAGTAGCTTCTTGCTATATTTGCGAATTTTTGAACAATTTAATCGATGCTTCGAAAAATTTGTTCTTTAATTGACAACGTTTGATTAAACACTTTACGTTGTATTGTATGCTTTTCGTTGTTAATTATTATTTATACATTTTTGTTGCTCTTTGTTTTTTTATTAAGAAATTTATAAAACTTGTTGTCTTTAAAGATGTTTAATTCTTTAACATAAATTTTTTAAAAAGTCAAAAAGAAGTTAAACGTTATTTGTTGTTAAAATTAGTTACGTCTTTTATTAAACAATATGCGTTTAAATTTTAAGAATTTATTTATAACATTAATTGCATTTAGAGCACTCTTAATTATATTATTTATATTTTCGCAATTAGTTAATTTCTTGAAGCGAATCAAGTTAATATTAAGAATGCAACTAGAATGATATTGTAATTCTTATAAACTTCTTGTTCTCTTATATGGCGATTCTTTTCGTAACATTGTTATATATGCGATACATTAAATATTCTTTGCGTTAAAGAGTTAAAAACGCGAGCTAAAAAATAAAAGAATAAACAATATATAATTAAAAATTTAAGTTAAGATCTTATTAATAGATACTTTTGACATATTGTTGATTTGCATTTATATAAAGAGTTACAAATAACGTTAAAGCGACAACAATTAAAGTAATGCTTAATATTAAATATATTTTGTTAATCTTAATTAATGCAAAAAGAAAAAAAAACACTTAATTATATAAATAAACAATTAGATGTATTCGAAGAAAAATATAGTATTTAATTAAGTATAACATTAAAGATGCGAAGCAAAAGAAAAAAATATTATATATAAATTTCTTATAATATATGCGTCTTTGTAGTAACTTTTTTAATTGCATAATATAATGCAATAAAGTTGCGAAATTGTTGCATTATTTAATTAACGAAGATTTGCAATACTAATATATGTTGTTTGCATTAAACTTAATATATAATAAATTTTTTTTTTATCGCAAATTGTAATTTTTATCTTTTTGTATTTGTTAAAATGTTAAATTGAATGTTGCGTTACAAAACTAGTTTGCTAAGATTAAAGACTTAACAATTTATTTTACAATTTACACATTTAATGCATAGTAATATTATATAAATTTAAAAAAACTCTTTTAATATATTAATTGCAAGTAGCTTAGTAAAGTTCTTTATTTCTTAAAATAAAGTATATATTTATAATAGTTTTAAGTAATGTAACACACTACTATAGTGCGTTGATCTCTTATAAAAACTTGATTGTTTAATAAATAATATTATTATTACTTTAATTACTATTAGTTTTATTCTATATTACTTTTATCAAATTGTACGAATCTTGTATTTTTGTCTTTAATTTTTTGTATTTTTTATGCAACTTTAAAAACAATTGTAGTTAAAAGTTTTTATTTGCTCTTTGCGATTGCGTCGTTGTAATCAAATAAACAAATTTATTCTTTAAAAAACGTTGTTTCGATTTAGTGTTAAAAACTTATTTAAAATAACATAAAAATAACTTATATTAATTGTTGTTATTAAGTTCGAAATTGTTTGCGTTAATAATTTATATCTTATTAAATTAAAAATTATCTTAAAATTGTTGCAAATATACTACGATTGCGCAAATAATTAAGAAGAAAATTACAAAATTTTTCTAAACGCTTTAAATCGTATGTTCTTAAATTTTATTTGTAATACGTTGTATATATAAAATAGCAATTATTTAATCAATAGCAACAAAAAGAATATTATTATAAATTAATTCGATACTTCTTATAATAATATATTTGACGCAAAAGTTCTTTAAAATTGCAAAGAGATTAAACTTACATTAATCTTAAAAATAAAAAAAATATAATTTAAATTTTTCTCTTATATAATATATTTTGTGTTTAGATTAGATACAACAAAGCAAATGCTAGTTAGACGTTAATCGCTATATTTAATGCTATTATTACATATTGTATAATTTCGCTATTTAAACATGCATTAATAGTTAAATCAATAGACTTTTATATTAATTGTAAACACTAAAAAGTTAGCAAAAGTAAACAAATTGCGTCTTAAATTCTAATTACAAGAAAAAAAACTTTAAAATTTTAAAACAATTAATTATCGCTATTTAACTCTATATATTAGTTAAAATTAATACTAGAAAGTTTTGCGACTTACATTGTTATTATGTCTAGAAATTGCGTTGCGTAAATTAATTAATCGCAATGTTAATTCTTTTCAATTATAATTCAAATAAAGAAGTGCGATATTTAAAACGTTTAAGTAACACTTTGCGAAAATTAATTAATCTAATAAGTATTAAGACTTCATAAAATAACTTTTGCATAAAACACATAAATTACGATCAAAAATATCTAATTATATATTTATAAACTTAATTATTTTTTAATTTGTACGATCGAAAATTTAATTAACATAAATTTATAATAGTAGAAGTCGCGTTTGCATTATTAAAAAAGAACTTAATTTTAAATTTTTTTTTTATGTAGAAACGTATTACACTAGCACAAATTGTATATATAATTAAAGTATATAATATAATAACTATATTTGTCTCTTAATGCTTAAAATTTATTAAAAAGTATAAGATATAAAAGTTTATTATAGTAGCAACTTTTTATTGTAAGTTAATAAATTATATAGTATAAATTGCAATTAAAAAAACATTATAATAAGATATAATTAAAGTAATATATAATTCTTTTACGTTACAAAAGACAATAATTGTAATTTAAAACATAATTTTTTAATACTAGTTATAACAAAATCTTCTTAACAAAATATATATATAAAGATTAATTTTCTAATTTTTCTAATAAATTAAAGAGCAATTTGACAAATTAAAATATATTTTTTTTAAATTATTAATTTTTAGTTCGAATAAAAATTCTTAGACGTTTAGCAAAAAGTTCAATTATTAAATCGATTTTTTATTTGTATATAGCAAAGTACTAGATCTTAATATAAAAATCGATTGTTTTAAAAAACGTAAAACGTAACAAAATTTAAACTTAATACTTTGTATTAAAGAAATTAAGTGTTAACGTAATAAGAGTTTTTTTATTTAACTTTTACGTACTTTGTATACAACATATTAATTAATAATACAAATAAAGATTTCTAAATAAATAAAATTTGTTACGCTAACAATTAATATATTATATACGAACTACAAAATAAGTAAAGTATATATCTTTTATTCTAAATTTGCGAAGACTTTTTAAACAATTCTAATATTATAATATTAATTTATATAAAATATTTTAATACGAAGCAAATATAATTGACGAAAAGTTACGATTTTTTTGATATTTATTTCTTAAATTAGATATTTTATAATTAAGATTTAAACTTAGTTAAGAAACAAATTCTTTAAATCTTTGATCAAAATTGTTGTTTAATTTTATATTAATATATAGCGCGTCTTTTAATAAATAGTGTTACAAAATTAATACGTACGCATCGAAACTTTCGTAAAACACTTTTAAAATTATTATAATTTTAATATTTTATAGTTGTACAAAGTTAAAAAATAATATCTTTTTATTTTTAAAAACTTTTTACTATTTAATATTGTTATAAAATTGAAGTTTGTTGCAAAGATCTTTATTAAAATAGTTCGAAATTAAATTTAGCAATTACACTTTAATATTGCGTTATTATAAATTACATTTTTATTTACAATTTATTATTAACAATCTTTGCAATAATAATTTGTTGTAAGAGAGATTTATAACTTTTGTAACTTAGAATATTAACTAATGTAAAACAACATTCTCGTATATATTAATTAACGACTCTTGCAATATAAGAGAGATTGTTGCGACAAATATTAATTGCTAAAAGATATATTTTATGTTTTGCTTTATTTTAAATGCAAGTCTAAATTATTTTGTTATAAAAACGCTTTCTTATTTTTTTTAACTCTTTTTCGTACAATTGCAAATTAATTAGCAAAAGTCTCTTTATTAAAATAACAAATAAAAAGTATTTCGAAATAACAATAGTTAAGAAATTGAACTCTTCGATTAACTCAAAAGCGCTTTACATTGAACAAAAAAATAAAAGTATTTTTTATCAAATTAAGAGTTACAACTTTGCTAAAGATTTAATTGAAATACGTAAATCGCAAAGTTCAAGTATATAACATTAATTTATAATTAATTATTTTTAAAAGTATATTTAACTTCTTGTTATTATTAATTTTAACTTTATTTTGCAAGTAGCATAAAAAGCTTTTGATCTCTTTATCTAGTTTAGTTTACTTAATAACAACTTAGTATTGTTGTTCTATAATAATTTGTTAATTAATTATAAATTTTGTTTTATTGCATTATTATTAGCAAAAATAACATTTATATAAGTTAATATTAAATTCGCTTTCGCATTTCGCGATACAATTATACTAACTTGTGTTAATAACTTAATCGTAAATACTTAATATTGTTAATTCGTATAATTCGCTTTAATATAATTACGTTTCTAGAACTCGTTTTAAGATTAAATAATTGTCTTTGTTTAAATTATAGTTACAACTATTTTGTCTACTTATTTTGCTTAAAGCGTTTAAGCTTTTATAGTAGTTAACAATTTTAATTATGTTTTTTATTTATAATATATTACACTATTAATGTGCGCTTTTGTTATTTTTTTTGTCGCAATCAATTTGTAATTTAAGAAAATTCTTAATTTAATAAAGACAATCGACATAATTAAATACGAGACGTTTTGAATTGTAACAATAATTATATTCGATGTTATAAATACAAGAAGTTTTAACTTATTTATTTAAAAAATGTTAACGAACAATCGAAGCGACTAAACTTAGTTAAGTGTAATTTTCGACATTAACTTGCTATTTATTGCGTTTTTATTAACTTGCTTCGACAAAATTCTTTACATAAATAAACGAATTTTAATTTTTTAAGATATAATTTAAGACTAATTAGAATGCGTTGTAGACAAAGAAGTAAAGAAACTCAAAATTAACGTCTTTTGTACTATAATCTTTGTTGTGCTTCTTAATAGCATTGTACAATTTGTGTAATTTTTTGTTATTTTATATTGTTTTAATAATTTTGACGTTATTGTTAACGCGTTCGACGACTTAATTATTATTAACGTATATATTAACGTTACGCATTCTAGAGTTGTAACAACGCTTTTTGTTATCTTTTATATAATTTTTATTTTATTTTGCTCTTTAACATCTTTGCATTTGTTGTGCAATTAACGTGAACATTTAACTAAAACAACGATTTGCTGTTGTTCAAATTCTTTTTATTTGTGCGTAATCTCTTTTTTTACAAAAGAGATATAAATAGATTGTTAACAAACTCTTAATTGTAGATTTTAATTCGTTAATATATATCAATTTGCAATTTTATATTTGTTGTTATTATTTGTTATCTTTTGTTTATTATTAATATTAATAGCACAACAACATTTAATACGCTTATTTTATTGTCTCTTATTGCTTTATATATTAACTACGTTATTCTTATTGTCTTTTTATTATTTCGCAAACTTCGAGATCGTACGTTTAAACTAAATTTGTTCAATTCAAATTAATAAAACATAACTATAAATTCGATTGCTATTTTATATATTATATACGTGCTCTTCTTTGTAACTTTGTTAACTATTATATTAATATTTGCTAATAATATAAATTATGCGAGTTTGTTAATTTTAACAATAATAATGTTTGCGTTCAATAATTAAGTCGTAAATAATAAAAAAAGATTTAAGATTTCTAAGTTTCTAGTAATCTTTTAAAGAAAAAAAAACTTGTTAAAAATAAGAAAAAAACGTTTGCGCACTTTAAACAAGTAATTAAGTTATAATATTTAATAACAAATAAAAGTATATAAATTATGTAACTTCTATAAAGTGTGCTTTAATTAATAAATAATTAATAATTAAAAACTTGTTTTAATTAACGATTTATTTTTAAGTAGTTTTTGCTTAAAAACTAAATTATCTTTATGTTTACAATTTTGTTTCGAATTATATTACAATTAAATATTGACGTAAACGTAACTTCTAGTATATTATTAATATATAAAAAATCGCTCGTAATATAAATAACTATCGAAATCTAATCTTGTAAAAAAATATACGCATTCAAAGTAAGTAAATTTGCAAATAATTATTTTATAAACAATATAATTTATCTTTTTTATCTCTATTTAGTTATTTCTTTTTGTAAGAATTACAATCGTCTTAAAGAAAAAGAAAAATTAATTAATATTTTAAATTAAGTAACTTTTTACAAGAGATTAATAAAAGAAATATTAATTAAAATAGAATTGTTTTTTGAAAACAAAAGTATAGCAAATTGTGTTTTGTATTAGTAGACATTGTAACGAACGAAAATTAATTTGAATTTATTCTTTAAAGCTTAATTGACAAAGATTTGTAACTTATTTTAAAGTATATTTTTGCAAAATAAACTAATTGCGAGATCAAAGTAGACGTTAAATTTAATATTGCTTATTTTGTTAAAACTTTTTGCAATTGTTAATTATATTATTTTTTATTAAGTTTCTTTTAACGTTTTATACTAGCGACTACATAAAGATTTATTATTTTATTTTAATTTACATAGTTTGCGATTAAGCAAAGTTAATTATTAAAAATAAGCAATAATCTTTAGAATCAAAGAATCAAGATAATATACTCTAAATTTGTATATTAGTTGTCTAGATTAATTAGTTGTAAAGAAACAATTTTAAGACATTAAAAAACAACAAGTTGTTCGCAAAAGCGCACGTCTTTAAACGATAAATTTTCGCAAACAATTTATATTTAAAAGTAATTACATTCGAATATAGACATCTTTTTTTTCTTTAGCAAGCAACATTCTTAAGAGCAAAAAAGTATATGTCTTTATTGCTTTTATTATTATATTGTAGTGTTAATTTGTTTTAGACATTATAATGTTCGCAAATTCTTAACAAATCCTAAAAACAAAAACAAGAATTAAAAGAACAAAAAATTAAATTTTTTTTTTGTTAAATTTAAAATTAATCTTTCTCGAAACAAATTTAAATTAAGTTTTCGAGTTGTGTTAAAAAGAAATTACATTTAAAAGCGACAAATAATATTAATAAAAATAGTTTTAACTCTCTTTAATATTAAATTTAAAATAAAAAATAACGTAAAAAATACTTTGAACAAGATAGCTAAATTAGAAAAAATTTCGAAAAAACAAGTTTTCAAAAGAATTAAAACAAAGAAATTAATTACAAGAGTATTGTTTAAAAAAGTTGTTAACGTTAATATATAATTTTTATTATTTATAATATTTGTTTGCAAAAAAGTGATTTTTATCTTCTTTTTGTTGTAAAAATTCGAAATTTAATCTTTAGACATTTAGTAATTAATTGTTATGTAAAATTAAAAATGCTTAATATTGTAATATAAAATATAAAATTAATTTGAAAAAAAAGAGTAACTATATGCGCAAGTTTAATAATAATAATATTTTAAAAAATATTAAGACTTTGTGCAAGAATTTATTAAAAACAACTTAAACGCTTTCTTAAAATTCTTTATTTTGCAATAATTTATTTAAAAAAACTTATAAAAAGATTTGAAATTAAAACAAAATTATAATTATTTGAAATATCGAATTGCTAATCGTTTTTTTGTTTAAACTTTAGTTATATATAATGCTACACAACTTAATTATCTATATAAATGCGTTAACAAAAATTAAAACAATATAATTTCTTTTTATAATACTTGTTCGCAACTTAATTATTTCGTAGAATTTAATCAATTTGCATTTACAAAAAAACAATTTAAAAAACTTAAGTTTTTTATAAGCGAAATCGATTTTAAGACTTTTATTTACTTTATAATTACAACACGAATGTATTTTTCTTTTTTTATTTGCGAAATTAAGTGCGACGCAACAACGTTAAACGTTATCGATTAATAAAACGCATATAATATAATTGTTGTTATAAAAGTTTTTATTAAACTTTTTAAATTAATAAAGCGCAAAAAAGAGCTTAATTAAAAGATTCTTGTTTTTTTTATTTTGTACAATTATATTTTTGCGAGAATCTATAATTATTATTTTGTAATTAAAGAAGACAAAACTATTTTCTATTATTATTTAATTTATAAATTCGACTTTATAGTTTTAGATAACAAGGAAAAATAAATTGTTTACAAATTTATTAAGAACGTGTACAATATTTAAATGTTAATTTTGCATAAAAGAATCTACTTCGTCATTAATAATTTGTTAGCTAATATTGATTTCAATTTTTCTTAATTTGTTTCTTTTTCTTAATTTATATTCTAAAGTTTGCAACAATTAGATGTCGAATTTATATTAAACGAAGAAAATGTTTAGTTGAGCTTTCTAGTTTCGCAAGAAGTTATGTCAATTATTTCTTTTATTTAAACAATCGAATAAGTATCTAAGAAGTTAAGAAATTAGCAAGTTGTTAAATAATAACATTGAAACGAATCTAATGTTGCAAAATAAAGCAACAAATTTATCTCAATTAACAAGTCTAGTATTGCAAAAAAAAGCAACAAGTTTATCTTAATTAACGAATCTAGTGTTGAGAAAAAGAGCAACAAATTTATTTCGATTAACGAATTTAGTGTTGCGAAAAAGAATAGCAAATTTATCTTAATTAACAAATTTAATGTTGCGAAAAAAAGCAATAAGTTTATCTTAATTAACAAATTTAGTATTGTAGAAAAAAGCAATAAATTTATTTTAATTAACGAGTTTAATGTTGCGAAAGAGAGCAACAAATTTATCTTAATTAACAAATTTAATGTTGCGAAAAAAAAGCAACAAGTTTATTCTAATTAACGAGCCTAATATTGCGAAAAAAAGTAGCAAATTTATTCTAATTAACAAATTTAATATTACGAAAAAGAGCAACAATATTATTAAATTTAATAGTAATATTGTTGTCGAAAAAAGTTTTAACAATAATACGAAAAATAAAGCTATAGTTAAGAAGTTTTAAGATAACAAATTTTATATTGCTTTATATGTAACACAATTTATTGTTTTGTTCGAAAAAAAAATATCAAATTTAATGCGATCGACAAATACAATTCTTTAATTATTAATTAGAGCAAGTGTTATAATATGCAAAGAGTTACAAAACACGCAAATTATACAATTGTAAATAGAACATTTTTTAATTATTTAAACGAATATTTTTAAAATGTTTTTCAATACTTTAAGTTTTACAAGTTTTTTGCATTTTTGACGTTTTATTTTATATTTTTTCTTTGACATTGTCGTTGTTATATTTAATCGAAAATTGTAATTTAAACGTATTATTTTAATCTTTAGTTTTTTGATTAATTTGTACTTTTTATGTTAATAGTTATATATAATAATGTTTATTTTTTTGTTATTTAGTTTAAGAAACTTCTTTTTTTGTAAAAGATTAACAATTATATTGTTATGCTTTTTTTTAAATTATTTATTGTTATAGAAATTAAACTTGCGAGTTATATAATAAAAAATCAAATTAATCGCAAATTATTTAATGCGAAAATTATAATATTCGAACGTTTTATGCTTATTAGCATCTTTCTTATTTAGAATTCTCGCGTAAAGTAGCTAACAATTGTTAAAATTAAATCTTGTCTTAATTGTATTATCGAAATTAATAACTTTCAAGTAATTGTTGTCGTTTAATAAAAAATTTAATAATCAAATATTATTATATATGTATTCGAGAAACTTAAGTTATGCAATTGTATCAATTAATTTTGTTATTTATTTTTAAGTTAAACTCTTTAATTTTCTTTTTGTTATTTCGACTACTTAATTATTCGATAAGTTTTTTATTTAATGTTGTTGAAATCGTTAATTAACAATATTGTCGCTAAGATATTGCAAGAAATTCGCAAATAAAATACAATAAAAACTTCAAACTAAATTTAAACAATAAGACATACTATTAAGTACGTCGTAGATACAATATTTATTATAAATGTTTTCGTTATTATTCGCAAAAACATGCTTTACGACAATATCGTTAATTACTTAATAAACAAATTTAATATTATTAAAACTTAGTAGTTTTAATTTACAAAAAATATTTATAATTAAAAATAGTTAAGACATTTGCAAACCTAATTCTAAAATGTAATACATTAGTTTGTCTTAATTTTTAAACGTGTCGCATTAAGTTTCTTTAAATTGACACTTTTAATATTAATTAGCGACTTAGTATGTTAACTCGTTAAAGATTTGACAACTTTACTTTAAGAATTAAAACAATAAATCAATTATTTAAAATTAATTGTTTCGCATATTCTTTAATTTATAACTCTCTCTTATTAATATAAACGCGTTTACAATTTTATTATTGTAAAAAATTTAATCTTTAGAGTTTAAACTTATATTTAACTTTTATAATACGTTGTCTATTCGCTAATCTTTAATTAATAGTTTGCTTATACATAATAATTAAAATAAAATGTGCAAAATATTAATAACTTAAAGCAAGATGTTTTGTAAAAATAAAATTAATTCTTTAGATTTTTTAATTTTGTGCAAAGATAAATGCGAAATATATAAATCGAATAATAGTATTAAAGTTACTACGAAAAAAGTTCTTTGTAACAATTATATTGCGAATAAAAAATAAATTAAAAACGTTAATAACAAATAAACTTAAATTTAAAATTCGATAATTGTAAGCAAATTTAATTGCGTTTGTATTAATAATATATAAAATATAAATTGAGCAAACATTAAATAAGAAGCAAAAAGAAACTTTCTTTTAAAAACAATTTTATCAAAGAATAGCTTTTAACATTAAAAATTCTAATATATATTACAACAATATTAACGTTTATTACAAAATAAACAAATATTTATTTTAACTTTTTTGAAATTGTCTTTTGCACAAATACAACGCTATTTGTTTTGTTTTTTTTTGATCTTTTTTTAACAATAATAAAGTCAAAATCTTTGAAAACTAAATTGATAAATAGTAAATACGACTTTTCTTTTAATTTTATTAATTTAGAATCAAATAAATTAAGTTTATATTTATAATTTTTAATTTTGTTAAAAATTATTGTTCGTACTTAGTCGATTAATAAGTATAATATTTTTTATTTTTGCAAATAACAAACGTTACGTTTGCGTTATATAATTGTACTAACTAATTTGTTTTCTTAATTAAATTTGATTTTTTTTTAAAGAATTGTTGCGTTTTCGTTTTTGTTGCGTAAATTATCTTATTAAGTTGTTTCGATTAAGCTAGAATATAGCGAAAAGCTTTATATAGTATTGTTATTTAAAACTTTAAGATAAAATAACGTTTTATAAATCGAATTTGACAAATTAATTGCTTTTAATTAAGATATATATTTAAAAATGTAAATAATCTTTAATTTAAAAGACGATTGTCAACTTTACTAACATTAGTTTCGAGAACTTTGTCAAGAGATCGTAATAAACGTTCGAGAATCTACTATAAATTACGTCAATTGTAACTTGAAATTCGAAATTAATAAAATTTATAAAATATAATTCGTTTATTAAGTTTCTAACTTTACATAAGTCTAAACAACTTGTACGAACAAATAAATTAATTATTTTCGTTAATAGTAGTCTTTAAAGTAACAAATCGAAATCAAGAGTCTTAACGTTAAAGATACAAATTTCGTTATAAAAATAAGTTGCAATTTGTTGAAGCTACTTTAAATTTACGTAGTATAAATAAGACTTGTTAAGCATATTTAAAATGTTGAACAAAAAAAAATAATATTATTAGTTTGATTAATACTTTTTTTACTTTTAATTAAAGATAAAAATTTATAAATAAAACTTAACGCAATCTTATTTTACAATATAAAATATTAAAGAATTATATTTAAAACTATTTATTAAGATTTTGCGATTATTATTTAAGCAATGTATTGTAACTTAATGCTTCAAATGTTTTTCAAACAATGTTACTTAATTTTAATTTAGCTTTAAACAATTTGCAAAACGTTTTATCTTTACTCTACGCATTTAATATTAGCTTTATTACAAAAATATAATATAAAAATTTAGAATCTTTAACAATATACGTTTATTTATTAATATAAAAATTATCTATTTTATCTTCTTTATTTTTATGCTTTTATTTAATTTTATTTTTAGTTAGTTTTTAATTATCGAAAGATTTTGATTGTAATTAAAGATATAAAAAAGCAAACAATTCTTTTCTTGTTTTTCTTTGTTTTGTTTTTAATTATTAAGATTTTAGATTTTTGCATTAAACTAATTGCGTCTTAGTCGCAACTTAAAATATAAAAGAGCAAACAACTTTTTTTCGTTTTTTTTTCTCTTTTTCTTTTTTTTATTTTTTTTATTTTTTTTGTCGCTTTTTTAATTATTAAGATTTTAGACTTTTGCATTAATTTAACGACAACTTAAGAAATCTAGAACGACAAAATTTTTTAAAAATAATTATTTCGCTTTTTTGACTTTATTTTTATCTTTTTGTTTGCGTATTGTTTTTTCTTTTTGTCTAGCTATAATAAAACAACGAAAAACAATTATATTTCGTAAATAACGACTAAAAACATTTAGATTACGTATTCGTAATAAATTTAATTTAGATTACGTATTCGTAATAAATTTAATTTAGATTAATTTTTTAACATTTTTTAACAATTGCAAGCAATATTATCTAAGAATTATTACGTATCAAATCGCAAATTGTAATGCTTAGCAATACTAATATATTAATTAACATAAAATATAAACAAGTTTTATCTTTTTTTAAATTACATTAACTAACAATTTTTCTTTTAATTTTTGATTTTTATTTTAATTTTCATTGATCGCAAAGAAGATTGTTCGACATCTCTATATATAACAACAACAAAAATATTTGTAACTTTTATTATATAATTGAAGAATTGTATAAAAAATTGTTAAACATCGCTTTTATTTTTTTTTATTTTTTTTTAAAGAAACTTGTTGTCTTTGATTAATTTGTACAATATTATACACAAAATATTAATTATATTAAGAATAATTTATTGTACTTAAAGTTTAATAACGCTTTAACATTCTTAAAAAAGCAAAGATTTAAAATAATTTAATTGCATAAACATTTTCGAACAATAATATATTAAAAATATTGTTTAAAGAATATCTTTATATTAAAGTTGTTTTATAAAAAAAGCATTTTAATTTGTTCGCGTTGCAATAAAATTAAAATAAGAAAAATTATTAAAGATAAAAGATTACAAAATATCGAAAAACTTAAATCTTAAATTATACTATATAAGAAAGCTAACTTAAACGAGAATTTTATTAAAAAAATAATTAAGAAAGATTTGCAAAAGTCAATTGATACAATTCTAATAATTGGGACAACTATAAAAGTTTCTAGCATAAAACGTTTAATAATCGAATTTTTTTGCGTTGTTAAAGCACAATTAATAAATACAATTATTTAAGTAAGTAAAAAAGCATTATTAGCATAGCTAAAGCAAGTGTTTAACATTATTTTATTAAGCAATTGCAATAATATAATCGCTTTGTTAAAATAATTAAAGTAGACATTTAATTTAACTTTATTTTAGAAAGACTTGCAAACGCATTAATAAATTATAGTAAAATCGAAACAACGTTTAGAACAAAATTACGTTCGCTATTGTAAAAAACAAATTACGAAAATAATAAATTTATATAAATTAAAAGTCTAAAAGTTCTTAATTATAGATTTTATTTTCTTAACAAAAAGATATTTATTAATATAAATTATCTAAATAGTTTGTAAATTGAGTTTGCTTTATAAAGATATTATAATTTTTATTTTAAATTAAATTGTATTCTACTTTTTATCTTTTAAATAATATAAAAATCTTAAATTTAAAATTGAAGAACTTTTTTAATGCTATTTTATTAATAAATTTTATATAGTATCGTGCAATATATTCTTATTAATCTCGAATAATAAAATCGAAATTATTTCGAAAAAACGCTTTTATTATTGTAGAATTAATTTGTTACTTAAAAGCTAGATATAAAGCACTCTTTTTATTAAAATTAATAACATTGATTGTAGCGTTATAAATAATTAGTTTTTTTATATTAGCGTTAATAAGATACCTAGACATTAGTGTTGTTTTCTTTTGCTTATTTGAAATATTTATATCAATATAATAACGCAATAACGCGTTTATTAAGATTAATTTATAATTGTTGTTAAGTTCGTAGACAATTCTTAACGCAAAATCTTTGTTAAAATTGACATTGTTAATATTAACTTTATTTTAAAATAAACTCTTAAGATTTCTATATTAGAGCTTCGAATAATAATTGTTTTTATAGTTATATATTTTTGCTTTTTCGCTTTAACAATATATTAAAAAGCTTTTTAATATTATTTAATTAATTTCGTTCTTAGTAGTTAAGAATCTTAATAGTGTTGTTTTAATATAATTTAAATTATTTGTATTAAAGAGCAAATAAAGTATTTTATAAATATTAACTTCTTAATTTAGAAAAAGTTCGATAAGTTTTTATAAATTAACTTATATTACATTTAGTAAAAAGATACTTTTATAAATATTAATCTTATAATTTAGTAATATTATAATAATATTGTTATATTTATTTTATATTGTAGCAACAAATAAACTTTTAAATAAATTGTCTTTTTTATTAATATTAATATCGATTGTGTTAATTAATTTTTTAATTTTATATAGTTAAATAGACGCAAATTAAATAATATTTATTAGAGACGTTTTGTCTTCTTTTTTATAATTAACATTAATTTCTATATTGAGCAAATATTGTTAAAATTGCTTCTCTCGCAAAGCAACATAAAAAAAATAGAATTCTACGTCGTTTATGTTAACATTATAATTTTTCAAAAAAAGTTTTACAATATTGCAATATTTGTATACAATAACTATTGTTATTAACAATTCTTTTTATAAATTAAAAAATAATTTATTAATATTTTGATCAATTGCAACAAGTAACTTTATAGCACGTATTTTTTTTATAATTATAGTAGTTGTTAACTCTTTGTAGAAGAGTAATTTAAAATTTATTGCGTTGTCTTTGTGCAATTTTATTATAACTTTAAGAGCAAAAATATTATTTATGCTACTTTATATTGTTATTTGTTTTGTAAAATCTTTGCAAAAAATTTTGTTAATATATTTGCAAAGCTAAAGAAGTATATTTTGTTAAATAAAAATGTTTTAAAAGTTTGTACATTATTACTTTTGTTTAAAAGTTATTGATATTCAAATTTACAACAAATGCAAATATAAAAATAGAGTTTCTTGCATAATTTCGTATATTTTGCGATATTATTAGCGTCGAACGTCTAACGTTTATAGAAATTTGAGAAAACAATAAAAAGAAATTTCGTAAATAGCGTATTTATATTTGTTGTTATTGATTATTTGCACACTTGCTTTAACAATTAATATTTTTATTTAAACAAAATATTTTGTATCGCAATTCTATTCAATTTAAGATCTAACTAATAAACAAATATTTGTCTTTATTGTTTTTTTTTATATTAATAATATATAATTATAAGACAAAAAGTTAGTTTTAGCGTATTAATCGACAAAATTAATTTTTTTTTAATTAAGTTAAATTGTATTTGTGTGTTATAACATAGCATACAAGTTTTTTTAACAAACAACAATATATTGCTTAATGTAATTTATACGTGCGCACAATTTTTATAAAGTTTATTTTTAAAATTGCAATTATTTTTGCAAATAATTTAGTGCAACAATAATATATCTTATTTAATTAACGCAAACGTCAATTAAGCTTTAGCGCAATCTATATTGCATTAAGTTCGAAACAACTTATTAATAATAATATACGTTTTTCGTTAATAATTTTTATTAATTCGCAAATAACTAGATAAGAAGATTTTTTTTTGCTTGATTATATTGTCGTATTTGCGCATTTTTCTTAATTCGACTAGTTAATCGTTAGAAATCAAGTTGTAAAATAGCATTTATCGTAGAAACATAATAATCTTATTCGCTTTTTGATTGTAGAAAATATTTATTGTAGAGCTATAATAATTCTACGCTTTTAAACGTTTATCGTAGAATTATAATAACTTTATTCGTTTTTTGATTGTAGAAAACATTTATTATAGAGTTATAATAACTCTACTTTTAACTGCCTCGTAAAGAGAGTTAAGTTGTAGAGAAACATTTGTTGTAGAATTATAATAATTTTATTAGCGACTAGATTGTAGAAAATTGTTTATCGTAAAATTTTGTTTCGACTAGATTGTACAACTTTTGTTCGTTATATTTATAAAAGAAATTATTTAAATTGTACAATTTTTTATTGTAATAAAACATATTATTTTTCTAGTTCGTAGTTCTTATATTAATATGTTTCTAAACTTAGAATGCTATATCTTTTTGCTCTTAAATATATAGATAAAAATTATTATTATTTTTAACAAGAATTAGAATGCTATTATTACGCATTTATTATTGTTTTAATTTAGTAATTTTCGTCGCACATTATTGTGTTTACTTTGTTATTATATTGACAAAAACAAAACGTTATATACAATATAAAAAAACAACAATTAACTAAGATTTAAACTACTAGAGTTTAAATCTACTTTATTAACTATTGTTTTGCGTTATTAATTACAATTTTAACATTTTTAAAATTCTTTTTTTGTAAAGTTTTAACAATTATTTGTAAATTATTTTTGTGCACAATGTACTTAACAAGATTGCGAAGTTTATTAAGAAAAGACGCTACTTATTTATTGTAATTCTTTAGATTTTTTAAATTTTTAAAAATTAACATTAGTTTGTATTAAAGAAAAGCAATTGTAATATATACTTTGCAAAATTAATAACTTTACGTTGTATTAATGTTTGCAAAATTTATATATATTTAAATTTATTATTTACTTAGCGTTCTAATTTGTTGTATAAGATTAAAATACTTTTGTTGCGTAATCTCTTATTTATATTTGTAAAAAAAGTCGTTTATAAATTAATTAATATTTATAGTATTTTGTTGTAATTTAATATTGTAGTTTAAGTTTATTATTATAAAGATCGTATTATATTCGAAGTTGTTGTTACTTATTATGTTAAAAAAGTTTTAATTATTAGCGAATTTTATTCTTAAATATTAAGAAACAATAAAAAGTAAATAAAAAACACATCAATTCATAAAATAATAAAAAACTAAAAATAAAAATTAGAAATATAAAAACTAAAAAATAAAAATTTAATAAAAGTTATATATTAATTTTTACGTTTGTAAAGTAAAGTTAAAAAACAACTAATATTCTTTGTATAAGTTTTAATTTTGTATTTACTTTTCGCTTTTAATATACTTAAAAGCATTGCGAATAATTTAAAGCGTTTAATTTATATACTAGTTTTAACTTTAAGTTATTCTTTTAATTTTAGCGATCAACTCTTAAAACAATAAGTGTTATAAAAAATAAAAAATAAATATTGTCTCAATTTAATTTGCTAAAAGCAACGTATTTTGTTATTTATAACAGAAAGATAAAATCTAATTAAAATTAAGTTAAGAAACAACACAATTTCGTCGCATTGTATTATAATTTTTCTAAAAAAATTAATATAGATTTGCGCAAGCAATAAAGTTGTCTATAAATTAATTATTTGTAATATAATTTTAATTAAGTTGCAAATTATATTTTGTTTGTTTAACAACTTATAAATAACTAGATGTTAAATTCTTTAATTATAAATCTTTTAATTTAAGATTCAATAAAGAAATATTTAGAAGTTAATATTAAAAAATTGTTTAAAACTATTAATAACAAATACATTTACAACGTAAATTGCAAACTAATTTATGTTTTTAACGTTTTAAAATTAATTAACGTATAATAGTTTTCGCTTTTTTTAACTTTATTTTATATGTTTTTTAAGTAAAGATACGAACAACAACAAAGTTTTAATTAAGAATTCTCTTAAAAAAATGCTTAAAAGCAAAAAACAACTTAATTATTACAATTGTTGCAAGATTTTTACAAACAACTTTAAACGTTACATTATTTTGTGTTAATACAAGCGAATTAAATAATTTACAAGTATAGATTTTTATTAATTGTATATAGTATTTAGTTGTATTTAGTAGTAGTTGTTGCGAATATTTTTCATCTATAAGATAGTCTCTTTCTCGTAAATGTTATAATATTAATTGTAATTTTTGCAAAAATCTTTATTGCTAATTCGATTCAAACGTCGATACGTTTTTTTTCTTAATTAATCGAATTATTGAAGCTTTTTTATTGTATTTTTATATTAAGTTTGTTAATTAATTAAATATATTTAAATCGAAGAATATATCGCAAATATGCTTATAACTCTTAATATACTAAAATCGATTATTAATTAAAACAAATAATTGTTAACAAATAATAGTTTTCTTTAGGAATTTTTCAAGAAATGTATACGTTAAAAAGAAAAACTTTTTTAACAAAATTAAGCGTTTACTTTTTAAATTAACAAACAAAATGCAAATTTGTATTAAACGAATTTTTAATTATAGCAAATATAAATAAATCTAAATATAACAATTTATTAATATTAAAAACTTAAAGCTCTTTATTTGAAATTTTAAAAATTTTACGCTAGATTAAAAAATTAGCTTTAGAAAGAAAAACAAAATTATAAAAACATTTGTAACGCTTTAAAAACAAAGATAAAAAAGTTAGCAAAAACAAAAAAAAAATTGAATGCTATTAATTAACGCTTAAAGATTTTTCGAAATTTTTAACTATAATACAAGTAACATTTAGCAAAAATAAAGCGATTGTTATAACAATTTTGCTATTAGAAGACAACGATATTAAGAGTTTGTTAATCGATATTAAGAACAAAAAAGAGTATATATAGATTTTAAAAAACAAATATCGACGATACAAGCACTCTATAAAGCAAGAAAACTACTTGTATTTTAATAATATTTTAAAGATTTTAAATTAATTTGTTGTCGAATTTAACAATAAGAAACGTGTCAATATTAATAAATTTAACTAGTTGAATCAAAAGATAATTAAAATTAAATAAAAGTTGTTTTTTCAAAAAAAAGTACGCTTTGATCGAAAATTAATTAAAAAAAAATTACTAAGTTTTTTTAACGTTTTATGCGACGTACTTGCATTTATTAACTATTTTATAAAATAACTTGTTAAGTTATTGCTTTATATTAATGCTTTAATTTATTTACAATGTTAAGAGAAATTTTAAAGATAATTTGCTTTTTAGTTTTATAAGTTTGTTGTATAATTGTTTTGTTATTAATAAATTTGAGCTTAATTATATTATTATAATTTATGTAGATATGTTTTACATTTTGTTTGCGAACATCTAGAATTTTCGCTATTTGTAGAATCTTTTTTACACTTAATTTTTTAACTTAAAACAAAACTTAATTGTAAAACAATATAAAAAATATAATAATTAAAATATTGTTTAACAAAGACTTTAAATATAATTGAACTAATTATTACGTAGATTAAGAGTAAACAATCTTAGTTAAAAATTAAGTTGTATGCGTAAATCTTAATTAAATAAAGATTAAAAACAACGAAATTATTAATTTTGTTATTAAAGAAAAAGCAAATTTCGATTATAATTTATGTTTAAACGAATAAGATATTAAGTTTAGATTTCGTATTAAAGATAACAATAAGCGTGCAAATAAATAAAATAATAAGTTAATTTTTTGTTGCAACAATAATTGCAAAGCTAGTACTTAAAATATAAAAATTAACAAAACTATTATTGATATACATTTGAAAAAAGCTTAAAAGATGTCTTATTTTATTGCAAATATTGTTAAATATTTTGCGAAACACTTATTAAGAAACTTATACTTACGATAAATATATTGCAAAAAAAGATAATTAACATTGTTTTTAAAAAATTGTTAAAAGAGTTTTTTATAACGAGTTATAATGTTAGCAATATACGTGTTAATGTTTAAAAACAACAATAAGATTGTAATTTTACACAAACAACGCTAAATATTTGCAAGAATTGCTTTGAGACATCTAGTCTTTTTATTAAAATTTTGTTGATCTAATTAATAAAACTAAAATAATCAAATATTGCGAAAAAATTCTTTGATAATTAAATTGTTAATGTTAAAATATATGTTACGCATATTTTTATAGTCGCAAGTTGATACAAATCTAAAAAACTTAAATTATTATTTATATTGTAGTTTGTTTTTAATCTTGTGCGTTTTTTTGATATTTTTGCGAAATATTTAATTAATTATAATTAAAAAGTAACATTAAATAAATAATTAAAGTTATTAATATAAATATTATTGCACTTAAAGATTGTTATAGCTTTTGCAAAACGCTTAATTATATTTAATAAATTATTTGTTTTAGTTAAGACATTTGTTGTATTAATATATAAAAAATTTATAAATAAAATCTTTAAAATTAATTAATAATATACTCTTTATAATTTTAATATAAAATTTAAGATATTTCGTGTTTTTTAAAAAGATATGTAGAGAAGAAATAATATATTTAATAAATTTCAAACGCGCTAATATTAAAAAGCGTTAATTTTTAAATATATCGAAAAAGAAAACTTTTTGTTGCAATATTAGCTTTTTAATTTAATTAAAGTTTGCGAAGAAATAATGTGCATTTTTGTTTTAAAAAACAATAATTATATAAGAATTTAAATATGTAAAGCTTGTTATACATTTATTAAAAATATAACATTAAATTTCTTATATATATACAAAATATTGTGTTATTTTTTTTGAACAATAAAGAATTAAAACTCTATAAAACGTTTTTATTTTAAGCGTCGATTAAAGATTAAAAAAGAACAAAAAGTTATTAAATATATTTGAAAATTCTTTTATTTGTTTATTTTTAATCGCAAGACATTGTATTTGTAAAACGTTTTTTTTGCTCTTAAAAAATCTAGCTAATTACGATTGTTCGCAAACAATATTTTTAATTAAGTTGCATTAATATGCATAACAAAATATATTTTTATTAAAAAAGTTAAAATTATTGAAGTAAGCTTTTTTTATAACGCGCTTTGTTTATTTATTAAGAATTGAAAGCTAGTTAAAGTTTAATAACAATTAAACAAGAAATAAATTTAAGTTTTTTTAGATAAAGATTTGTTATCTATTATTTGTTGTTAAAATGCAAAAATCTTTGATTTACTTTTAGTTAATAAGTATTTTGTAAATATATAACACTTGTACAAAGCAATAAAAATTAAGACTCTTAAATAGAGCGTAAAACGTTAAAAAAGATCTAATTTATACGTAGAGTATAATTAAGATTTTGTTTATGTATTACAATTAAAACGTAATGCTTTAAAGCAAGTTATAAGCAATTTTTAAATTTAAAAATCTAAATTAATTAAAATAAATTTTTGAAATCAAATTGTCAAAAATTAATAGATAAATTTTTTGAAAAAAAATGTTTAATTTAGAGCTTTACAATGTTGCGAAAAACTTAATTTTTTGTTAGCTCAAAACTCTTTTTACAAGAGCGTTAATTGTTTATGTCTTTTTTGTTAATTATTACTTTCTATAAACTATTAAGCGACAAAATATAAATAAGAGTCTTTTTATAGTTTTTCGAAAGAAACGTTAAGTTGTTTTCGAAAAAAATCTTATTGCAAAGAATTCGAAATAAGCTAGCAATCTTTAATTGACTTTGTACGTTAAATTTTATGTTGCTATAACATTTAATAACAATATTTTATTTTTTTAAAATCTTTATATAATAACTTTTTGCAATTATTTGTCTTGATTATATGTATTTAATATTAAGAAGTCTACAATTTACAACAAAGATTGTTTTATTTAACTTTTTAATTATTTTAATAATACGAGAACTTAATAGTCTTTGTTGCTTTTTTTCGTTAATTAATAAGCAAAAATTACAATTCTTTGTAAATTGTTTCTATATAACACTTTTAAGAAGAAACGTAACAATAATAACGTGAATCTCTATTTAAACAATACAACAGTTACGTCGAATTATTTTATTTTTATAATTAATAATAACTTAAAATTGCTAGTTTTATTTATTTTATCAAATAAATTTTGTCACGAGTCTAAATTATATTGTCTTTAATAAAAATACTTATTTTTACACAACATTTCGAACTTCTTATATGTTCGAGTTTTTTTTTTGTTTACAAATATTATTTGCGTCTTTGTAGATAACTTTAGTTATTTAAAAAATATTATAAATCTTTTTAAAACGTAAGTTATTGCTAATAGCGTTTTGCATTTACTTTATTTAATATATTTAAAAATTATAATAGTTGCTATTAACGACGAAATTAGTATTATCTTCAATATTCTTTAAGTTTAAAATTTCAAATTTGAGCTTAATTAACAAAATTTAATTAACTTTTTTTTCTTTATTATTGTTCTTTATTTTATAAAGATGTCAATTTTTTTACTAGTTTGTTATTAACAATTAAAAGAAGTTCTTTTAAAATACGCAAATAAAATGCGACAATTACGTTAACAACTTTAATTATTTTATTTTATTATACATTTAAATTGTTTTTTTTAAAAGATCGTTAAACATATTGCTCTAAATTCGAAGAAAATCTTTAACTTTATCTTAATTAGTCGTTTATTTAATTTTATTAATAATAAATATATTTAACATCTTTTTATCTTTGTACATTTAATTAATAAATACAAATTTGATTTTAAGAAACAAGTATCTCTTATAATCTTAAAAATATTTATAAACGTTTATTGTTTTAGCATATATAATAAATTAAGTTTTCTATAATTTAATTAATTTCGCTAATCTAAATTTAGATTTTAACTCTATAATAATATACAAGTTTCTCTATTAGTTTTTATTTTTTAAAACGTCTAATAGTCTTTTTGTTAAAATTTTAATAGTTTAACAATATAAAAATGTATAAAAGCAATTTTGTCTTTTAGATTTTATATTTCTTTTTTAATAAATCGACGCAACTTAGATACATTAAAAGAATTTAAAAAAATTTATTAAATAGAAGTTTCTTAAAAGTAATTTTATATATTTATATTGTATGCGTTGTAGATTAAAGTATACTTTATTTTGTGCGCATACTATATGCGATATATGTTTTTGCATATTTAAGAAATTTACGTTTATTAAAGACTATTAATTCTTTATTTAAAATTGTATTTTTTGCAAATTAGAAAAAATTATTGCAAAATACAAATTATTAACAATCAAAATACGCATTCTTTTGATCAATAAAAATAAAATTTATAAAATTGTTTTGCTAGCATTCTTAAACTTTTTACAAAAAACTATTAATTCGCAATTATGTTTTCAAGATCTATTTAATCTTGTGTTCGAAATTAGTTTAAATAAGATAACGCACAAGATTTTGTAATAGAGCTTTAATATATTAGTTTAAAAACTTTTTATTATTTTTAGTTTGTTTAATAATAAATAAAATATTTTGTAATGCAAAAATATATTTAAGACTTTAAGTCGACAATTCTTTAATTAAAGTTATTAAAACAAATTAAATATTTTGCGATATTTTTGTTATTTGCTTAAGTGTTAATTTTTGAATAATTATTATAATATACGTAGTTTCGAGACTTTACTTAAAGAAAGCTTTAACGCTAATTAACAAATATTTAACTATTATTAATGTGCAATTGATATTAAGTTTGCGATAATTACTACTATTATCTCGAATGCATCTCTTTATCTTTTTTTAAATTACAATAATATTAACAAGAGACAAAAGAATTATAATAAAATTATTATATTTTTATTTCTAAGAATAGATAACTTAATATAGATAGATTACAAGCATATTTAATTTTAAAAAATTAAAAATAAGTTTTTTGTATAAAAGACGTAAGTAATTTATTGTTGTTTGTGTTTTCTATAATTAATTAAGCTAGTAAACAAGTAATTTTCGCAATATTTATATAAATATGCAATTATTATTTTAATTAAAATTCTACTAATATTTTTTAAACTTTTTAAACTAGCGCAATTATTTATTTTAGAAACATTTTAAAATAAAGATCTAAAGTATAACAATTTAGTTAATCTAGTATTATAAAAAAGTAACTATATATAACTAATAATTAATATTAATATAATTCTACTTTTAAGTATTGATATTAACAAAGCTTTTGTATTTTTTAACGTTTCGAATTTTTGTTATATTATTTTTGACAAATTTATTTTACGATTTTATTGATCTTTTATTTTTTTTTTAAATAATTAAAGTGTCTAATAAAATTTGCAAAATTGTTTAGATTCTTAATTACAAAAGAACTACTTTTAACTAAACGTTATATTAATAAACAAGCAATTTATAATTAATAACGTAAATTATATATAAAAGCTACAAAACTATATAAAAAAGCAATCGAATCTTTTTTAAAATTATACAAAAATAATATACGCAATGCTTTTATTATTTTTGTTTTTTAAGTTAAGTTAAATATCAATTTTTATTAATAACGTCTATTGATATTTTAGTTTTATACAATTTTGATTAAATAATTAAATTATGTTTAAAGCGTTAAGTAGATTGCAACAATCGCACTAAATTGTTGTAATAAACAAAAAAAATTTAAAATATCTTAAATTAAAACAAGATATGTGCGAACGCTATAAATGCTACAAAATGTACGTAAAAATTGTTGTTCGTTATTTAACAAATTTAACAATTATTTATTTTTAAAGCGTTATCAAAGAAAGAAGAAAAATTAGCAGATTTTTATGAATTTTACCATAGTTTGTTGTGCAACAACAATTGAACGTTAACTTTAATACATTTTATTATAATGTTAAGACTTATTTACAATGCAAAGCTTGCGAACTAAATGCTAAACACAATAGTTAAAAACGTAAATCGAACAATAACAAAAATAATTTAATTTTTGCAAAGAAGACTCGCTATTTATAATAAAACAACGTAATAAAAAAGTAATTATTATATTTGTTTAATCTAAATTGAGATACATAAAATCAAAATTCGACTCTTTTTTTTCACTTTCGATTTGTAACTAAAAATAATTCTTGCTAATTCGAGTCTTAACAATAAAAAATCAAAAAAGCGTTAAAATCGAAATACGTCAATTTTAATATGCTATTTTTGTATAAATTCTAGCGTCAACTCTAGCTAAAAATGCGTAATAGCATTTAATAGAAAAGTCGCATTGTTTTTATTAATCTTTTTGCACATTAATCTTTATTTATTTTTTACTTATTTTTCGCATCTTTTTTGTGTATATATTAGTTTTCGATTTTTGCAAATATCTTTCGCGATTTTAAAATAAAACAACAAAATGTTTCGCAAACGCAAAGATACATTGTTATAAAAAATTTATAAATTTATTAGTTTTATTAAAGCTAATGCAATAATGTTTTTTCGCTATAATTTTTAAGTAATTGCGTATAATAACAATCGCAATAATAATTAATTTATATTAGAAATAACACTTGATTTATTTAAATATTGTAAAATAGTTTTATACTTATAACGTTTTAGAAGATTAAAAGAGCTAAAATATTATTCGATTATTTTAATTTTAATTATTAAGTTTACAAGCGTATAATTAATATTAATCTTAATTAAAGTATATTTGTCTTTAACAATAAATTGTACTAATTAAACAAATTAAAAATTACTATTGTAGACAATTTATTTCGAATTAACGTTGTGTTAAACAATGTAGCTTCTCGTTTAATCGCAAATGTTTAATTCGATATAATTATAATTTTACATTAAATAATTACAAACTAAAATATTGTTTCTTTAAATAATTAATTACGCTTTAACAAAAACAATGCAATTAATAACAATAATTAGCAATCGACAAATCTCGAAAACACATATTAGAGTATAAAAAATCTATTGTTATTAAATCGTAAATATTTGTATCTTGTATCTTAAAATTTAAGACTTTTATATTAAAATATAAGCAAACTAATTAAAATTAGCAACGCACTATATTGCTCTAGCTAAAACTAATTAAAACTAATAAGAGTTTCTAAGATTAAAGTCTTTGCACAACAATTATTGTTTTATTAATTAACAATTATATATTAACGAAAATTTAACAATTAAATTCAATGCTTTTGTAATTAAAATCTCGTTATAATTAAAGACTCAAACAAACAAGTTAAAATAAATTGCTCTTTACGACTTATTTATACAATTAAGCTTAAATATAATTGATATTATTCTTAACTACGTCTTAAGACAAGCATTTTAACTTAATAAAAAGATAAAGTTAATATAAATTAATTAGCATTTTTAAACTTACAACAATAAAGAAATTTTAAAGAGACAAAATTTAAAAATTTAAGACTTCAATTAAGACGAAATAACAAATATTTATTTAAATAACAATCGCAATATAAAAAATTTGCAAATTAATATACGTCGTTAAATACAAGCTTAAGCAAAGCGTAAACTAAATTTTTATAAACAACGAAAAATTAAAAGACAACAATAAGAAACAAAGATGTTTAAAATTATATTAATTTTTATTCGATTTTTCTATACGTTTAATTTTATAATATATGCGTTTAATGTTATATTTAATTAAAAATTGTTTAGTTTATTTATGTTAAAATCTAATTTATTAGAACGTAAAATTTAAGACACATGCTAATAGACTCTAGTAATAAAAATAAATGCTAAAGCATATTAATATTCTTTTCGATTTTAATTTATTTAAAATTTATATGTTCGAAATCTTGCAAACTAAATATTTCGATAATATATAAAAAACTTTTGATGTTAGTAGTGTTTTATCATTTTTTAAAATAGCGCAAGTTCGAAGTCTTAAAATTTGTGAAACTTGTTTTTGACTTTATTATTTTAATTATTATTAGTTTTATATCTTTAATATTTTTACGCTTTTATTATTTATTTATTAAGCAATCTTTAAGCATATTTTCGCCAATATTAATTGCAACAATTAATTAAAGATTGTAATCTTTTTGTTATTTTAAGTTTATTTATTTTAATTTGATTTATTTAATTTACTAGCACTTGTTTATAGTTAATAGCTTTATAAATAATATGAAAAATGTTATATATAAAAAGCAATTTATGTATTACTTGAAATTATTAGATTTTAAAGTTAATAAAAGATCAACGTATCTTTTTGTAAATCGTCGCTATCTTATATAAGACAAATTAGTCTCTTAGTGTAATTAATATATGTCGTAGTGTAACGTTTATATATTTATAAACAAAATATATGTCGATTGCAATAATATATACTTTAATAATAAAAATTATATAGTTATTTTTAGCTTTAAAGCGAACACTTTAAACGTAAAAATTAAAATCTTGTTTATATTTTTTAATTATAAAGAGTTTTAATTTGTTGTTAAAAATTATAATAATAAATTCGATCTAATTTAAAATTATAAATTCGTAATAAAGAATTTGCGATTTAACGTTATAAATTACTTTAATTTTTTTAAAACTTAATTTCGATAACTTAGTCGAAACAAATAAAAATTTGTTCGTATTAATAAGTATGTTGCGTATAGAAAAGTCGTTTATTAAAATATAAGTCTTAAGTTTGCGAAACAATAGCGACAAATTTTTGTGTTTAATTGCTAATTTAAATTTAATCGATTTAGAATTATTAAAACGAATATTTTCAATTTAAGTCTTTTGTTGTTGTATATTAGTATTACTTATAATTACTTAAACGCATACAAAGTTCAATTAAATAAACATTTATAATTTAACTTATTTGTAAATCTTATAATCTTTAATTAAAGTTAAAATCGTTTTTGAAAAAATTAATTTTAATAAGTTAATTTTTGTTAAAATAATTAAAAAGTTAAATGTTTATTCGCGATATATAAGAGTTTTCTCAAATAAAGCATTGTTGTTTTAAAAAAAAATGTTTTACTTATTATTATTTATTAATGTTCGACATTAAAGTACAATAAAATTTGATACAATTTTTGTTATTTTAAGTTTATATTAATATAAGAAGCGAGTTACATTAAAATAAGACTTAAAAGTTAAAAGAAAGCATTGCGTTAAGCTTGAAGCAAAAAATGCATTAATTTAAGTTCGTTTTGTTTTTTTTAAAGATAATACAAAATTGTCGAAATTTAAATATTAGAAATTAAAGTATTAAAAGTTATTGTTATATTAATTAATAAAAGTTACGTTATTAAATTATATTATCGCAAAATATTACAATATTGTTTTGAATTTAAATTCTCTTTTACGTTGTTTACAAATTAATAAAGAGCAAGTTTCGATTATTTTAATGCAACAAATTTATAAGCTTATTTAAGAAAACGACTATTTATGCGAAAAGTTTGCAATATATAAAGATATACGTACAATACTTTAAGAGCTACAAAAGAGAACAAAACAAATATATCAAATATTAAATAATGCACTTTAAGATATATTTCGAAGACTCGTTCGATCTAAGCGATGTTTCTTAAATTACTAGAGTATTAACATTGATAATACTAGTAAAAAAGTCGTTATTTTTTAAGAAAATTAAGCGCTTAAAGTATTATACAAATGTTATAATAAAATACAAGATAAAGCTAGTTTATATAAAAGTGTATTTAATTATTAAAGTACTTCTTATTAATATTTAAATATGCTTTAAGATTTTTGTTAAATCTAAGATTAAAATTTGAGTTTTATGAATTTTACGTTATTTTAAATACTTTTCTTAATTAGTAATTTAATTTAATTTCGCATTTTGTTGTCGACAAAAACTGTATTATTAATTATTAATTATATTTTAATAAGATTGTAGTACTTACTAGTTATAAGCAACTTTTCTTTGTCTTTTAACGCATTGTTTGTTGTTACATTTCTATTGTTAAAATAATTAATATTATTTATTTGCGACATTAAAAAATAGTTGAAACTTATTAATTCTTTATAATATTTAATTCGATTCTTTGCATTATTATTTGTTTTGTTTTGAGACTTGTTTTTGTCTTTAAAATAAATAAAGATTTAAAGAATCTATTTTGTATTAATAATTGTACGTTAATGTTGTTAACAACATTTTTATATAATTTTTGTTAATAAAATTGTTATTAAGTATTCTATTAATTATATTAATAGTTTCAAGTTTATTGTTTATAAATGTTAGTTTTTGTAATATTATAATAAGATTTGTTATTTATTGATATAATCGACTTGCTATATAAGATAAATTCGACGCGTACAAACTTAATAATAGTTGAAGTCTAAAATTAACTTCTTAAGATATAGAAGCTAAACAACAATATTAATGTTAATAATAATTATTAGAATATTGTTATATTCTTTAACGAACGCATTTAAATCCTAAGATTTGTTAAGTTAAATACAATAAAATTTTTTAAACAAAATGTAACGCTTTTTGTCTAACTTTATTTAAAAGAAATTGATCTTATAAATGCGTTTAAAAATTTTACAGATAATTTTATCTGGCGCTTTTACTAAAAAGCACAAAGATAAAAAGATTTTGCTAGTTTAATATACAATTATATAAAGATAACTTTGAAATAAGAAGCAAAGATTAAAAAACAACATTTATAGATTAACGTATTGTTTAGCTTAAATTTTTCAAAAACAAACAATTATAATGTTAATAAAAAACACTTTTTTGTTTTTGTAATTATTTATAATTTTCTTTGATCGTAGTTTAATAAAATTGACTCTTTTGTTAATTTAAAATATAAAGAGATTGCGATAAATTATTTGTAACGTTTGTAACATTGTTAGAATAACAAACGTTATTACGAAGAGATATATTTATAGTTGTATTAATAATTTGAAATTTTAAGTAAAACGTTATATCGCGTATTAAAAGAATATCGCTAGCGTTTAATAAAATTAAAGAAAGATTTCGTAAAACAAACAACGCAATAATTGAACTAAAAGAAGTAGCAATAACGTTAAAAAAAAATCTATATATTTGTAAATATAATTCGCAAAAAAACTTTTTGTATTTATTGTATATTTAAAAATTCTTAGCAAAGACTAAGTTAAATTGTTGTTTTTAAAATTTATATTAACATTTACGTATACAACGATAAATGCGTCAATTATAAGCTTTATTAAGTTGTGAAATTTACGAAATGTTGTCAATAATATATTAAAAGCGTTGATTAATATACTAAGATAAATTGTTGCTTAAAGAAACATAGCATTAATTAAAAATAAATTGCTTAAACAAATATTAATATTTGTTATATTCGAAGTCTTATATAATGCGCAAAATATTATTATAGCTTAATACAATATTTGTGTAAAAGCGTTTAATTTAATTTATAAATTTAGTATTCAATATTATTTTAAAAAAAACAAGTAGACAAAAAGTTTTTAAAGAAATAAAGCAAATTTTTTTTATATTTAGTTTCGCAAAAAACGTAAAAATTGTAAAATAACAATAAATGCGAATAAGTCGTTTGCAATTACAACGTAAATCTAGAAAGCTTGCATTAAATATAAATAATAAAGAGAAAATATATTGTAAGACTTAAGATTTATTATTTTTATTTTAATATATTTTAAGTTTAATAATACGTTTTATTTGTTATATTAAAGATATTATAATCTAAAAATAGTTGTAGTCTTAATAATTGTTTTAAAAACAAACTTTATATAAAGATTGTTTTAAATATTGTTTATATATCGTAATTAAAATTTTTGATCTTATAATTTAAAATTAATCTTGATTTTTTTTATTGTATTTCTTAACATCTAATTAATTTTTAACGATTTGCTATTTTTTCTTTGCGCAAATTTTTAATCTTTTGCAAATTAATTTTATTCTAGTTTTTATAAATTAGAGCACAATTAATGTTAAAAAACAAAAAATGTTTTAAAAACAAAATTGAATCGTCTTTAATAAAGCGAACAAATTAGTAAAAAAATGTAATGTTAAAGTATATTACTTGCTTAAATGCGAAGACAAACTCTACAAATATAGTTTAAACAACAATTCTATATAATTGTTAATAATAAAAGAATTAATATTGTTTATAATTATATTTTTTATATTATAATACTAACGCAAACATCAAAAGCATTCTTATTTAACACTCGAAATTTAGTAGCTTGCGAAGAGATATACAAAGAAGTAATAATCAAATTTACAAATGCAAACGCGATAAATTATATAATTAACAAAAGATTTCTTAAAAACTTAAGAAAACAAAAAGATTAACATTTTACAAAACGTTAAGAACGTTGTTATACTAATTAGAAGACTAGCGTTCTTCGAAATTAATTTGCTTTAATTATAGTTAAAAAAAACACAAATGTAACTTTAATACTAAACAAAATACAACAAACTTAAGTATCGAATGTATAATTTTAATAAAAATTTAACATATATCGAACGTTTATAACTTAGTAGCGTCGATCTTAAGAATTAAATTCAAAATTATTACTATTAGTTTGTCGTTAATATTGCAAGATACGCTTAGAAAATTTAATTTTAGTATAGCGTTTTAAAGATACGTAGTTTGCATATTCGTAACATTAATTTAAAACATAATTTATTTAAATTTTGTTATATTAATTTAAGACTTATAATTTAAAATAATTATAAAAATTTTAATAATAATAAAAGATAAATATTAATTTTTGCGATTAAATGCAAAGTCGCTTCTAATTAATACATTGTATAATAAGATATTTGTTTTTAAAGAAAGACGCAAGCTTTATAAGTAACTCGTATATGCAAAAGCGAATATATTAATGTTTTATAATTAATATACTTTAACGCTTAAATCTACGATTTAACACAACTAAACGTTTGAATTATTAATCAAATAATTTTTGTAAATAAATTGTATATATACGAATGCATTATTATTTTAAAATTAACACAATTATTTGTTTAGAGTTGCGATTTAATATAACTAAACGTTTGAATTATTAATTAAACAATTTCTATAAATTAATTATATATACGCATATATATCATTGTTTTAAAGCTAATATAATTATTTGTCTAAAGTTAATTTGCATTATTAAGTTAATAATGCGCTCTTTATTGTTAGATATTTAAGAGCTTTAAAATCTAGTGTTTTCGTTATATCTTTTAGCAACTATATAGAAAATCGAATTAATTAAATTTAAATATATATAACTATCAATATATTTATTGTTGCTTGCAATAGCGTTTTTGATAACTTTATCTAAAATTGCTTCAATAAACTTAATTGTTCAAAAGACTCTTTTAACGTAAAAAATTCTACATTAAATGTATGTCTTTTTTACTAAATTTTTAGCAATAAACTAAGCTAAAATTTTGCTATTTAACATAAAGTCGAAGTTGCATTTTGACTTAATAACTAAAAAGCTTAAGCTTATAATTAAAACGCTTAAATCTAGCTTATAATCTATTAAAATATTTTATAAAAAATTAGTTTTATTAATTAATAAAAGAGAATATACAATTAGTAATTTCGCGCAATAATTTATTGTTTTGCAACAAAACATTGTTATTGTTAAACAAGATTCGAAGTTAAATATTATTAACTTTACGTTAATTACTTTTTAACACAATAGATTCTACAAATACTAAAGCGAAATTAAACAAATTTTAAGAGACGCATTGAAGCGCAATAACAAACTCTTTTAAATTTTGTTTAACTTTTTTAAATTCTTTGTTTTTATATTGTTAAAAATCAACTCTTTGAAGAAGATAAAAACATTAATATTGACGTTTTTCTTTTAAAGAACAAGCATCTTTAATAAAGACTTAATTATTTATAACATTTTTTAATAAATAATATCGAACGCCTTAAATAAACACAAAAAGATATAATCTTTTTTAAAGAAGTTTAAAAAGCACTTTTTAGTATATTAAAAAATGAAGATAAATTGCAAAAGAAGTTAATTAATGCGTTGCAAACAAAAAATAAATTTTAAACAAAATTTGTTTACAATATAAATGTAAAAAATTAAAGATTTGCGAATATGCAAAGAAATTTAATTAAAACAAAGCAAAAGATACAAAGATTACGTTTGTCTTATTAATAAATTATTATTATTTAAGTATTTTATTAATAAATTGATATAAATATATATATATATTCTTTGTACAATTAGATACTTATAACAAGAAATTATAATTTTTCTTTTTTTTTTTCTTTTTTTACTTAATAATTTAAATAAGAATTTACTTTTTTTCTTAATTAACAATTAAAATTTCGTTAAGACTTTTGTCTCTTCTTAGAAACTTTAACTTTTATAAAAATTTCTTTTTTTTTAACAATTTAATTTGCTTTTATTAGTGATGAACTTGTTTCAAAATTGTAAATTTGTTAATTGTTTATTTTATTTCTTAATATAAAAATTTGTCGATAAAGCAAGTTTCGTCAAAATTTGACAATCTAACTTGCTTTTATTATTAATTGTTTCTTAGAAATTCTTATGTTTTAAAGACTCTTACAAAAAATTAATAAATAGAGCGCTTTAACGTACTTTTTTGCTTTAGAATCTTTGCATAAAGACTTTAATATTATTAAAGCATTATTTAATAAACGAATCTAGTTAGTTGTTGTTATTTTTTGCTCTTCTTTTTTAATTGTTGCTACGTATTATATTTGTTAATTGCGTTTTAAATTTAATAATCTTTGAATTTGTGTTTTCTTAATTTTTGCTTTTTCGATTTATATTAATAAGTTAAACGTTATATTTTGCAAAATAATAAAGAGTTCGTAATTTTTTAGCATTGCTAATATAGTTTTTATAGAAAAGAATTTTGTAATTGCGATAGAAATTGCTTTATTGCAACTAAATTTGTATTCAAATAACAATAAAGCGTTACTTTTGTAAATTTAACGATTTATTATTATAAGTATCTAAATTAAGAAAATTAATCAAAATTTAAATAACATAAAAGCGATACTTGTTCTAGTAGACGTAACTAGAATTTCGAATAATTTGCTAATATCTTGTTCGCTTATTTAAAAATTAAGCGTGTTCGCAAAAGATATACTTTAGTTAACATAAAAAGTTAAAAATTTCTTCTTGTTTTTACGACGCTTTTAAAATTAATTCTCTTAAAGCAATTGCAAGATTGTATTGTTACTTAAACGAAAAAAAATGTTTAACAAATTAAAGCTTGATATTGTATTGTTAGAATTATTATTTCTAGATATATAACTTTTATTTAGTGCATTCGTAAAGAGTTGTTGTTTTAAGTTAAATATTTTTTCGTTTAATTTAGTTGCTACGATAATCGTAAACATTATTGTAGAGTTAAAATTAATAAAAAGCAACTCTTAAGCTTTTTCAATATATTATAGATCAAAATTAAGAACAATTGTCGTTGCAAACTTTGAATTGTTATTAAAAAAGACGCAAAAAATAATACGATAAACGTAATAATAAATTATATATCGCTCTTTAATAAAAGATACATTATATATTTATTGTATATACAAAGACTTTCGTGTCTTTCTCTATAACATTTTATAAGAACGCTTATATCTATGTCGTAGATTTAGATTGAACTCGTTATTAATAAAAGAGAGCTTTTTGTTGTTAAAAGTTGCGTTTAACTTTGTCGTAATTAAATAACGCAATTGTTGTACAAATCGCTTAACGAATTGTTAATTAAGCAAATGTTTTGTAATTAATAACAAGAAATAACAAAACAAGTTTTTAAGCTTCTTTTTTAATTTTAATCGTCAAATAAAGTCGAACTTGAATTTTAATTTTATAGCTAATTGAACAAATAAAAATCAAATAATAAAATTCAATTTCTTAATAATAGATTTGTCTTTGTTTAGCTTCTTTCTAGATGCAACATTTATTAACTTTGGAAAATATTAATGTGCAAACGCTTATAGTTATCTATAATTTTGTTTAAACAAGTTATTTTCGTTTTATTGCAATAATTAATTAAAGATAATACGCATCGTATTTTGCACAATATCTTTGAAACTTAACTCTAAAAAACGCTTTATAGTATTGGCGCATAACTCTAGATATTTTGTGTCTTCGCAAAAGATATATAGTAATAAAATTAATTTATTTAATGTTAAGAGATTAATTAATAATCTATTTCGTAGTAATAAATTTAAGATAATATCAAAAATTAATTTTTTGTATATTTACTTTTAAATAAGTTGTGCGTTTTTGTTTAAGTTTTTAAGCGTTTGTAACTTCAAGAGTTTAATAGTAATTTCGTTAATTAATTTTATTATAGTTAAGTTATTGTTAACGATTTTATACTAAATCTTGTAAATTAAATGCAAATAATTAGTTAACTTCTTGAATTAAGTTAGTAAAAGAATGTAAACATTGTAAATTGTATCTTATTTTATAACATTTAAGCAAAAGATATTGTCGCATAATATTAATATAAAAGACAAGTCAAAACTTCGTAACTTTTAAAAGTTGATCAAAGACGTCTCTTAAATTATAAATATCAAAAATGCGTTTTAAGTCTTTTAATTTGTTTCTTGTTAAATATATTTATTATTTTTGCTTTTGCAATATCTCGTTGTTTTTCTAATAATGTCGAATGTGTTTAAAGATTTTTTCGTTCGAAAAATTCGTTACGTTTAAGTACTTTTTATGCAAATTATTTTGTAAATAGAAATTAATGCTTTGTAAATATTAAAAGAATACAATTATATACAAAAGAAGCGACTAATCGTCTAAATATAAATGTATTGTCTACTAGTTATTTTTGTAATTAAAAAACTTACATATAACTTAAAGACAATAACGATTATAAAGAATTATTAAAGACGCAAAAAGTAATCGCAATTCTAAAAACGCTTTATTTGTACTATAGAATAGCGCACTCTAAAATATGTTTAAACAACAAATAAAAACTTCTAGTTTCTCTTTAAATATTAATGTCAAAATATAATTTTTAAGAGCAAGACATTAACAACTCTTTGTAATAAATATATTTTTTAGTTTTTTAACGTTTTTTGATCGCAAGAATTGCTTTTAACTAATGAATAATTAATTTATTTACAACAAGAAAAGTTTAACACAAATTATATTTCGAAATTGCGTTTAACGCTTATACAAGACTTGACAACAATTGGTTTCGATTTACAAAAAAAACAATTTTTGCATAGCAATCGTTAGCGAAAAGACGTCTAATATATAGAAATTAAATTAAATGTCTTTAGATTGTTACAAATAAAGTAATCTTAAATAGCTACTTTATATATATTATTATTTACATTTTATAGTTACGCTTTTAATACAAACAAAAAATGTTTAATATAATTAAAATTTTAACATTTTGTTTAGATTTTAATGTTAACAATTGTTATGTTTGTTGTATTGTTTTATAAGTTAAAATCGAAAATTCTTTATTGCTTTTCTTTTAATTGCATTAATTTATTTTTTATTTTTTATTATTTAAAATTAACGATTCGAACAATATTATAATAAAAAGTCTATTTTATTTTATCTTGTTTGTATTGTTTTTTATCTTAATTAAGTTTATTGTTTAACAACATTGTAAAAAGTTAAAAATTGTTTAAATTCTAAAAAATTTTGCTCTTTATTTGCATTTTTATTTTATTTTATTATGTAAATTTATATCGTATAGATGTGTTAATAGACTGACCGTTCGGGTCGGTTTTTCCTCGAAATCTATAACCCGACCCGAAAGTTATACCTAATTAGGCCAAGTTTTAACCTAATATAGTTAGTATTTTCATAATTTATGCAATTCGGTTCCAACTATTGGAACCGAACGATCAGTCTATGTGTTAACTTTGCAATAATTAACAATAATTAAAATAACATAATATAAGAGACAAATTTAGAGAATAAGATAGCGCATTTTATATAATTACGTAAACTAATATAAAGTAAAGTTTTTGTTAAGCGAATTTGCAATTTGTGCAATTTTATTTCTTTTTTTTAGCAACTATTATAAAGATATAATATTACAACTAAAAAATAAAATAGCATTTCAATTATATATAAAATGCTATTAATAACTCTTTACGCATTCGAAAATAAAAGTAGATTTATTTTGATAAAATCTTTTGATATTAAGATAAAGTGCGCATATTAGATAATTTTTCTTATACGATAAAGTAATTTTGGAGAAGCGAATTACGACTTATTAGACGCATAGTACATTAACTAATTAACTTAATTCTATTCTACAATATTTAAGTTTATAAAAATTAAGAAATAAATATAGATAGCTATTAGTTAAAAGATTCGAAAATCTAAGAATAACTTATTAAATATTAGCAATATAGTTAGAATTGTTATACAATAGCATTACAAAAATTTATAAAAAGAGTTAAAGAATTAAGTTAAAAGAAACGATAAAACAAATAAAATATAATAACATTTAAAAATAAAAGAAGACAAATCTAAAAATATTATTAACAATAATCGAAATAATAACTTTCACAAAATCTTAATCGAATTAAGAGAAAATAAGATAAAATTTCTTAATTGCATACAAAGTCTAATAATTAACTCAAAAATACTATTTTTTTCTTAATAATCTTCTTGATTTAGCATTGTTCGACAAACAAAATATATATAACAAGCATTAATTAAAACGCATTGTAGACTAAGACTCTAAAGCAATAATTTTTGTGCAAAAGATTAATCTATTGCTTTACTTATAATTGACAACTTTTAATATTTTATAAATATTGTTAACTAATTTTGTTTTACTTTATATTTCTCTTAAATTAGTGCACAAAACGTACAATAATACAATATTATAAAATTTTCGAATTTGTTTTCTTAAATACAATATTTTTTTTTAGTGTTTTTTCGATTAAGACATTGCAATACGTCGTTAAGATCGCAACAAAATAAAGCGCATTAATTGAAATACTATGCGTTTTATTAGTATTAACTTCGACAATAATGTATTAGAGTAAAACAATGTTAAAAAGCTTTTACGTTGTTGTTGCATTTATTAAAATTGTAATTTTTGGAATTATTTTTGCGCATTTGAGTCTTTTTGTATAAGAAATATAAACATTATATTGCTAGACAATCTAAGTAGCTTATAATATTAACAACTATTATTACATTATTATTAAATAAACAATAAACTTATATATTTTATATAAATTACAACAATTAAGTAGTAAGTAATTTCAAGATATCGAACTAATATAAAGCGAAAAGTTATAAATAAATATTGTTTAAATAATAAAAATTAATTGTTTAATATATAAAATAATTAACAAGCTTATATTAAGACGAGATCTATAATAGCGAAATGTAAATTGCAAACGTTATTAACGTTTTATAACAACTATTATCAACAATATTTCAAAAACAAAGAAATTCTTTTTACAAAATTATTAAGAGCTAAGAACGTCAAAATTGTATTTTGTATCAAATCTTATAAAGCTTAATTTAATTTTGTTATTATATTTGTATATTTATTCTTTATTCTAATCTTTTTTGTCGTCGAATTTAGTAATTTTTGTCGAAATTTTTTTTTTTAAATTAGCGACTTAGATCTTGTGTGCTTTCGCAATACTTAAAGTTGTTATCTTTACGCTAAGATAAAATACAATTAAAGATATATTAGTAGCGAAAAGAAGCTAGTTATAATAATTATTTAATTTACTTTGTATACTTTTTGACACTTTTAATGCGTTGTAATATTAAAACTTCTTAATAAATCTTAAGTAAATATAAGAGAATACAAGTTGTTGTAAATTATAATTGTAATATTACTTGTTTTTTTAATATTTTGTATAAAGAATTTGTAATTTTAATCTATATAATTAGCGATAAAAATTTGAGTTAATAATAAAGTTAAAGAAAGAGTTGTTTTTAAAATTGACTTTTAAAGCTTAAATTTGCTATTTAAATTAATATAGATTGTTTTAAAATTAAATAAAGATATCTTCGAATTATTTTTTATAAATTCTAGTATAACAAGCTATTTTAATTTTCTATTAATTAAGCTTTTAACAATAATTCTTTCTAACACATTATAGGAATAAGAACAATATAATAATAATAATGCAATTTATTTAGCTTATAATAAGCTATGTACGTATCGAAGAGTTTATCGTAATTTTTTTTATCTTAATTGTATGTCTTTGTTTATGTTCGCTAGATTAATAGCAAGTTATTATAGATAATCGAATAAATATTGCTATAAAAACTTGAAATAAATTAGAATATTTAACTAGATTTGTTACAATTGCAAAGCGTAAATATTTATTAATAATCAAATTTATTTTAATTGTCGAAAATTTATCTTTTTAAATAACAAAATTGCAATATATGTCTTTAATAACTATTAAACAAGATTTTCTACATTTTGCGCAAATTGCGTTGCATTATGTTGCACAAAAAAGATTCTTTAAAATTACAAAACTATTTTTGAAATATAATGTTAACGTTAAGAGTAAATTTTAGAAATTTTATTTGCAATTTATAGCGTTTTATTAAGCAACAACAAAGAATAAAGCAACAACAACAAAAGTACTTTTAAATTATAAAATTAATGTTAATTTAACAATGTTTTGTCGAAATAAAACAATACTTTATAATATAATTGAATTTTGTGCTTATTAAATTAATTACACTTTTAAAATAGCTTTATATAATATTAGCAATTTACAAAGTTAAAAAAGTTTTATTGTTATAATTCTTTTATTGCAATACAAAGTTCACGTTATTATAAAAATATTAAAAGACGAATCTATTTTGCATTAAGTTGTTTATAATAACTATAATAAAATTATAAAACTTTTTATTGCGCACAAAGTTAATTTTAAAAATTAATATAATTAAATAACGTTGTTAATAATAGTTGCAAAGCAAGATCGATTATATTTTACAAAAGTACTTCTTTAACATAAAGTTGATGTTTATATTTGTATATTCGTTTTTAACTAGATATCTTTGCTTATAATTGTAAGAAAATGTATTAATATATAAATTAATTAATTTAATTTAACGTACTTTTGAAGAAAAATTATTATAAAATTATTGGCGCATAAAGCTTATATTAACAATAAAAATTGCGTTAATACGTTTTTTGCAATTGTAATTTTCTTTAATTTAATAGCGATTATAAAGCTTTTGTTAAAGTAAAATGTTAACGTTAACAAATTAGATCGCATAGACTTTATGTTATTGCAATTATTATGTTGCTATTATACTTTAAATAGAGTCAAAAAAAAGCTTTATATATTTGATTTTCTTTTAAAGCATAAAGTTAATTTAAATAGAAAAATCTCTCGCAAAAATATATTATTTATCGAAATGTATTAAAGCTTTTAATACTATTTTGTTTTAATAAAGATTTATCTTTTTAAGATATTGCTTCGAAAAGAAGTTAATATCAACATAATTAACATTAATAACAAGATATTACTTTAAATTGTATATAAACAATATAAAGATTTTAATTAAAGTAGACTAATATTAATGTTGATTCTTTTTAACATTAAAACTAATATAAAGATTATTAATTATTAAGAAGTTTTACTATTAAGATCGATTTGTACAAAATTCTTTCTAAATGTAAAGAAACAAGTTAACGTTGTTTGTCTTTTATTAAAAAATATTGTGTCGAAACATTTATTAACAATTAGATATATTCTTATTAATGTATCTCTTTTAATAGATTTTATAATTAAATTATTAATAAGCTATAGTGCTTTAGTAGATGCAACAAATAAAAAGAGAGAAACAACACTTTATTATGCAACTAGAAATTGAAATTATAAAACATTTTAAGCATTGTTTGTTTGCAACGCGAACAAAAAAATTTAAAATTAGAAAAAGCTTTTTGTAAAGATACTATTTGATATTATATAATACTAGAAATTACGTATTATATACAATAGATCGAAAACATTGTTAATAAAAGTATAATTTATAAAATAATTACTATTTTAGTTTCGTATTTACTATAAGTCTTTTATTCGATATTAAGAAATTAGTAGTAATTAAAATTGCGATATAATAAAGCTAAAATTAAAGAAAATTTAATTAAAGATTTATAATAAGAACGCTAGTAGTAAGATTACATACATTTTTAATTTAAGTTATATAAACAATAATTTCTTTAATATTTTAGAGTTGAAGTTAATTCTTTTTAATATTGCTATTAAATACGCATAATATTTGTTTTTTTAATAAATCTTCTCTTAATATAGATTTTATTATAAAAATATCTAAAAAGTCGAACTATTTGTGTTTATATTATTAATTTGATCGATAAAGTTTTGATTAACATTTGTCTCAATTGCAATAATAGCTAGAAACTACAAAATTGTTAATATTGTATCGTTAAATTTGTTTTAAGAATTAAAAAACGCAATAACATTCGTTTTTAAATAACATCTTTTTTATAGATTTTACGTAATAATATTACAAAATTGTTCAAAAGAATTTAACTTCTTTTCGTACATTTATTTTTAATTATATTGAGCACAACTTTGCAAACAATTATCGAACGAAAACTTCAAATAAATAATAAAATCAAAAACGTATAAATTAATAGCTAGAAGAGCAAGTATATTGACTTTATAAAAAATAGCAAACAACAATACATTAATTTTAATTACAAATAAATGTAAATTGCTTAATTTATTTAAAATTGTTAAAATTTAATAGATTTTATAATATGTAAAATATCAATTTGATGTTGTCGCAAGAAACGTAGTTCCAAAATTCAAAAATATAATAACAAATGTAGACGAACTTGTTTTAATTATTATTTAAACTATTGATATGCTATAAGAGTTGATTATTGCAATTTAGTTCTTAAAGATTTGCAAATTTATAGTTATCTTTTACGTATATTTGTAATCAAAATAGTGTTAATTAAGATAATGCTAGTCGTAATAATACTATTCGAGATAGTGTTATTCGAAATAATGTTAATTAAGATAATATTAGTTGAAGTTGTATTAATGCTAATTAAAAGCGTATTAATTGCAACTATTGTTAAAGTTTAATAAAATAACAATTGCATAGTAGTTGCTATTACGAGAAAAACAATTTGTGTTAATCTATTAAATATTAGTAAACGCGATTTCGCAATTAGTATTAAATATATAATTAAACAATATAAGTAATTTTGTAAACAAGTTAAACAATTTGATGTATTAGCATAAGTATCTCTTGATTCTTATTAAAAGATTATAACTTTATTTAAGAAATTGTAATTTAGTTTAAATTTCAATGCGAACTCAAATATTATTTGATAATAATTTTATCGATATAAATTCGTAAATTAATAAATTATAGCTTATATATAATTCTTTCTTCGTTAATAATATATTTAGTTGAGACGTATTTTAACATTAATATAACGTATATAAACTAGTATTAAATTGCAAGAAGCTTGTTGTACAACTTTGTAATACGAATTTTGAACAAACAATTACGTCAAAACAAGTAAAAATAATGCGAAAGATTTAATATAATTCAAATTTTAAATGTTTAATTAATTACTATATTTATTAATGCAAATTTATAGAAACTAAAAGTGAAAAACTTTTTAATAAAAAATCACGTAAAGAAATTTTTGACAATAAATTATAATTAATAATTTCGATTTTAACGAAGTATAATATATAATTATTTACAAAATATATGCTACTATTGCTTCGACGTCTTCAAAAATAGCAATTTCGACATAGAAAAAATAAAAAAGAAAAGACTTAATAAAATTAAAAAATCAATTTCGCTTTTAATTTTTATATAGTCGTAATTGTTTCTAAATTGCGAAACAAAAAACAAAAAGAACAAACGATATAAATTGAACTTAACAAATGTCTTAATTAAAAGAAAAAATTATGTGCTTTAAATTAATTAAAAAGAAGATAAATTTCTTTAAATTAAGAAATTATAAAAACTCTATTTACAAAATTGTTAATTAATATTTTTTCAAATATATATCAACATTTAATTTCCAATTTACAAGAGAAAAATTTAATAAAAATGTTGTATAATTATGCATGCGTTTGTCGTAAAATTTTAGCACAATTTGTATTATTTATTAATAACGATTCGCAAGCTTTTAGAAAACAATTATACGAAAACAATTGCTCTTTGAACTTCGCAAATACATTAACGAACATAATAACGAAAATCTAATTATATAAATAATAATTTGAAGTAAATTAAGCAATGTGTTTGTATTTAAGATTGTAATAAAATTACGTAAAACAAACGCATTAAACTTTGAACAATTCTTCTATAAAAAAATAAGAAATGTTATAAAAACAAAAAAGATTTGTATTTTAAAATTATTAATTACAATTAACTTAAATGTTTATCGATTATTTTTAAAGAAATTATTAATAACGATAATTATTGCATACAAAAAATCTAAAGTAATAAAACTATTAATAAAAGAGTATAACGTTACTTTAGAATTGTATCTTATTTATGCTACTATATAAGAGCGAAAGTTTTAACAATACTTGTTAAAGTTAGATGTTAATTTAAACAAAAAAAGACAAAAATAAATATTATTTATATTTGTTGTAACAAATAAGTCGAATTATCTAGTTAAGAAGTTAGCTAACACAATTAACATTAACATTAATAAAAAAAAAAAAAGTTCAAAAGCTTATTAAAGAGAACAATATAAACAAAAAGCTATTTTTATTTTGACAAAATATTGTTATATTACGAAGTTAACGTTTTAATAAACTTCTCTTTTTTAAATATTGTTGCTACAAGTTGTTGCAAATTTATTTAACAAATTTTAAATTAAAGAGTTGACGTCAATATAATACACAAATATAAGAAAACGTTATTATAACTATTGTTTAAACAAGAATACTTTAATTCAAAGATAAATTATATTATACTACGAATGCTTATTGTTATTAAAATAGACATTAACAAAACGTATAAAAAAACATTTTTTTTGTGCTTGCAAGCTTTCGAAGTTAAAGCGTATAATTTCTTTAAAAATTATTATAACAAAAAATAATAACAAATTATCGAATTTTTGTTACAAAATAAGATCAATATTAATAATATTACATTAAATAACAACTTTGTATTAAATTTTGTTTACAATTTATTTAACAAATATTATAAAACTATATTAATTAACACACTATTATAAGAGAACGTCGATTTTAATATTTTAAATTAAAAGAGTTAGACGACGTTAATGCATAATTAATTTAATAGCGCTAAGATTTATAAATTTGTTGTTTAAGAAATTGATCTCGAGATTGTAAATGCTCTTGAGCGAAGTGCTTTATATATAACAATTAAGACAAACAAATTTTTAATAATTGAAATATTTCTTAAATATTATATTGATATTTTAATTTAAAATAAAAAGAAAAATACAATACGTTCTTATTTAAATAAAATAAAGTATTTGACAAATATAAATTTAAGAGCACAAATTTTGCAATTGTTCGACAAATAAAAATTAAAAAACAAATAAAAATCGAAGAATAAGCAAAAGTTAAAAAACAAAATAATATGGAATATTAAATATCGAAGTTTTGTATTAAGATAAACAACAATTTAATATTTTTATTAAATAAAAATTTTCGACACATTTTAATAAAGATATAGTAAAATTAATTAATGTTTATTATTTTGTTAGCTAATATTATATTGCTTTTTAATAATTGTAAACTAAATAAAAAAAAATATTTCTAAGCGTACTACTTTTATTTAATAAGATTCTCTTATAAAAAAAAAACTTAATATGTTAAGTGTCTTAAACACAATAACGTAAAAAAAAAAATTTTTAGATATAATTAAATATTTTTTGCAATCAACTTTGTGTAAAGAAAGCTAACAACGTATATCGAAAAAATATTTTGTCTAATTTGTAAAAACTTAAAGATAATTTCGAATTTGTTAGAATTTTTGTTTTGCGTTAATTGCTAATTGTAAATCTAAATACACAATATATAACAATATTGTTCGAAGAAAAAAATCAAAAATTCGCACTCTAGATTGTGCGAAATAAAAATGTAACAATATAAATAAAATTTAAAGTAAAATGTTACAAATAAAAGAAATTTTAAAAACAACAACAAAAGTAATAAATTGTTAAATAATAAAGTTTAAGCAAAGAACTTAAATTACGATTAACTTTTTAACATATTAGATGTTTCAAAAATGTTTTTTTGAAAATAGTATTTTTTAATATATTGTCTCTTTGCATTTAGTTTTGTGCTATTTATTTATTACAAGTTGTTATATATAACATATTTCTTTTATACATAAGATAGAATTAATTAAAGATATATATTCTTAACTTTATTCTATATTTTATTGTATTAATGTTTAGCTCTAAGTATTAAATTATATAGCAATATATTTTTAAAACTAGCTAACTAATCTAGTTTTTGTTTAATATTATAGATATTCGTTTGTTTTAACTAGAATTTGACAAAGATTAAACTATAATTATTAATTAATGTAGTTTTCTTATATTTTTAAAATTCTATATTAACAATAACTCTTTATTATAGATACTTAAAGTTAATTATATTTATTAAGAGACGTATTAATTGAATCTAAACAACAATAAAGTAACAATAAAGTTAGTCTTAAATTAGAGTATTAACGTTGCAAAAAACATTATAAAAGCTTTTAATAACAATTATATTACTTAATTCGAATATATATATATATTTTATATATTATCAAATTTGTACTACAATATCTTTAATATTAATAAAAAAAATTTATAATCTTTTGCGATATACAAACTTGATCTTAATAAAACAAATAAAAATTGTTAACAAATATTGTGTCTAGCAAGTAATTTAACGTGCGTTGCAATATATACAATTTTTATTAATAATTATACAATACACAAATGTGCGAATAACAACATATTTATTTTGATATTTTGTTTGTCGATCAATTATATTCAAAATAAATTAACTTAAAGTAATTATAACTTAAATATCGTTTAAGTTTAAAAATTTTATTAAAATAAAAATATAATAAATTATCGCAAACGCAATAGCTTTAAATACATTTGCAAGTTTCGCAAATAAAAAGAATAAAATATTTTATTTCTAAAAACTACTTCTTGATTGTTAACAATTAATTTTGCTTGTTTTTCGCATTTTGATTCTCGTATCTTATAAACAAATAAAATAAAATTAAATTAAAAAAGTAAATAAAATTCTTAATAAAAAGATTAAAGAGACGAAAAGCATAAAAAAGAAATTAAAGAAATAAATAATCGATTTATACTATTATTTTTGTTATTATTTTTTTTGTTTTTCGACAATACTTTTTACTTTTATTTGTTATTTATATAGTTACAAAAGAAAATTACAAGCACACTTTAACTTAAATATCTTATTTTGTGCTTTCAATTGCTAGCAAAGTTTTTCTATGTATATTATACGTATCGCTATATATATTCTATATACTATATAAAAACAACTAGAAACGTTAGACTTGTTATATAATAACAAAAAATAACAATTAAACTTATATTGTATTTTTGAAATATATTTATGTTTGTTGTTAATTTAGCTTATAGCGTAGATTCTAAGAGAAAATTTAATAACGATAATAGATTTGTGCAATATAACGTTGCTATTAAAAGAATATAATGCGATCAACTTGTTAATAGCGAGAAACTAAAAGATGTTACTTATAAATTAAAGAATATATTAATAAAAATACTAGTCTATTTGACAATACTTCTTGTCGATTAAGTCTTTATTAATTCGAAAGTATTATAATAAAAGATTAATTATGTTTTTATAACAACGTTAACATCAATAATAATTGTAATAAACAAAAATTGTTTATTAAATGCAAGAATTAACAACGTTTGCAATGTCAAAAATATATTAATTGCTTTAATATATTGTTAGCTTAAAACTTAGATTAGATAAATAAATTACAAAATTGTAAAAAATTGACGCATATTTCGACACAATAAAATTTATTATTTTTGTAATTATTAATTCGAGTAGAATTTGACAAAAGAAAGTTAACTTTGCTACGTATTAATAGCTTATAACAAGAAATTATAAAATTTAACTTTAAGTTTGTTGCAAATTTTAAACAAAAAATATTATTTTAAGAATTAACAAAACGTTTGTAAAATTATTAACAAATAATTATTTTAAAAAACGAAAAACAATTTTGTCAACTTTAATGTGCGTCGAAAAAGCAAATACTTTTTTTTTAAATTAATATAAAGAAGATCTAACTTTTAAAAATTACAATTTAACATTTAGATTACATTTGTCTCTTACAATATTATAAAAAATAAAGAGAATTTATTAAATAGAAAGCAACAACGTACGAATAATAATAGCGAGAAACAATCTTTTAAAACGTTTTTTAAAACGTTTTTCTTATTAAATGCTTTATTAAACTTAAATTAAGCTTCGTTTTAGCAAAATAAAAGTAATAACATTTAAAATAATAACAAAAGTAGCAAATTTAGCTTTAACAAATTAAAAGCAATCGAAAGTAATAATGCGCAATTGATTGTTAATAAGAACGAAAATTAAGTGCAAAAGCATAGAACGCAAGTTAAGAAAAACATTATAGCAATTGTTTTCGATTTAAAAACGCAAAACAACAAATCAAACAATAAAGATAAAAACAAATAAAAGAATTTTAATTCGTTAGTTTGTTTCTAAAACACATAGAGCAAGTTGTAAAATATTACGTCTTTAGAATTTCTAACAAAATTAAAAAGAATTAAGAAATGCGTCGATACAAATTATTATAACATTTTTGATTTTCTAACTAATAATAACAACGTTAATATCGATATACGAATACAAAGACATATGCGACTAACATAGTTAATGCATTCTAATAAGTTCGAAAAAAAATTTAAAACGCATATTACGAAAGCTATACAAAGTAAAAGAGAGTTATATAAAATGCTTAATTTTGTTAACTTTTAACATAAAACTTAATGTTGTAAAAGAGTATTTAAGAAAAAATAGTAGTAATTAAGCTTTTATCTTAAATGCGTTGAAGAATAATAACGATGCATTCTTCGACAAAAAAGACTCAAAAAATTTAAGCGACACAAAAAAGATATTTTATTTACAACTTAAAAGCGTCGAAGAAATTAACAACAATAATAGCAATTAAACGAAAAGAAACAAAGATTAAACAAATAATAACAAAAATCAAAATAAGTTAAATTCGATAAATATAAATTTTTTAAAGCGAGAAAATGCAAAAACTACAAAGAAAAGAAAGACAATTGCAAACAATAAATTAGACGCAAATATACTAAACAAAGATTCGTTTATTAATTAAAAATAACAAATTTACAAGTAACAAAAAAATAATGCAAAAAATTACTAGTTTATTGTCGAAATAAAAGAAAACAATTTCGAAGTTTTTTTAAATAATATTATAGACTATAAATGCGTTAATTGATTTCTTAAAAATGTCGAATTAATTGCTTAGATTAATTATAATGACGCTTATTATACAAAAAAGTACGCAATAAAATTTGTAAAATTTAAAGACGTTGTTTGTAAAAAGTTACAAACACAAAGTAAAAATTATAAGAAATTGTCGAACACATTTGCATAAAACTTTTTTAACAATAATATTAACAAGTAATTAAGTAAATCGATATATAGACACATACTTAAATTTAAATATATAAACAATCTTATTACAAAATAATATACAAAAAACAAACAAATTTCGTCAAAAAAGATATCTTTTAACAAATAATTTTACAATAATTTTAATAAAGTACTTTAAAAGTTAAGTAATTTAATTTTGATAATAAATTTATTCAAATTAACATTCGAATTTGTAATCAAAAAGTAACTTAATAAAATAACAAAATCGATTAATATATTAATAGAGTTACTAAGAACTTTATCAAAGAAAATTAAATCAAATAACGTGCGCATAAAGATGCTAAAGTTAAGTATTAAACAAATATTAAATATAATAAAAACTTTAATAAAGCAATTAGCGACAATTGAAGCAAGTAGAAGAGGCGTCGAAACATAGCAATAATAAATTGAATTAATTAACTCTAATTTATCTAAAATTGTTAAAAACAATAATAGAATTATTTAACAATTAAAGTTCACAATTTTGCCTAAAAGTTTATAATATATTTAAATCTTATTTATTGAAGATTTAGTATTTTGTTAAATTTGTTCAAAATTAGTTATTGCTAAAAGACTAATTTAATATAACGACTAATCGTATTAGTTTTCTTAAAACGAGAATTTTATAATTTATAATTAGTTATTTAAATTTTGTTTCGATTATAATAAATTAATTTATAATTAGTTGTTTCAAATTAATCTAGTTTAACTTTTAAAATTAATTAACAATACTTTTATTTTTAATTCTAGCAATATTTATAAGCGTCAAAATTTCTCATTTTACACAACTATCGATCGATAGAGGAAATTTTTGCTTCGAGAATTTTAAAATGTTTGAATTATTTTGATGCATGTAGTTTGATTGTTATCTTAAGCTTAAAAAACGTGCAACTAATTTTACTAGCTAAACTTAAAAATCTCTATTGTAAAAGACAAAAATTATACGAATGCGTTGCGCATAATTCGTGTTGCTTACTAAAAAGAAACATGTTTTATTAAAAAAAGATGCTATTAATAAGTTTGTTAATTTTTAAAAAAGCAATTAATATTTTTACAAAGTTGAAAGAGCTTACACGCGAATAGTTAAAATTGAGCAAAATTATCTTAAAGAAAATAGACGAAAAACCAATTAATTAAGAGACAAATTAAGAGAAAAATCAATTCTAAAGATTGATCGAATAAAACAATTACTTTTGTACAATTTATTAACAAGCTAATTGAAACTTTGTTAAATTTACTTCTATATTGCGTTAAAAAATCTATTAATATATATCTTTACAATTATAAATTGTTTCTTTATTTAAAAGATTATTTTGCTTAAGATTGCTTTTCGTTTTGCTAAATATTATTTTTAAAAAATTACTTTACAAAATTGATAACGAAGTTGCAATTAAGAATTATAACAATATATTTTATAATTTTGTTTCGATTCAAATTTTAAATAAAACTAAAATCAAATAACTTTCGACTAAAAGTTATCAATTTATATTTTGTTTTTTTTTCGACGTCAAAAATCGATAAGCAATTAATTTTAAAACAAATATTTATATATTTTTTAAATTAGCGATATCTCTTAATAAAACTAATTAACAAACGTATTTCTTAATAATTAAACAACATTTAAGCTTTTAAGATACTATAAATAACTTTATCGAACAAATAAATTAATTACGTTGTGCGTATAAAAGTTGCTTAATATAAAGATTTTTTAAAAGCTTTTAGTAATATTACGTTTATAAAATATAATTACAAAAAACTATTAATCGAAGTATTAATATAATAAATATACAAAATAAAATATATTTTTTATAAAATATATTAAATTAACAAATTTTTAAATTACGTTTATCTTTATCTTTTTTATTTAAAATTCTAAATATTTTTCATTATACAACGTATTTTTTTTGTTATTGTTAATTTTTATTTTTGAAATTTTATTATTTGAAACTTAAATTTGTTTGCGTAATCTTAATTGACAATTAATTAAACAATAATAATTTAGAGATTTATAAGTGTGTTAAAAGTAATATTTCTCTACAAATTACAACAAGTATATTATATAATATATATACAATTTAATATAATTTGATTGATATTTATATTGTATAAAGTAGCGTCAAAAACTATTAAATTTTAAATATTTTTTTTATTTAATAAGTAATTTATATTATTAAAGACGCTTCTAATCAAAAATTCTAAATATTTTAGAAATAATTTTTAAGCATTTTTATTAATGTTTACAATAAAGCAAACAATTTATTAATATACGAAATCTTTGCGTTTAAGTTTAGAAAGACATTTTTATTATTAATTAATATTGTCGAATTTAATTAATAAGTTTTGCGAATTTTATATGCGCTTATATCTAGATTATTCTTTAATAGTTATATTGTTAATAAATTCTTTTAAATAACTTTAAATATAATGTTAAATAATTCGATTTAAGATATTTTAATAATTTAATTTAATTTTAAATTTCTTTGTTAATTTTTAACAAAAACTTGTGTTATTTTTAACATTTTTAGCGTGTCTTTAACAACAAAAAATCGAAATATTTTTTTAACTTTATTAAAAAGAGAAAACTTGTTTAAAAAGTTTAGTGTTTAAGAGTTTGTCTTAAACTTTAATATAATATTATTTTAATTAATTTTTTTTGTATCGCAAATTAACAAATGTTAAAAATGCAATTAATATCTTTAATTAACAATTCTTTAATATATAATTGTAAGTAATGCGACGATAATTATAATAATAGTTTGACCTAAATAGATAGCTCGATTTTGATTGTCTCTTACAAGAGAGAAAAAATTTATAAAATATATCTTTGTAACGTAAAGATTTACAAATAATTAATTTAAAGCTTCTAAATAGATTAAATCTTTTATATTAAGATTGCTCTTTAATATGTTAAAAATATTATATTGTTGCACAACGTAAAACAAAACAAATATAAAAATGTTAAACAAAAGAATTAAAGACAAAACAACAAAATAGATTATTTTTGATAAATTGTTAACAATAATATCTTGAAGATTATTGCGCAAGTTTAATCAATAATTGCGAGATTTATATATATTAAAAAGTAAGAATCTTAATTAATTTTTATCTTTTAATTTTTTATTTATTGTTATTTAACAATGTTGTCGTAAAAGCATACAACAAATTGCGTAAAGATTCGATTTAATTGCAAAAATATAGTTGCATTAATAAATAAATCTTGTAAAAACATATAAAAAAAGAAATAATTATCGACTTTTAATAGATTGTTTGTAATTAAAGTCGTAATAAACCTAAAGTTTTGCGTTAATTTATTCAAGATTGTTGTCGCGTTCAAAAAGATAAAAATAACGATAAACAATTAAAGAAACAAAAAGATAAAGTAATAACGTTATATTAATAGCTTAATAATAATTTAAATATGCTTCTTTTGCTTCGCGACTAAAAGTCGAAAAATTATAAATAATAAAATTATTATTGTTGTTAATAAACAAGAAGATAGTGTACTCTAGATTAATAATAGAAATTATGTAAGCAAATTAATAACTTATTTTAGTTAAGAAAAAAACAAATAAAAATAATTAATTTAAAATAAAAGATTAGTAAAGACTATAAATAGAATATAGTTTGTGCAAAACGCCAAAATAAAACACTTGATAACGTAAGATTGCACGCAACGTTTTTATTAACTTAAAACAACATATTTTTAAACAATTTAACAAGTTGTTTTTGAAATATAGTTCGCAATTATTGTATAAAACTAAAAATAAAAAATGCATTAAGAAGTTATATAAATGTTACGTAACTTGTAAAACTAAATAAAAGCAAAGTTAACAATATTGAAAGTCTTTGAATTTGTTTTTGTTTAAAGAATGTTATAATTTAAAGAGTTTATTTTTGTGCAATAATAATTAATAATGTTCTTAAAATCGACAAAAAGTAATGCAAAAAACATTTATAAAAATTGTAATTTAATTATTTTTTTGCAATTTAAAAATTTTACAAAATTTAAGAGTATAAGCTCTACATTAATTTTGCTCTTATATTAAGTCTTTAAGAAGCTTAAATTATTATGTTGATAATTATTTATTAGCATGTACTTTTGTTAACAAAGATTTGCTCTATAAATTAATTAAGTCTTAGCATTTTTAAGTTTGTTAATTAGTTAATTTTGTTTGTCGATATTTAATAGCAAATTGTTATATTTTCGATTTAATATAACGTTAAATATATTATCTAAATAAACGTTATAAAGAGTTTTCAACTTCGATATATTATAAAAATAAAAAAATATATTTGTAATTAATATAGTAATATTAAAGAGATTAAATTGCTAAGAAGTAACTATGTTGTATTAACGCAATTTTGTGTAAAATTGCATCTCTTTAACAAATATATAAACAACTTAAAGAATAATAATCAAGATTATTGACATATATATTTAATAGCGTATAGTGTAATTTAAAATTACATTAATCTAAAAAAGTCGATCTAGACTTATAATGTTAGATTTTGAACTATTGTTATTAACAAAATTAACAGAAAGCAAAATAGAAAAAATAAAAAGTGCGAAAGACACAAATATAACAAATAGCAAACAAAAATAACGCAAAAATAAATAAGCGTTTAATTCGCATTTAACAATAATTTTTACATTATTAAATCTAAAAAAAACAAATTTATTTGCGACTTTTTCGAAGTTGATTCGATAACAATTAGAGATAACTTTAATTAATATTTGAGCAAAATCTTTGCAAAAAAACATTCAAATATACTATATATTTAGAAGTTTAACTCTTAGCACAAGAAAGAGTAGAATTTCGTCTAAAAAAATCGCGTTATTAACGCACAAAAAGATTAAAAATAACTAAAATAATTGTTCTTAAATAATAACAAATTTGATCTAAAATATAATCGCAATTAATAACGATTTAAGAATTAAATAATATATAATCTTCAAAAGCAAAAAACTTTATTAAAATAAAATATTATATTATATTATAAATCTAGAATATATATTATAAATTTAGAACAATTAACTTAAAAACTTAAAGATAGTTATTGTTAACTTGTTTATTATCTAAATATTGTTTATATTAATATTTAGTATAATAATCGCATAAAAACTTTAATTAAGATATGTTTTTCTATATTAAAAATGCAAAGTTAACAAATATTATAATTTTAACTTAAGACAATTAAAAGCCAAATTAATATAATAATGTCAAATAAATATATTGTCGAAATTGACATATTAAGCGCAAAAAGTATTGTTGTCGCTTTTGAACTTTTTATAAAGTTAACAATCTTGCTACAACTTTTTTTTCTAAAATGTTTCTTTAAGCTAAAAACTATATTTAAAGAATATTAACATAAATAGTTTTAAGCGTTACGTTAATTATTTTTGTAAAATTTTTAAAAATAGTTTGTATTAAATGCAACTTGTTATTTGCGAATAATTTAACAAACTATTAAAATATTAATTACAATTTTAGTATTGTTTTATTGTTAATAGTTTACAAAAATATTAAAGTAAAACTTGCTTCAAATTGTAAATAATACTAAAATGTAACAAAGCTTAATAAAGTATTATATTAATAAACTTTTCTTTAGTTCGCATTTATAATAGAGAGAAATGTTAATATATTTCGATTTGTAAGTAGATTTTTATTTAAATGTATATTTTTAAATATTTGCTCTTAATATAAAGCTAATCTTATTTAAATAATTGCGTTAATCTTTGTTACTTTTATTAATAATATCGACGAAGAATTTAAAATTAATTTTATTAATTTTAAGAATATTTGTTAAAAGTTTTTCGATATTGATTTGCTTAATTGTTTGCGACTTAAATAAACATTTTTATTTTAATAATTTTTAATTGCTTGCTTTAATTATCTTTTAATAAAAAAATAACTCTTTGTTAGCAAATTTACTTTAAGACGATTTTGTTATTTATAAACGATACAAACTCTTTAGAACAAGATTTTTTAACGTTAGCTAAAATAGAATTAAGCGCGAACAAAATATAAAAAATATTTAAATTACAATTGTTTAACTTTTTAACGCTTCGATCTTTTAAATTAGCGATTGTTAATAACTTTAATTTAAATTTCGAAGCGATTGTTAACAATAATATGTTTTTTGTTAATTGATTGCGAACTCTTATAAACGCAAATTAAATATAAATTAAAAAAGTTTAACTTTTAATAACAATATCGCAATGTCTATATCTAAATTAAAATAATTAAAAAATATTAAGTAATAAAATATACTTTAATGTTATTTGAATTTAATTCTATAATAACGATTGCGAATTATAAAGTTTTTAAAACAATATTAACGTTTAAAATAAATTTAACTTCGAAATATAAAATTTCTAAATTAAAATTTGCTTAAAGAATTCTTCTATTAAGTTTTTATTAAAAATATTAATATTGTTAATCGTTATTAATAGCGATTTTGTATTCGCTTTTGAACTAAAGCAAATTATTAAATTTTGTTAATAATTTTCGATCTTTAATAATATAATAATGTAAGACGTCAATTAAATGTTTTATAACGTCGACTTTATATTTGCAATTAATAATTATTTAATAGATTAAAGTAAGCTTCTTGCGTAATAAAATTATTAAAAAATAGAATTGTTAAAAAGTAGAATCGTTAAAGAGTAGAATTGTTAAAGAGTAAAATTGTTAAAAAATAAAATTAAGAGACTTTTATATAGAAAAAGTTTCGAATTATTTGTTTTAAATTTATAAATATATTGTTAAAATCTTTAATTGTAATAGCACAATATATATTGCTAATATTTTTAATTAATGTTATAGCAATTTGCTTGTTTGATTTTTTTTTGGCGTTTTATACATTGATAATTGTAGATATTAATAAGTTAAATTAACTAATTAAAGATAATTCTTAATATTATAGAACAAAAAAGATCGATCTTTTATCAAAACGCATTCGAAAAAATTCTAAAATTGTATATTGAAAACTTGTTATGCGCAATTCTAATAAAAATCTTAAGAAATTTCAATATAATTGAATAATATTGCGACAAAAACTTTATTAAAATGTCGTATATTAAAATTATTTGTTTATATTAAAAACTTTGATTTTTAAATCGAATGCGAACTCTTTTAATTGTCTCTTTCGAGTTATAATTTGTGTTTGTTGGCGTTGTTAAGTTGTATTAAAGATTTAAATCAAGTTTTTTTAAATTTAGTTACGAAATACATTGCGTATAAATTATTACTTCTTAATAATATTTGTCAATAGTTTAATTTGCGATATAATAATTTTCACTTACAATTAACTTGAATTGTTGCATTATTTTTAATTAACTTGCAAAAATACAAAGCAACTTTTATAATTAATTAAATACATTTATATTTAATGTTAACAAAAGAGAATAAAGCGATTTTTGAGCTTGTTTAAGTGTAACAATTATGCATAATTCTTAATTTCTTTAATGAAAAATTAATTGTAAAAGATTTGAAGAACTCTTTGAAACAACGCAAAATGCACACATTTAAAAAAAGATTTATTTTAAATTTTTTGACAAATACTTATTGTATGTATAACTTATTTATTAATAACTAAAATATAGAATAATTATAACGCTAAATATTGTATATTTTACTATACGAAGTACTATAACGTTTTTATATTGTTACAATAAACTAACAAGTTACAATATAAGACGCTAAAAAATTCTTATGCGAATTGCTACAAATTGCTACAAAATATTGCAATCTATTACAAACTATTGCGAAATTTAGTTTTATAAAGTCTTAATTTAAAAAAAATTACAATATCGATTTTTATTAAAGACGTTTAGCGTTAATTACATTGCTTTAATACAAAAAAAATCTAACTTTTAATTAAAAATCTCTTGTAACTTAATTCTAACTTAAACAAACAAACAAAAACAAACGAAGCAAAAAATTATTAGAATTTTATTCGAAATTCGATTGCAAATTTTCTTATTTATTTTCTTAATACTAGCTACAAAAGATTGACAAAAAAGTATTTATTTTTAGCTTTAAGATTTTGTTTCTTTGCTTTGCTAGCTCTTAATTTAATTAACTTACAATTAATTAGTTTTTAATTATTTCTTTTATTTATTTTTTTATATATGTTGACAAAATTTACAAGTAAATTATGTCGATTCTCTTTTGTTTTATTTGTTAATATCTTGCTTTTAAGCAATATACATTAAGTTGTCTTAAATTTATAAAGCTATTTGCGAATATAAAGAGAGCGTTTTCTTAATATTTAATTTAATATTCTTCGACTCTTGTTTAAAACGCAATATGCTTAGCATTTAATATTTTTGCTTTAAAAATAATAAATTTATCTTTTTTACAACAATTTTTAACTTTATTGTAGAAAACATTAAATTGTTTATTATCTTTCGATTACTAATTAAAAAAGAGAAACTCGTTAACTTTTATTAATCGCATATAGACTTTGAATCAATTTGCAACAAAACGCTATTTTATTATTACTAGTAGTTTATTATCTTTTAATTACTAGTTAACAATAAAAGACAAACTAATTATTATTAGTTGTTTGTTATCTTTTACTACTAATTCTCGCGTAAAAAGATTAACGATTAAAAGACTACATACTTTTTAATAAAAACAAAAAAGAGTTGTTTAACAATATTTATTATTAAATATATTAAGCACTTAAACTTTACGTAATTGTTAATAAAAAAAATTGAACGAGACTTTTAGAGCTATTTATAATATTTAAGATTTATTAGTTGATATTAATTAAAATATATTAAGTTTTAAAGAAAAATACGTCAATTATTAAAATACAAGATTCTAGATTTTCTAGAAGAAAAATAAAATTAAAGTAAACTTTTTATTATGTATATTTGTCAATTATCTTCGAAATATATAGCGCTTAACTAAATATTATAATTATAAAATTTAATTATTAAACGCAAATACGAACGCAATAATACGATTTGTTACTTTTAAGAAAGATTCTTATTAGATAAATATAACTATCTTCTATTAATATAATAACACAAAAATGTATAAATAATAATACATTAATTATTATTATAATTAGAAATATAATATTAACGTTTATTGCGATCTAGAGAGTTGCAAATGCAAGAATCAAAAATATGTTCTTTAATACAAAAATTAATATTATTTATAGTTTGTTCTTATTTTCGTTTTAATAGATAATACTAGTTATATAGATAATTGTAATTTCTTCTACTTTGTTGTTTAACATGCTTTAAGTTTTTAAGCTTTGCGCATTTTAAAATTTCTAAAATTTTGAGCATAATTCGACATAAACAACGTTATAAAGATAAAAAAAAAATTCTCAAATTAAATAGCTTTAAATAGATATCGTTTAAGCAATTTATTAATAATTTAATCGTAAAAAAAATATACAATTTTAAAGATATATTGTAGTAAATAAACTAAAAATTGTGCGCTTGTAAACACAAGTTATTTTTTTAACAATTAAATATATATTTTTGTGTGTTAAGCTTAATCGATGCAAGAGTAATACAAACATATTACTTTCGCATCAATTAAACTTAGCGCACAATTATCGTTTGTAAATTACTTGTAAACTAAATTATATTGTTTTGTTATATACGTTTTTTGTTTTTGTAATTTTGAAGTTTGTTTTGTTTCGATAATAGTTTAATTGTATAATTAATTATTGTTTGTAAATTATTTAAAACTAAAACAATAACTCTTTTTTTAAAATAATATAAAATTTGTACTTTGCGTACTTTTAAATTAAGCTATTTATTTATTTTATATATTTTATATATTTTGTCTTTACAATTTTAAATATAGTTTAATATTATTTGTATCAAATAGTCTTAAAGATAGACAATTCGATAATTAACAATTATTTAACTTTTAGCTAATTTAAGCTTTTAAAAATACTAAAATTTAACTTTGCTACAATTAATAATTAGTAATTATGAATATCTATTAAATAACTAATTTTGCAAAATCTTTATATCTTACTTTGTTTGTTTAATTTGTTTGTTTTTTGAAGTTTTGCTAATTACGTTGCTTTATATGTACATACATTTAACTTTAATTGCTTTTTTCTTTTTTTCTCTACTAATAAGTGCTAGTCTTAATAGATAACAATCGATTAAATTATTTAAGCTAAAGTTCGTTCTAAGTTGAAAAAAATAAATAACAAAAAATATAACGAATCTAGCGATATTGTAAAGTTTAATAAAGAGATAATCTTTTAATAAACAAAGTTAAAAGTAATTTTGCAACATTCGCTATTTATCGAACAAATATGCAAAAATAATAAAGATTAAGATTGTAAAATATAATTTCGTATTTTAGTTTAAAGAGTTGTTGATTTCGCACATCAAAAAATTTGCGACGCAAAACAATTTCTAAGAAAATAATTAAATTTTTGCAAAAAGCGATTTGCTAAAAACGACGAATTACGTTTGTTAAAAATATTTGTTCAACTAATTGTAATAAATATTTAAGAGAAATGCTATTTTTTTAAACTACTATTAGAAGAAATAATAAATTATTTTTTTAATTTTATATAAATACTTTAAACACAACTAAATATAAATTTACAATTTTAATATTTCTAAAACTTAGTATCTTTAATTGTAACAAATATTATCGCTTTTTATTTTAGTATTTTTGAATTTTGTTGTGTTTTAGCAATAAGCTAACGTTATAAACATTAAAAAAAGAAATTTTAAAAGTTTGTTTGTACGTGTTGCTTATATATACTTTATTAATTGCGATATCTTATATTACTTTGCGTTATTATTGTTTTTTTGCTCTTTAAAAACTTTTATTGCGAAGATTATACAACAAGATATAATGTTAATTGTGAAAACTAAGTTAATGTCTTTGTACTAGTATGCATATTTTTATTTATTTATACTAATTTATGTAGAGATCTTATAAAGTAGTTTCGAGACAATAATTTTTTTAAAATTTGAATTATTTATGCAACTTATATAATTATTACAAATCGAATTATTAAGAAAGACACAATATTTTCTTGTAATATTATAGTGTCAAGCTTAGACGCAAATCAATACACACTTATATAATTGTCTAAAACTAAAAATAAAAATATATTAAATATACTAGATACAAAGATTGAGATAGTAAATATAGACTGATCGTTCGGTTCCAACAGTTGGAACCGAATTGCATAAATTATGAAAATACTAACTATATTAGGTTAAAACTTGGCCTAATTAGGTATAACTTGCGGGTCGGGTTATAGATTTCGGGGAAAACCCGACCCGAACGGTCAGTCTAAGTAAATAAGTTGCTTAATATTAAGAAATTAAATAATAAATTATAAGAAATAGTTGTAATTAATTTGTATTGCTCTACTTTATAAGCTATGCTTAACAAAATATTTCTTAATTCGAATGTCAATTTAAATTACGACTTTATTGAATTTTTAATCAATTATATAAAGAAAATAAATTACAATGCGACAAAGACACTATTTAAGTATCTATTTATTAAGAAAGTAAAGAGAATAATCAAAGAAAAGTAATTAATAATTGTTGATTTCTATAGCTATCTTAAAGCATGCATAAATAGCTAAGAAGAACGAGATCTTATTTGTAAAAAACTTTTATAGCGTTACTAAACGATAAAATTTAATATTTTAACAAGCTTTAGACTAGATCGAAATTGCAATTTGTTATTTTCTAGAAACGTATTTATTTGCGTAGCTAAACATATTAAATAAATAAATGTAAAAATAAGAAACAATAACAACAATAATTGCCTAAGCACAAAAAAGAACAAATAGAACATTTATTACTTTAAGAAAGTTATTTTTATTACAATCAACTTCTTAATTAACTTTTCAATTATTTAATAGCATTCTATAGACAAAATGTATAAACACAAAAAAGTCAAATATAAATGTAACTATTTAATCTATTACGTAAATATATAATGTTACAAATATCTTTATTAGATACTACTCTTATACAATTTTAATTTTGTCGAAAAGTTAATTTTTATTGTTGTTGTTATATAAATATATGTAAAGCTAAAATTATTATTTTGTAAAAGAAAACAAAGAAACATAAAATATAATTTAATATAACATTTAACTATATAAACTTTTAAAGAATAACAAAAACTATAGATTTTTATATTAAAAAAGAGCATAAACAACAATAATTAACTAAGTTTTAAAAGAGACAATTAATAACAATCTTAATTTATTTATTGCGTTCGAAGCAATTTTAGCACAATTTTAAGCATTGATAAAGCTAAGTTTACAACTACTAATTAGAGCATAATATTAAAATAAAAAGTATGCAAAGATAAATAAATTGCTATAACGTCTATAAGTCGTATATTTTTATAAACAACTTAATTTCGTATATTATTGTTAGATTGATTTGGCGTTGCGTTGTTAAATAGTATGCTTAACTATTATATTTTAGATCTTTGTAAAAAGAATAATAAACTATAAGAGATTCTCGCACAATTCTTTTTATAGTAACGTCTTTTAATACGAACGTATTTTATTTGCGTAAATAATACAATTTGTTTTTATTGTTTATTGCTTTTGTTTAACTTTTTACGCGATACAAATTTTTAAATATAAAATAACTAGATTTTTAAAAGCCTTATTAAAAGAGATTTGCGTTCGTTAATACTATTACAAATCAAAGTATGCTCTAGTAATTATGCACAAAGTCTAGTTAGAACGTTCGATCTTATTTTTATCTAAATATTTTAATGTTTTCTTAAATATTTTTTAAACAAAAAGCAATTTTATTATTTAATAATAGTTTTTTTAAGCAATAAATTTTTGCAAGATTTTTAGTTTTAAGTTATTGCTACGTTATCTTTTTACAATATTTTAAAAATGTAAATCTTTTTTTGCAATTAAGTTAAAAGCATTGTCGTTATCTAAATTTATCAACAAACAAATTAGAATTTTATCTCTCTTAAATTGTTTTTGTCGTTTAGACAAGATGTTGTACATAGTTTTAAAAACGTCTATAAATACAAACTTAAAAAGCAACAATATAGTTGTACTATTATAATTGTCGTAGTATCGTAAAGACACAAAGTTGTTATTAAAATTATGCTAAAACTTAATTACAATATCTCTTTTTTTTTTGCGTTTCGCAATTATATTGCTTAATATATTTCTTTATTAAGAAAAAATCGCTAATTAGTTATACGTTTGCGTAAATAAAATTAAAACAACAAGATAAAAATTGCGAATTGAACAACTCTAATTTAAATAACGATCAATTAGCATTTTAATTGCAATATCGAAAAGTTAATTTGTATTATTATAGTTTATATTGATTATTAAGTTGCAAAGAAAATTGTAGACATTTATAACGCTTTTGTCTTTTAAGCACAAAGCAACGTATAATATGTTAACAATGTTAAAATTCTTCTTTATAACGCATTGCAACAACGTAAGATCAAAGATATTTATTATATTTTGTTTAATATAGAAATTCTTTTGCATTAAATAAATAATAACATTTGTATAATTTCTTTTTATTACACTATAAAGAATTGTATTTTTTTTAACATTAAATCTTTAATTGATACTTTTTAAATTTTAAAAAAGTATATACTTAATTATATTAAGTCGATTTATATAAATCGCAATATAAATATATAATAAACTAATAATATTAAGTTTACAATATTACTTTCAAAAGAAATCTTAATTAATAAATTTCGTTATATACAAATGTATCGACGCAATCAAAGCTTTTATTTTAGAATTGCAAAGAACAACAAAATAAAAAATGTACTAATTAATATTTTTTTAATGTTTGAAGAGATCAACTTTTTTGTAATAAATTTTATTAATATGTTTTCGTTAAAAAGTTCGTCAATTTTTAGCAACGTAAATATCGAAAATTATATAAAATCTCGCGTTCTTTTCTTAATAAATTTATTAAATAAACTTTATATAGTTTCTTTGTTATTTTCGCTATACTTAAAGTTAATATTAATATTGAAATCGATATTAAAAATTAAATGTAGTCGCTTCTTTATTATCTTATCGATTAAGTTTAACGCATAATTAACAAAACGTTTTTAAAATTTTGCAATCTCTTTTTTAATATATATTAACACTTTTATTAATTTAATTAAAGAAATATATATATTAATTTATTTGCAAAGCAATGTTTTGCTTATACAATAAATTAAAAGCAAAATTATTTAATCAAATTACACGAAATAAAGTAATAATCTCTTTTTTTTTTTTTTAAACAAAAAATGTATATTTATTATTGAAAAGATTCTTCTTTTTAACAAGATCTTTATAAAAGCATTTTAATTGTTTCACTTTTAGTTAAGCTTAACAAATTTAAATTTTAAGATTTTTAAAAAGAAGCGTTGTTTAAATTTCTTGTTAACAATATTATTTTTGATCGAATTGTATCTTAATATAACACTCGAAAAGCTACTAAAAGAATATATTAAAATATAGCGATTAATATTTAGTAACTTTTGTGTCTATTAATATATTAAGCATAATAATATTCTAATTAAGCTTTATATTGCTATAAAACGAATTAACAAAAGCAACAATACTATTAAGTTAACGAAACGAATTTTGTGCATTGCATTAATAAACTTGTACGAAAAGAATACTTGCGTAAATAATATAATATCTTAAGTTTACAACAATAAAGATTTGTATAATTGTAAACAAAATAATATTTAAAAAAAGTTCTATAACATTTTTAAAATTAAAACAAAATAAAAGTAAATTATAAAGATTTACGCAAAAATTAAGATTTAAAATTAAGATAAAAATGTCTTTAATTAAGACTTCTTAAGTATTTTTTAATTACTTAATAAAAAATATTTGTAAATAAGCACAAAAAAAGTTTTACGTTACTAATTTATTAAAGTTCAATTAAGAACAAGCGAACGCAAATTTTTGCACAAAAATTATAGCAAATTTTGACGAACAAATCGACTTGTTTGCTTAAAGTAGAAAGTTCAATCTTGTAGTAAATGTTGTTCTAAATTATTTAAAAGTTAATAAATATATTAGATTTGCGTACTGTTTAAGATGCTAAACATTCTAAGACGTTAATCTTAATTCTTAGAATTATTTTTTTATTCGCAAAAACAAATTACAATTTATAAAAATTGTTGCTAGTAATAAGATTTAAATGTCTTTTTAATTAAATTGTCTATTAAATGCTCTCGCACATTAAAGTATTAATACGTTATAAAGTTTATTATTGTTAATATAACGTCAAAACTAATACAATTATTTAAAATCAAAAATTATAAGACAAATTACAATAAACAAAACATCGCATTCTATAATTACTAAAAATATGCGTCAAATTTCTATATTATTTAATACTATATTTTTAAATTTAAAAACCTAATTTGAAGCGACAATTTTACAAGTAGTGTTATGTTTGCAAAAATACAATTTATTGAAAATTTCTTTGCTTTTGATGCTTTTATATTTTTTTAAAAGCTTTTAAATAATAACGAAGATTCTTTAACAAAGCAATACAATTCAAAAACGTTAAAGGTAGCTAAGAGAAATAACTAAAATAGAAGTTTTTTAAAGTAATTTTTATCGCAATCTTGATACGTTACTTTTAGATTATTTAGATTTAAATTAATTATTTTAGAAATTAGAAGCAATTTATATTATTTAAACAATTTTTTCTATTAAGATAACAATATTAGATCAATAGCTTGTAATGCGTATAATTAATAGCTTGTCTTATATTATTAAAATCTTTTAAATATATTAGGCTCTTTTAATTACGAGTTATAATTTCTCTCAAAAGTATTTAGAGCTTAAGTAAGAATTCTAATTTTAATTATTAACTTTCGCACTATTTGTATTATACATTTACTTATTAATTTTAGATATTGCAAAATTGCAAAGATGCAACTCTTTTATTTACAATATACTTTAAAAGAGTTTAAAGATTAAAATAATCTTAAGATTCTCTTTTAAATTATTAAAATTAATTTTATTTTTAGTTTTGTAAAAGCTTTGCGATTTTCAAATATAAAATAAAAACGTTGTGCGATAACTTTAACGAAAAAAAGTTTACAATAAATTAATAATTTTTATTTTCGTATTTACGTAGCGCAAAGAGATTTTACAATTTGTTAAATACTTAATAATAAAAATTATTTAACTCTCGCATTAAGTAGCTTTGCATTCAACAATTATTAATACAAATTTAACTTAAAAATAAATATTAAATTCGAAAAGTTAATTTTGCAATTTACAATAAATTATATATACAATAAGAAGTTAATCAAAATTATTAAAAAGTTTCGAACTTAACAATTTTTAAGCGCAACATTTTCGTTAAAAGCTAAACAAATTATATTATATTATATAAATATATAACAAAAAAAAGCACTTTGTTATCAAAGTTAATTCTTCAAGTTGTTAATTTATTTGCAAAAAACAAATTTCGAATTTAAATATAAAGAATTGTTTAAAGACGTTTAATCTAACTTTATTTGCGATTTAAAAAACGTCTATTGCGAATTAAGAAATTCTTTGTATATAAAGAATCTCTTAGATAAAAAAATTAAATGTTTAGACAGTTAAGAAGCAAAGAACTTTAAAGATTGATACTTATTGTAATTGTCTTATACAAAATTATTTATAAGACAAGATCGTTTGAAAAAAACTAAAGTTCTTTGTTTAAAGATACAAATATATTTTTGTCTATTTAAGCTTAATAGTTTACGTCTTTTTATTTTTTTTGAACAAATATATTATTAACGAAGCAACTAGTTTAATGTACGTTATTATTAAATTAAAGCATTATTAAATATTTATCAATTTTTTTTAATTAACAATTATATAATCAAAACAATTTTTTATTTTATAAAGAAAATGCTATTACAAGAAGACAATTTTAAGTAAAGCAACAAATATAACAATTAAATTAACAAAATGCAAATAATTAAGTTTAAGAATTGCAAATATTGAATTTCTAAATTAAGACAATAATATTATTCTTTAAATAAATCGAACAAAAAACTTTAATTTTTATTTTATTATTATTAGAAATTGTTATTAATGTACAAAAGTTACGAGATTTAGTAATATCAAATATGCAAATTTAATTACTTAATATTGCTAATTTTACAAAGCTTATTTTTAATAATGCTAAATCTTTTAATTAGACAATGCAAAAGAAGTGCAAAAGCAATCGAACTTCAATTGTATTTTATTTGCTTTTATTTATTAATACAACTTATTTATAAATGCAATCGCTAATAATTTTTAATGCAAAAATTAAAATTATAAGTAGCAATTTTAGAGATTTGTATTATTAGCGATTGTATTAATATATAAATTGCATTAATAACTATTTTATTATAATAATTGTTATAGACTTCTATTTTCGATCTTTTTGCTAAAGATAACAAATTTATCTTGAACGAATTTAATATTGCAAAAGAGAATAATAGTATTATTAAATTTAACAATAATGTTGTTGTCGAAAAAAATCTTAACAATAATACAAAAAATAGAGTTGTAGCTAAGAAGTTTAACTCTAAAATAATAAATTCTTCTTGCTTTATATATAACGCAATTTACTTTTTATTGTTTTGTTCAAATAAAATATACTTAATTTAATATAATCAACAATTGCAATTCTTTAATCGTCAATTAAAGTAAATGTTATAACAAGAAGAGAGTTACAAAAGGCGAACGTCTTCAATTTAACACTTATTGCTTTTTCTTTAAAATTAATAAACAATATAAATTAAGTCTATTTTTGCAAACAAATTTTGTGCATAATCTTAATATAATTTTTAAAATCGATTATATTAAGCAAAATTAATTTTGTTGCTTTGTATTGTAAATGCGAATATAAAATTTAATTCTTTAAAACGAGTCTTTCTAAATGCTTCTTAATTTCGTTTATTATTTTGTTCGACTTAAAAAACTCGTAAATTCGATAAAAATAAAATAGATTTTTATTACTTAAACAAAACAAGCATTAAGTAAATAAACAATTTAAAAATAATAATAATTCGTTTCTTTTATTTTTCTCTAATTTATTTATTGCTTTTTTCGACTTCTATTGTTCAACAATAATTTTAAATCGATTGCGACGCTAGAATTTTTGTCGATCGCATAAAGTCGCTTTAACTTCGATAATTTATAGTTTTTGTTAAAGCTTATTTTGATTACTTAGATTATTGTTAAAACTACAAATAAATTAAATTATTTTAATTTGTTCGAAAATATTGTATTTAATTGACGTCGTAAATTAAATATTTAATGCAATTATAAAAACGCTTGTAAATGCGAAAAATTAAGTATTAAAGACTTAAATATTAATTTTTCGAAAATTTTATTTACGAAATTGCAAAATAATGCGATTTCGCAATTTAATTTTTAAACAGCTTAATTTAGCTTCGATCTTCTTTTTCTTTTTATAAAAATTTGTTTTTTTAATATCGTTAATAGTTTTGTATTTTGCGTTGTAAATTTGCGACGTAAGCGTCTTGTTTTGTTAATTAAATTAAATTATTTAAGAGTGTTGTCTCAACTTAATCGTTTGTTCAAATAATAACTTCGTTAACGCGTTTGTATCGATTGTTAAACTAACAAATCTAATTATCTTTTAAATTGTCTTATTAAATAATCTCTCAAAATAGCAAAACTTAATGTTGAATCAAATCTTTTAATTTAAATAATAATTAATCGCTTCTTGTTAATAATCAAAGAGTTAATTTTACATTAAAGCGAAAACGTTGTTTGTTAAATGCACATGTAATTAGCAAATAAATAACGCTTAAAAAACGAATCGAAAGCGAGAGTTTATAGATAGTAGATATATTGTTAATAACATTTAAGAGTTTACGTCGAAGCTTATATTAAATAAAAGACTATTTAAAGTCTATTTGTTGATTAAAACGTTTAAAATAACAAATTTACATAATAGTTTATAGCGATATTGTTAACAATATATTTACTTTATTTGCAATGCGCAATAACTTTCGAAAAATTAAAAGATTTAAAACTTTATTTTTTTATTTTAATGTTAAGTTTTTTTTGTTAAGCGATATTTATATTCGAAATATATTTTTTACGTTCTTTGCGAACATAGCTTCGAAAACGTTATTATATATCGCAAAAAATATAAAATAATTAAGAAACAAAAATAGCGAATCGTCTTTTTTTTTGTCAATAATCAAAGTTTTTTTGTAAAAATATATAGATTAACAACGAATTAATATAAAGAAAAAAGAAAAAATGCAATATGCAAGTTTGCTTACGTTTGTAAATTATTATTTTCTTCTTTAATATAAAGAAAAATTGTTTTTATAAAGATTAAATTAGACTTTTTAGCAATTTAATTAACAATAATGTTAATAAAGAAATAACAATATAAAAACAATTAAATTTCTTCGAGTTTTATATAACAATTGTTATTAGTTTCGCAATTCTTATTGTAGTTACAAGACAAATTGAAATTGTTATCGCTATTATTATTTAAATTGTTGTCAACTTTATTAGTAACATTAATAGACTTTTTAATATTATTATTATTGTTGCTCTTCGAATTGTTTATTTTGTTTATATAAACATTTTTCGTATTTTGTTTTAATTTAGAAGCTATAGCAATCACGATTTCGTCAATAAATACGTTCGAATTATTAGAATTGTCAAACTTAACTTAAATATTAAACAAAAAGTATAATTAATAATCGAAAAAAACGATCGTAAATAAGTTAATAATAATTTGAACTTACTATTGCTTATTTTTGAACGTCGAATTATTAAACATCTAATATATATATAAAAGAAAATAAAGATTGTCGAAATTAATAATCGATTTTTTTTTAAAAGAATGCGAAAGCAAACAAACAATTGCAATTAAGTAATTAAAAAGATAATAACAATGTGTGCAACTACTTTACTAATAAAAGTAAAAAAATAAAAGAAGTTAAAGAAGAAAAGTAATAGATTCTAGATTTAATTTATATTTAATATCTCGCAAAGTCTTGCGTAAAAATCAAGTAAATTGTAGAAATGTTGCAAATACTTCTAGAAGAAGTTAATTATTAGTATAATAAAGTTTATTAGTCTAGAAACTCTTGTTTGTATTAACAATTAGTTTGCACGATACTTAAGCTACTTAAAGTAATTGCCAAATTATCTTTTTCTAGTCTTCCTAATACTAGAAAGTAGATTCTATGTGTTATATAAGACAATTATAAAATTGATCAAAAATAAGACAATTATGCGAGAAATAAACATTAATAGCAATTAAATTACTTAATAAGTTGCGAACATTAATATAAGTAAATTAATAAATATAATAAGCAAGAAGCAAAATCTTGTAAAGAAGAAAATTACGTTAAAGATAATTTTTGTCTCTCTAATATCGCTAGTAATCGCAATCGAAAACACGAAAATTAACAAAATTCTAAATATTTTAATACAAACTTTTAAAAATCTCAAAATTAACAATGTTTGCAAAATAATAAAGAGCGAAAATTATTAAATAATTTAACGAACAATAACAACGCAATTATAAAAGGTTTTGCATATTGTATTTTCTTAAATTTAAATAACAATTTAAAGTTTATCTTAAAAAACAATTTATATTTATTAAAGATTTATATTTGTTTTTAGATATAATTAATTTTAATTAGAATTAAATAAATGCTTGTTTTGTTATAATTTGTATAAATAATAAGTTTGTTTGAAGTTAACAATCTTAATAACAAATAAAAAGATTTATATAAATAAAAGCAACAAAATTTGTTATAAATTTAACAATTTTAAAAATAAAGAAATAAAGTTGTCTCTTAATAATGCGAAGATCAAAAAAAAGACTATAAGAATTTGTCTTTAATAAAAAATGTAAAATTATATTTGAAATTTTGTAATTACGATAATAACAATAAGATTAAATACTAATTCTTTGTTAAAAAATATAAAAAATAATAAATTAAATTAAGCGATAGTAAAGATTTAAGAAGTTCGATTAAAACAAAATTTTTTTAAACAATAAATACTCTAGAAGTCTTTAATAGAGCAATTGATCAAAGTAATTAAAAAAAAAATTAAAAAAAAGAGAAATTTTTAAAGATTAAAAACGTTAAGTTTAAAAATTATTTAAAGATAACAAAAGTTACAAGAGAAAAAACATATATAAAGAAAAAAGTAATAAAAACAAAAGTAAAGAATGTTACAATAAAGAATGTTTTCGCAATAATTAATTCTAATTCGAGAGTTATTAAATACTAGAAAGTTAAATTTAAAAAGAAGCAAAAAGCTTCTACAAACTATATATAACAAACAAAACGTTTAAAGAGAATGCTATAAACTATAAAGAATCAAATTGATTTTAAAACTTTAATTCAAAATATTTTTATTTCGAAAATAAAGATAAAATTAATAAATTTTTTAGATTTTTGTTCTAATTTAAATTGCTTTTTTTTTCGTTCTCTTTTTAATAAAAAATTTGATACTATAGTTACAAAGAGAAAATCTTAAAAGCTTATAAGAAAAAAGAAAGAAACAATTGTTATTGTAAAATTAATTAACGCTAAATTTATTAAAATTGTTTATTTTAAAAATATTGTTGCGAAAGTAAAATCTTTTAAAATTTTATATTTTGTTGTTTGTTTAATTGCATAAGTGCAATTAAAAAATATTAAAATTAAAACAATGTTTAATAGTAATGCGAAAATCAATTGCATTAACAAGAGTTTTGCGAACAAAATTAATTTAATTATTTAACAAGATATTTCTATTTTACTAGTAGAAGTTACGAGAACACGTGTTTGTTTCGAAAAAATAATAAAAAATACAAAAATATCAATTAAAAAAGTAATAATTTATATTTTTATTTTTGTTGTTTTTTAATTCAATTACGAAATTCTATTAAATCGATCTTTTTAACAAAGTACTTAAATAAGCTTTGTAAATATAAATAACAATTCTTTAAAATTAACAATTTATTTTAGAAACAAAGCAAAGCATATTAGTATTTTAAAAATGCTTGCTAATTACTTTAGTAACAAGAATAAAAACGTTATATTTTTAAAAAAATCTTTAAATCTTTAAGTAATTGTCTAGTTAATACAATTGCTTAACTTCGCGAATCTAATTATAGAAAATCTTCGAAAATAAAGATTAAAATTATTAGAGTAACAATGTCGCAAAATAAGATTAAAAAAAAGAATTAACAAAATTTTAATTAATTAAAATAAATAAATAACATTAATGTTTATTTGTTTGTTAATATAATTAATTAAAATCGAACAAATATTTAAATTAATATTATATTTTAAACATTTTAAAAATTATTAATAATTCGAACTTTTTAATTATATATTATAAAAAAGATTTTTACTATTTAATTGTTTAAAAAATTCGATATTCTTTGTTAATCTTTTATTGCGTCGCACTTATTTGTTTGAATAAATATAATATATAAGCGAAAAATTTAAAAAACAAATTTAATAAATACAAGCGATTTAGATAATTCTATCTTAAATAAGTATTTAAATTAAAAAGAAATGTTAAAGTTATTAATTACAAAAAAATTTTAAAAAAAATTTAACGAAAAATACAATCTTTTTTTAATATCTAAGTTTTTAAATATTAAATGCAACTCTTATTTTATGAAAAAACGTATTTAGAAGTTAATTATAAAATCTAAACTTTTTTTGCAAGAACAAAAACTCTTGATTACAATACTTTTTAATTGTAAAATTGTTTTAACATAAAGTTTTGCTAAAATAAACAAAATCAAATTAAAGATTATATTTAATTAAGAAATTTATATTATAAAGCACAAAATATAAAAAGCTTTAAAATTTTTAATTTTTTAAACATTAAATTTTATTGTAATTAAAATGCTAAAGAAACGTCTTTAAACAAATTTGCTAAAATACTATTATAACTTTTATCAAAATTTTTAATTTCTAATAAATAAAAAGAAAAAAAATAAATATTGTATAATTAATGCAATTATAAAGATAAACAAAATAATTATTTAAAATATTAATATCTTTTTTAATATTAAAGAGTTTGCGAAAGAGTTCGTCAAAATAATAATTATATTACTAATTAATTTTTTTTTAAAATATAATTAAATAAGTTTCGCATTAAAGAGTTGCAATCTTATTATTTTTATAATTTCTTTTAAATTACTTAGAATAATTTGTCTATTACAAAGTGCTACTAATTCGATTGCTTAATTTGTAAAAATTGTAACACATATTCTAAAGAATTTTTTCGACAAATGTTGCTTATTTGTAAACGATATAAATGTGAAAAAATTTAAGTTAAATTACAATAACAAAAAAGCGATTTTAAAAATTAAATTATTTGTTTTAAAACACATTTAATAATTAAATGCAATATTAACAAATATAAAATTGTTTAAATACATTATATTTGACGAAAAATCTTAATTTTATAAGTTGAAAATCAAAATTGTCGATTTTGTATATAATTTCAATAAACGATCTCTTAATAGCATTAAAATTATTAAAATTATTAAATAATTATTATACAAAAACATTTTTAAAGTTAAAGTCTTTATAGAAATATATATTTATTATTAAATTTAAGTGCTAAAGTTTATAATTATCGCAAAGCTAATTTATTGTTTATTTAAAACAAAATATATCTTTGTATAAAACGTTAAACAACAAGATATTATAAATAAACTAAAGATTGCTCTAATAAATATATTAATAATGCGCATTTTAAACTACTTTATTTTAGTTAACAAAATTATTTTAATTGTAAATTCTAGTTTAAAAAGTTAAAAAATTATATTAATACAAATTAATATAATAACGAAGAGAAAATATTTTTTACAATATAAGAATAAGTTTTAAAGCAAATAAGAATCTTAATACGACATTAAAAAGCAAAAATGTTAAAAGCTTATAAAAATCTTAAAGAAAATGCGATTTTAATTATATAAAATTTAATTTATAATTAAGATTAATACAAATATTTTAATAATTTAATTTAATTGCTTTACGACAAACTTGTTTAACGCTTTAATAATTTATTAATTAATTTAAATTTGTTTTTTTAACTTTAATATACAATATATATTTAGTTAAAAATATATAATAACTAACGAATTTTTAAAAAAATTAAAAGAATTGTTCAACAATATTAACAAAATTAATAAGAAAAACATTAATAATTTTATTAATAATTAATTAAATTGTGTTTGCGTTTATTTTACACAAATAATAATATCAAAGAAAAACAAAAATATTTTTAAAAACAAGTATTTCGATAAATTTGAACAAATTGTTTAATATTTAATTTTATTGCAAAAATCAAATATAAATTAAAAGAATTTTCGCAAATTTAAAAATTATACTTTTTATTTTTTAATAAAAAAAAACGTTTGTTTTGAAAAATAAACAAAAATATATCTTTGCGTAAAGTAGTAAATTAAACGAAAGACAAAAATCGAATTATAAAAAACTTATATAACAAGAATAATTATAAAAAAAAAAGAGTATTTATTAACGCATTGCAAATTAATATTAATAACAAAATCTATTTGATTTTTGCAAAAAATATCTCGCAAATTGCAATAAATGTTAACAAAAAACTTTTAACAAACAAAAGAAAATTATATACTTAATTTATATTTTTAACTTATAAAAAAAATTGTTATAAATTATATTTATATATTAATTATAAAAACGTCTATTAAAGTAAATCTAATAGTTATTCGAAACAATCTAACAAAATAAGTAAAAATCAAAACAATTTCGAATTTTAAAGCACTTGTTATAGTAAAGTTTCTATAAAAGAATATTTTTTGTTAATATAAATATGTTAAGAAAATAATTATAAACGACAAATTCAAAAATAAAATCAATATAACAATTAAACTTCTAAAGAGATATAACGTCAAAAAAGTAGCAACGTCGATTTATTATTTACAAACAAATAAAATAATAAAAAGAGAACACAAACTTATAATTAATGTTTTGTTTAAACTAACAAAAAAAGTTTTTACAAATTAATTACGATATTTGTATACAATATTGTAAATTAATAAAACAGCAATTTAAAAATTTATTAAAAAGATATTGTTTTGCTTTAAGTTTAAATACGAAGTTGTGTTGCTAATTAAAATAAAGTATTTAATTTAATATATTATAAACTAGAAAAAAGTTTGTTTAACAACAAATCTATTAATGTTGCGAACAAAACAATTAAAAAAAAAAAAAATTTAAAAAGTAGCTTTGCGTCTTTGTCGTTTTAAAGAAACGAACAAAAAAAATTTCGATAATAATTATTAACTATTAACGCGTTTATTTTAAACTCAAGATTTAATTTTATTATATAATATCAAATTTAATAAAAAATATAACGTAAAATTATTTTTTTAATAATTAGATTTTTTTAAAATAAAAGAAAAAAACAAAATTAAAAACTTTTATATTTTAAAAAAAACTAATAATACAAGACTCAAAAATATCTATTTAGAAAATCGATTAAAAAAATATATAAAAAGAAATCAAAATCTTTAAATCTTCGCAAAGTCGAAAGACAAAAATAAAAAAATAAAAAATAATTTTATGCAAAAGATAAAGAATTAATTTAGTTAAAACAACAAAAAATTGTTTGCAATTATTATATTATTGCTACTTTATTACAATTATTAAAATTATATAAAAGTGTAAAAAAAAATTTAAGAAAAAAAAAATTACAATCTTTATATTCGTTTTATTTGCAAAAACTTTAAAATAAAGTTTATTAATTTATAAATATTAAAAAGTAATTTAATTACGCAAAGTAATTTACAAGATATTATAATTTCAAGTACTTAAAAAAAACAAATAAAAAGACAAAAAAATTAAAAAGTCGAAATATTAACAATTTTAATCAATTAAAAGCAAACAAATAATACTAGTGTTTATTTGTCTATTTTAATTAATTAAAATTAACAATTAAAAAGCAATCTAAAAGTATTAATAGCAAGTTTTAATTCAAAGTTCTAGAATTTTAAAAAAAATTTCAAATTATAAAGAACGAATTTTAATGATCTTTTATATAGCATTTCTTAACAATAAAAATAGCAAAATTATATGTTAATTATATTAGCTTTATATTTGTTTACAAATTAATATACTAATAAATATTAACACAATTTTTTTGCGTAATTAATAATATAAATATTGCAAACAACAATTAAGTTTATAAGTAAAAATTCTTTGCATTTAAAGCTTTATATTTGTTAAACATTTAAAACAAATTATTGTTTTATTTATTAAAATACAACAACTTAATAACTTAATTCTTTGTTTATAAAATTCTTTTTTTCGATTTATTATTTTTGCATAAATTTTTTTTTATCGAATTTGTGTTATAATAAATTTAGAACAACAATTAGAAAATACTAAACGTAAACAATCTTCTACGAAAGAAACTTCTTAATTTTTATTAAAAAATTAAGATTAAAAACAAGAATTATTATCTATATTAACAAAAAGATTTCGTAAAGAGCAACAACTTATATTTCCTAAACAAAACACAAATTAAAATTTAATAACGTTAATATATTTTTTTTGTAATTAAAAATCGACTTTCTTAATTAAATTATTTTAAACGCAAGATTAGCAAATATTATTGTAGCAATTACAAATATTGCAACGTTAAATTTCTTAAACTTAAACTTAAATCGAACTACAAAAAATAATTACTCGATCTATAAGAGACAATTTGATTATCAAAAATTGCGTCTATATTTAAGTAGTTAACATTTTACTTTAATATAATAAAACTATTAGCAATAAAAAAAAAACGTTTAAAAAATTTTCGAAATATAGTTCTAAATATCTTAGAAATAATTAAAAATTAAATACGAGATTTGTAATAAACAATTAATAAGAACGCTCAAATACTAATAAATAATTTATTATAACAAATATTAAAAAACGCAATACAAGAAATTGATTAAAACAAAAAACTACAAATTTAAAATAATCGAATTTAATTTCGCAAATTATATTTATTAAAGATTGCAAATATGTTGTTTAAAAATATAAATTAATTAATTATTAAAACAATATTGCGAATAGCAAAGAAGCATCAAAATCTACAAAAAATTTAAAAAAAATTAAATCGAACTATATACAATCGACTTAAATATCGCACTATAAAATCGAAACGCATTGCTAACTATACAATCGACAACTACAACAAAATAAATATTAAAAAGTTCAAAAATACAATAGCGTCTATTAAACAAAAGCTTTTAAAAATTAAAATAAAAAATTATTTTTAAAAGTATAATTTAATAAGAATCTTAAACGCGAAGTTGAAAAAAATTTGTCGAACAAAAGTTTAAACAATTTCGTCTTCTTTTATAGAAAATATAAAGAGAACGCAAACTTAAAACAACAAATAAAAAAAATCTAAATTGTTAATTTTAAAATTAAAGTCGAAATTAAAGTTTAAAGATAACAAAACTTATAAAAAACAAAGCAAAAAAAAAAGAATTAAAACTTAAATTCTTTTAAAGAAGTTTCTTTTTTATTATTACAATCGCAAGATTTAATATTAAAATTATCTTCTTTAAATCTTAAATTATTTAAAGTTGTTAACACAACAAAATTACGTACTTTAATTATTAAAATTGCAAAATTTTTTTCAAAATTTCAAAAACAATAGCTATTTTTATTTTGTTTAAAAAAAATATTAATAAAATTTTTAACAATAAATAAATTGTTAACATTGACGTTTCTTTATATATAATTAATTAGTTTCGATATTTTAAAGATTCTTTTATTATTATTTCTAAACGTATTGTTAAGATTAAAGAGAGAAAATTGTTTTTAAATTAATGTAAGACAACGACAATGCGTACAAAGAACAAAAACAAAGTATATTTGATAAATATTCTTTTTGTTTTAAATCTTAGAGTTAATCTTTTATCTAATAAACGCATGTATTAAAAAAAACTACATAAACACTTTAACAAACACAACATATAAATATAAAACAAACAAAAAAAACATATTTTTATTGCAAATTAGCAAGAAGACGTATATATAATAAGCAAAATAGCGTCGAACTTAAACAAGTTTGCTTTTATTGTTGTTATATAATAGAAGTCTCTTATAACATTTTTAACAATTAATAATATATTTAATTAGAAAAATCAAATGCAAATTAATATTAATAAAATAGTTATTAGCGATTTTAAAACAAAGCTATATAGTTTTTGATATTGTTAATTTGCTTATTTAGACGCAATTAAGTTGCGAAAACTATATAAAATTACTATACTTTTAAAGCTTGTTCTTATTATTAAAGATATAAGAAATTCTTGTAAAGTATATATATTAATTAAGCTCTACAATAAAAGAAATTATTATATTAATAAATATAAAACAATTATTTTAACTCTTATTTTAATTAATATTTGCGAATTACTATTAATTTTAAAACTTAAACACAAGTAATTTTTTAAAATTGTCGACAATTACTTTTGTAAAACATAAATATTAACAATAATTAAACAAGAACAAATTATAGATACTCTTTGTTAATAATAAATACAAATAGAACTTTAAAGTAAAGCTAACATATTTGTAATTTGTAGCAACAATAATACAAAACTTAAGTTAGCACTTAATAAATAATATTTATTTTTTAACGTTGTATTTAATTATACTTTGTTGTACAATTCTCTTTAAAATAATATTGCTAAACAAGATATATAAATTATCGAAAACTTTATAAAAGTTATAATTAAAGAGACGAAATTTCTTATTAAGTTTTGATTAAAAGTTGTATAAACAAATGTATATTTACAAAATTGCATAGCAATTAAATTGTTTATCGACAATGAGATATTTATTAACGTTAAATTATTTATTAATTATTTGTGTATATAAAATTGCAAATATTATTTTTATATAAACTTTAAATCTTTTTTTGTCGAAGACAAAAAAAATAAGCTTATAAATAGAGAACAAGTAAAAGTGTTTCTCGAATATATTGACAAAACAAGTATATTTATTAAAATATAAGTATCGAACTTAGATAAAATTATTAAATATAATATTGTCAAATATATCGAAAGCGAAAAGAAAGAATATATTAATCTTAAGATGCATATTAAGATTATTAATATTTTGCTAAAAAGACAATTAATAGATAGATCTTGCAAAGATATAATCAAAAATAAATCTAGCTTAAATCTCGCTTATATTAGCTTAAATCTCGCTTACATTAATCTAGATTTTGCTCAAATTGTCTTAAATTCTTTTTAGATAACTTTAGATAATCTTGTTTTACTTAAACATTATGTATAGATATTTTTGCACATTGTTATTCTAAAGAGAAAACAAGTTAATAATAGTATAGAGAACTTGAAAAAACATCGAAACAAAATCGTTTATACTATAATAGTTTTTATAGCTTAAAATATAATTGATAAAGTTATAAATTCGAAGTGCGACTTTATAATTATTAATAAAAAAAACAATAATGCTAGCAAACTTGTTATATTTATATTAAAGATATAAAAAGAAATTGTAAACAATTTTGTCTAAAAAAAGCTATAAAAAGATACTATATAAAAGAAATTATTTGCTTTTGCTACTAATAATATATAAAAAATTGTTACTTTTTTTTGAAACGTTAATATTGTAATAAGCAAGTAAATGTTTAAAGCAAAGATATATATAAATAAAATATTAAAGAAACTTAAAGCAAAATTAATCGCAAAAGACTTTACACAAGTCTTCGAAATTAATTATAAAGATACTTTTGTTTCGATTGTTAAATTTGATATTTTATAAGTGTTTCTTGTTATTATTATATTAAAAAATCTAAAATGCTATTAAATAAACGTTAACAACATCTTTATTAAGTCTTTTTTTAAAAAAAAGATTTATATAGTATTTTTATTTAGAGTAAATGTATTTTTAGAGCAATACTTGTGTATTTTTCGAAGTTTTTATAATTTAAAACAAGTTGTTCGCGATTAATATAAATATTATATTAAAGAGTTTGTTAAGTTAGACTTTAAACAATACAATACTAATCTTTATTTTTTGTTGCATTTTGAACAACGCATTATACTTTTACTTTATATCGACAATATTATTATTGCTATATAATTAATAAATAACGTTAATTAGTTTAAACGCGAGTTTTAAAAAATATTTAAGATAAAGAATCTAAAAGAAATAAAAAGAATTCTTAATATTAAAATTATTCGCAATCGAAAAGTCAAAACTTTACGCATAAATTAATCTTATTATATTAACGAAATACTCGATAGATTGCAAATGCTTATCGACAAAAGCAATTTAACTAAATTGTTTATAAATAAATACAATTCTCTTCGATTTATTAAACTAGAAGACAAACAAATTAATTAAAGAAATTATTAACACGCAATTGAAAGCATTATATATATAGTTATTTACATTCGTTTAGATATTGCTTTCGCAATAGAACATCTAAGTTAATATCTTATTAATTTGACAAAATATTATAATTAAGCTTTGAAGATACTATTTCGATATTTTTGCTTTATTGTTGACAAGAAACTAACGTACAATAGTAGTAAAAGTTTATATTTAGTAATATACTTTAACTCAAACTATATATCTAATAGATTAAATCGAAAGTTAATTCTTAAATATATATTTATAATAGACAAAGAATCGATTGCATAAATGTTACGCAAGCAAAAATTAATAACAATATTTATTATTAAAGTTGAGTATATAATTCTATTTATATATACTAAAAAGAATCTATAAATTATATAGATTTTAAGAGACATTAGCTATGCAAAATACTTTAAAGATTTATTAAATTGCATAAATATTGTTAAGAACAAGATATACAAATTCGTATTTTTTATACAATTAATAAACAATAATTAAGCAACTTTAGCACTTATTAAGAACGCTTATATTAATAATAGATTAAAGTATATTAATATAACATTTTATTATATTAGAGATCTTTGTAAAAGTAATTGCATTTGTACTAGTTTTGTTTGAAGCGCAAACATAATAATAGATAGACTAATAAAGTTATTGTTTAAAGACAAGTTTAAGATCTTTATTAGATAGCTTAAATTAATAAATTAGAAAATTAGTAAAAGCTAATAGATACGTTATTATCGAATAAGAGTATTGCGCAATACAACGACAACATGCTTGAAGCTTGCAAATTGTAATAGTAGCAAGTAAATAACTCGAAGAGTTATTCGTCTACTTTTAATTGATTTGCTTAGCAAGTTGACTCAAATTTAAGTTAATTTAGTCGAGGTAAGCTAGACTTAATTGAGATTAGTTTAGAAACTACAATATATCTTGCAATCTTTGCTCTTTGTATGTAATTATCTTCTATAATACTAATAATTTACTACATTGTTTGTTACATCTTTTAATATTATCTATAATTTAGTAACAAAATTAATTTATTTGTTTTAAAACTTTATTAAATTTAAACTAATTGCTAACAAAAGAATTGCAAAAGCTTGCAAGAAATTTACTTAAATCTTGCTAACAAGTAACAAAAATATAAAACTATTTATATTTTTATTATTTATAGTATTTGTATTACTTTAATAAGATAGACTTTATTTTGCTAAATCTTTTTTCTTAATTTTTTTGCTTGTTATTGTTGTATTTATAATTTTTTAATTTTTAGTTCTATTGTTTTTAACTATTAATTTTGTCTTTTTCTTAAATATATTTGTTTTGTTTACAATTTAGTTATTTATACTTGCAATCTTTTTTATAATTTAGCTCTTATTTGTTGTTGCAATCAATTTAATAAAAAAGAAGAAATTTAAAATAAAATTTAATCTTAAAGTTTTTGCTTAATAGATATTAAAAATATATTTATATAATAAAAAGATAAAACAAATTATTTAGATTAAAGAAGCTAATAAACAAAAAATTTAATTATTTTTCGCAAAACAATTAAGTTGAAACTCGAAAACTATACAATAATTAAATACTTAATAATTAATATTAAATATCTATTTGTTTAAAACAAAATATATATATTTCGAAATATAAATAATATTTTTTGAATTAAAAGCAATTAAATTTTAGTATAAATTGTTAAGCGCTAAATATTTAAATCGAACAATTATTTTTAAAAAAGTATAATATTACTACTATTAATCTATATTGTATTTAAATATCAAGAAATATATTAAAAATTACTTTATATACAAATATATTAAATTATATTGCAAATATAAGTATAGTTTATTGAAATTTTTATCTATTTTAAACTATTATTAACAAAATATATTTTGCAACTTTATTATTTCTTTGCTATTATATTATTATAAAGAAAAGATCTTTTAATATATTTTAGTAATAATTAATAAATTATTTAAAAGTAAAAAGTTTATATTTATAAATTCTTTAAAAGTTAAGATTGTAATTTAGATCTTTATTAACTTTGTTTAATATATTAAAGACTTCTTAGCTATTATTGTTTTAAACAAAAACACTTAATTTATTGCTTAATTTTAATAATATTTTTGCAAAAAACTAGAAACTAAATCTAAATTGTTAATTGTATTCTATTTAGAAATTAATAATTAAATTAAAAATATTAATATTGTTTTTAAGCAATCTTTTTAAGCATATATACAATACAATTAGAATAATTAAATTAGTTATTTTGCTATTGTTAAATTTGTCGCAAACAATTATATTAGCAAGTCTATTAACTTATTATTTTTCTTTGCTATTAAAGATTATTTGTTACAATTAAATTTAAAGTTATTTATAGTTTTTTTTAATAATATTATATTCGAAACTTGTTGCAATATAAAGAATATCGACAAAATTATTAAAAAGATTAAAATTTTGCAAAATTTTCTTTGTTAAAAGCTTATTTAAACTTAAGTTAAATAAGTAAAATTTACTAATTATAAATATATTACAATTTCGAAATTTAAAATTAATAATTAAGTTATATTTAATAAATTCGAAATATTAAAACAACTTAATTATACAAGTTTCTAAAATATAAAAATGCAAACTTCTATAAAATTATTTAAGCAATTAACAATTACGTTTACAAATTAGAATTGCTCGAATTAATAAAAATTTATTTAGTATTTTATTTATAACTTTTGCACTTTAATAAAAGCAAGTTTTTGTTAAATTAATAAATTAAGTTTTTGTTGTTTGTTAATGTTATTAACAATATTAATAATAATTTCAAATATTATATTAAGAGTATCGAGATATTACAATACAATATATGCAAAAATAATAATAATATAAATTCAAATCTAATTGTTACTAATTATAGATATAAAATACTATAATATTAAATTCTTTTTACAAGTTATATAAACTACAATAATAGATCTAAATAATTAAATTACTTTATAGCTAACAACTATTTTAACTTTGTTGTTAACTTCTATTATTAATATTTAAACGTAGTAGAATTTTACTAGATATTTAAGACGTCTTTTAATTGAAAATCTAATAAGTAGAATAATTTGCGCTTTGTTATTTTTGCGCTTTTCTATTATTGTTGTCAAATATTGCTTAATATATATCTATAGTTTTTGTTGTCGCATTTAGAATTAATCTCGAAAATATATTGTTAATATATTATTATTGTCGAAAATTATTTGTTATATATTTGCAATTAAAATTAAATTTGCTTTGCTATCTTGCTATCTTATTATATTTAACAAGAATTTCGAAAATATATTATCGATACATTATTATTATTAAAAGTTAATTAATATATATTTGCAATTCTTGTTGTTGTCTTTATAGTATCTTTACTAGATATTTTATAGTTGTTCTTTCTAAAGATTTTTCGAATTAAAATTAACTTAGCATTTCTAAATATACGCACAACTATATATAAATTGTTGTTAAGATACTTCTACGTTATTTTCTTTCTCTATATTGCAAATTTAGACAAACGTGTTCAAATATAGTTAAATTTAACAAATTTCAACTTTTTAATATTGATACTCTTTTTGTTGTTGTTAATCTCTTTCTTAGATTATATAATTAATCGATCTTTATTTTGCAATCAATTTCTCGATTTTTATATTATATAATTCGAATCTTTTTTCTTAGAGTTAAAATTAGTAATCTTTTGTATTCTCTTTAATTTTTTTACATTTAATATTTTTTTAAAATTTATTTATCTTTTCTTTTCTTTCTCGATCTTGTTGTTGCTTAATAAATCGCTCGAAATTCGATATTTATTGCTCAACAATTGCTCGAAACTCGATTTTTATTGTTCGACAATTATTCGATGTTTAATTTTAAGTATTAGATTGTATTTGATAGACGTACTTAACATTAATCGAACGTAGTCGAGAATTAACTAAAATATTATTTGTAACATATACGTTCTTTGCTTTGTATATTATTGTTTTTTGCATATTTTGTTTTAAAATTTTCAATTATTTCTTTTTATTCGACAAATTTATCTTTTTGTTTAACGCATATTAGAAACTTTAGTTTTAATTGTCGAATAATATTTGATATATACTCGATAGCAATCGAAGCTTGTATCTAACAAATACTCAAGATTAACTAGAGTTAACTAAAAATACTAACTAGAAGACTTAATATTGCTTTGTTAAAGCTCGCAAATAGAAGAAAGAAGTAGTGTTACAATTTTAGACTAAATAGACTTTGCTTTTCAATTACTCTTCAAGTCTTCGCTTTTTAGTCTCGAATATATTACGAGTAACGTCTAGCGTCTTGACACTTATAGTACTTATACTTATTTCCTGTACATAGTTAGTTCTGCATAGCTAGTATTCTCGTCAATCAACTACATACTAGCCATCAAAGCTCTAACCCTGACAGGTAGACTCAGGTCCTCTTGCAGGGATCCACTCCTCGTTGGTGGATTGTAGGACCACCTACCACTTCAACCTCAGGTTACCGATATAGAGAACCTTGCGGTGCACTCGCTTGCCATCCATGTTCCGGGTTGAGTAAGGATCGAGCGACTCAGGGCGCGCTCCAGCCGCACGGATTCCAAAATCTTTGGTTTAAAGCGTCTGCATGCCTGTCTCTCGCTTCGGAACCATTCGGTGAGCGTTGTTGTCGCATTCTCCGAGGCAGAGGGTGTTGAAGTCTGGCGTCGAAGCTGCTACCACTGTCTGAGTAAGGGTATGACCCTGTGCTCGCTCACGTTAGGGGCGTAAGCAAGGAAGCGAATTAACGTCCTCAACCTTTATTTGTATATATAATAAAATGGGAGGGACGATGACCTTTCAGGGCTTCAGTTGACGGAGATTGTTGTCAATGTTGTCACCAGAAAAGTCCTCTTGAGCTATAGCGGAGAAGAAACGAAGGACTTTCGATGGAAATCAAAGATGTGTGACAGCACCGTGAGAAGCCAAGTAAAAGGTGGTTTGAGCTATATAAAGCCTGGTTCTCTTTCCCGAAAGAAGCGTCACTGAAGTCAATGGTAGTCTCAAAGGTTCCTGGTGGCGAGCCAGTGATTAATGCCTCTCATAGTTGCAGATGTAGATGCTGCGCTGTCTCCTCTGCAGACAACCTTGTATGATTTGTATTTGTTCTTGAATACCAGTAATTTGTAACGAGCAGCAAGTTTATTTGTGTTTGGAACATCGTGTTCAGTTCCTGCAGCTCAGTCATAGAACCTTTGGTCTCCTTGAGTGCATCTTGTAGTCGAGTTCAAATCGATCTTCCAGAGACTGAGCAAAGATAATTGAATAGCGGCTGTAGTGATCGTCCCGGCTTTCCAGAGAAAAGGCGAGGGTCTAGTTATCAGGCCTCGTGCTATCCCGACGGCCTGAGTCCGTGAGCCAAATTCTCCTCGAAGCAATGACCACATCATAAAGCATCTTTCTACGATATAGTATATGGCCACTGAAGGAATTAATGCGGTTTCTCTGAGACGCGCCCAGGGGTGAGAGCCTTCGCTGTTATGATTCACTCGTGGTGGATTGCTTCCACAGGAATGACCTATTGAGTTCCAGGTGTTGATCGCGCTGGATGCTGAGATTGCAGAGTAAATAAATTATTAGTATGAATGTATTATAGAGTATACGCGACAGAAGCCGTTCAAGAGCACGTGATTGAGTAGCTTTTCGTTAGATCTTCTCGGTAAGGTTTCCGAGTCTGTGAAAGTCTAAAGAGCATCGAAAGCTGCTGAGTAGTCATGCTTGAACAATGGCAAAGTGACAGCATGGACGGGATATATGTAAGAGGGCAACCCGGACGTAGAAAGCTCCCTAGGTTGATGTTAGTGAAAAGAGATGACGAGTGATCTGGTAGCCCTGAAATAAAGGTGAGTCATGTTAAGCACATGGGTCAGTGACTTCTCAAGAATCTGCGTGCACGCTCTAGCTCTTGACTATGATCAGACCAATCTTCCACGCTCGACCTAGCCCACGTTCACGCTACCGCAAGACCTTTTGTGTCTTTCAACTTGCTTTTGCGTGGCTAATAGCTTTGCCCGTTCTTAGCCACAAGCACATCATAGATCTCTTCCTCCAATTCCTGGGTAGGGGCTTTAATCAACAACCTCGGTAATCCATGACTGAACCTCTTGAAGTCCTTGACTGTTGTCAAGCCCAAAAATTCGCCCATACTAGAATATGCATTCTTGAAATCCAACGTCAAGTTCTCGAGCCTCAATGCAGCTATGGTCTCGAAACACCAAAACCACTCGTTCTGCAATTCAGTCGTAGCTCTCTGGCATTCATCGTCATACTGGTAGAGGTTGCCAAGCAAATCGGTGTCCCCATCGTAGGCATGGTAGAAAGCCATTTCGTGATGGTGATTGGAGAAAACAATGGATATCGATCGTATCAAGACGTATGCTTCGGGTGAGATGAGATGAAGGAATTCCATAGTGTAGCTTGGATCCCCCTCCGGGATACACCTTGCGAGTCGTCAGTCTACAAACTCACTGGAACAAGGATTATGCATCTCACCAGGTGTTGTAAGTCCAATAGTCCATGCTGAAGCGTGCATAGAGTTTTGAGTCAAGTCGACGGAGCAGTCTTGATTTTGCAAGGCAGAACGCAGAATCTGCGAAGCAATCAAGACCATCCCATGTGGGCAATTGATCTGCGGTCACTGTTCCGGGCAAATAGAATGCTTCGAACAGCTTTTCGATGAAGAGATAGAGGATCTCTAAGGGAACACCAAGGACTTTGGAGGTAGCTAGCTCGCTTTGAGTGGCCAGAGTCATCCCGTTTGGATCCTCGTCGTTGCGGCCAGCGTCTTCGTCTTCTTCGATGAAGCCGTTATCGATGGAGGAGTGATAGAGAAAAGCAAAGCCGTCACCCTCATGAGGGGTATAAGCGTGATATTCGAGGTACGATGATTTAGCAATGAGCACCTCCAGGTAACACCAGAAGTACTTGGACGTGGCGTTTTGGAGCTTAGTGCCGAGCATGGCCAGTCTATCCACAACCATCATGCAAAGTCGCCTCTGGAGCAGGAAAAGTTCTCCGATTGTGCAGCTCAGGAGAAATTTATCCAAGCGCATCTGACAGGTTGCTGGGAGAGTGCACCATAGTCCATGGAGAATACCTTGCTTGGTTATTGGGATACCGCTCCAGAAAACATGCAAAATTTTGCGATCGGACCCATTGTCTTGCAACGGAGCATTGCCTTTCGTAATTGGCTTAAGGGTATCTTGGTGACCTGAACGTATGTAAGCACTTAATCTAAGATTTTCTTTCAAGATGATCTACCTTTCTCCATATTGTGTTGTTATATCCTGGACGGAATCATCAAAGGTTTGAGGTTGAGAGTAATGGTTTAGAGGGACTGTGAGTGGAGGAAGGATGGACCATCAGCAGGATGAAGAAGAAGATTTATACGGATGAGAAGGAGGAACATAAGAAGTGGAAGTGAAACGAAGAACACTTGACAATGTCGAAGTGTAGAACGATACGCATCGCGTTCACAGGATGCTGGGTGTTGAGGGTGGCTGTAATCGAACACATACCTGCATTAGGGTGTGTAGGACAACAGTCTTATATTAGCTTGTGGCAGGAGGGTCGCAGATCAGGTGACCCTGTAACCTCAATCCATTAGCCACTCCTTGGTACGATTTCTCATCGTGCCTAATATTCCGCATTACTCGCGGTTATATAAAAATATAATATAAGATCTGCTGAAACTATTGAAGATGCTACTCCGACGTAGCATTGAGTATTGAGGCTGTAGAGATTACGAAGACTGCTCCACCCGGGATTCAGTGGTAATCCATTGTGTATTCATTGCTAATGCTGGATTTTTGTGTGTTGCCAACTCAGCACCAGATCACGGACCATGATCAAATCATGTTAGGACCACAAGACAAGGTCTCAGTATCTTGTAATCTGGATCATTGGGCTTCAAATAAAGTCAGCAAAGCCAGGTAGGTCCAACGGGTGCAGAGTGCGATCTGAGTGCCACAACTCTACGAAAGTGAGCCCGTAAAGAACGTAATGCAAGGCTTTGCGGCACCGAGATTGTCCGGTGTATGGGGTACCTAAGTTATATTGCCTTTGGAGAGACACCCGACTGTCTTCTGGCTTTGTTGAAACATGGAGCAGCTTCTCTGGCTCGCTACTGAATCCTGGTCGCTGAGCTTGAATGCCTTTCAATGCACACGTTAATGGAAGTGTCGTCTTCCCAATGATTGCAGACATTGTTGATTGAGGCTGAGCTACGTCAATGTTCGCGGCACTGGTTCGTCTGCTCTAATCGATCTTGAATCAGGCTTGTAACAAGTCGAATTGAGGTAGGGGCACATGCAAGAATGATGGAAGAGCAAAGTGGGAGAAAGCTCCTGAAGTAGACATCTCCGTCGGCAGGTAGTGATGAATGTTCGGGAGTGCTTAAAAGGCGAATTAAACATAAAAGAAGTCGGATGTTGAGGGTAAGTGCTGAATAGGTGAACTCAGACTGTGACTGACTACACAGGACATGAAGAAACTCGGGGAATCTCACTTATACAGAGCAGATCGAAGAGATCTTCCACGGAAGTTTGCTTCATCAGACGATCCAGCCACAGATCCACCATGGCAAACACATACAAACTAGGAACCTAGTGATCAAGGGGCTTTGCTGTGCTGCTTTCTCTCTGAGAAGAATGGGGTCGGCAGTCAAATTTCGCCTCGTGTCTTCCAGCAGTCCCAGCTGGGAATGCTAATTCGGCTTAGGTCAAGTGACTCAACCTCAAGCGTCATGAGCGAGAAGTTCCCGGCTTGGGCTTCGGAAGCGAATTGAAGTCTTTGGCTGAGCAACGGCGCGAGACGTACCTCGACGGCTTCGATTTCGCCTTGCTCACAGACATGACCCTGGCAACTTCTCTCCCGCATTGTGAAGCCTCTGCATCTGTCGAACGGAATACGAGTCTTTGGTGAATTGGCTGCTGAAGTAACGTGACGATTCGAAACGGCTCCCACGGCTGCCGCCATTTACAAGCACCTTTGCCTTTCTGACGTGCATGTTCAGCCCTATTCAGAACCTTCATCTGCTTCATTTTTGGGCAAGGAGGCCACGCCAATATGGTAGTAGTCTTTCTGCATAGTCGGTTTCCACTGTATTGAGCAGTTTCGCAGCCGAGTAGCAAACGATCGATTCGCTGAGGTAAATGGTAACACCTTACAGCATGCTGGCTCTCTTACTCTCTGTTGGCTCTGCCCTACTTCTGGAGCTTCCATGCCTGACCGGATTGACTCTTGTGCCAACGAACCCCCTTCTATTCCTGCCAGTCCTCCCACGCCCCAGCCAATTGAGTTTCAGCTCTTTGGCCAGATCTTCCATCTTCCGCTGAGGGTCATCGTTACTCTGTACACTCGCTAGCACACTCACACATTGTAGCATCCGGCCCACAGTCTCCGTGAATTGAGTGCTATCTGGCGGAGGCTGCCGCCGTGCATTCGAAGAGCTGAACGGCGGCAACTCAGGTGCTGATAGGTTCGAGGTAGCTCTACTTCTAGCGCCATCCCCAAAAACAGTCGAGCCTTGCGAGTTGAAGCTAGCAAAGCCAGGATCTAGGCTTCCTGCTGTACCTGGCCGGCCAACACCGCCTTCCGGACTTTCATTCACAAGGCTTACTCCAGCATTATCGAGGCTCAGGCGGGAGAAAATAGCTTTCAGAGAGTCGTGCCGTGGTAGAATAACGTTGTCTCGGTAAGAGACCAGTACAATGCGACGTACATCAAACTCATTACCGAATGCATCATTCGCCGAGTCTGGGTTCACGCCCCAAAATTCTGCGGCTTCTTGTGAAGTCATAAGCGTACCATGACCTTTGAACTCGAGGTCGAGCGGTAAAAACACAGCTTGCATATAAGGTAGGACCTTTCCATAAACGAATATCCACATACTAGCCAAGTGAGGCACAAGTCGCGAATCAGGCACACCGCGTAAAGTGTGATCAAGGGATAGAAAACCCGTACGACAAAGCTCATGTACATCCTGCGTGATGACCGCTGGCATCCGTTGAAGTATGCATCGTTGTATGTGGATAGATACGAGTCGATTGAGGTCTTCCACAGGCATACGAAGCTGCTCGCCCTCGAAGATGATAAGCAATTTCGCCTTCAAGAAATCCCAAGCATCTTCGGGACTCATGTTTGAAATACCGAACCCTTGCAGAGTTCCTGGACCAGGTGGTTCAATTCCATGAGAAGTCGAAGGAGCAGCGCCAGGTCCGAGAAAAGCATAAGCAGAGGAGCCTAGCGAACCTGTCAAAGCCCAATCGCCTCGCTCAACGTCAGGCTTTCGATGATCACCCGCAGCTTCTTTCATTTTTTCACGCAACGCGCGCCCACCATGTCGAAGGTCCAAGCCACTGACAGACTTTGCAAATGTTGCGGCTGTGGGACCCGGCGAGGCTGGGGCGAATGAATATAATGGTTGTGGAGCGCTTGGGTCTATAGGTCGCGAATTACTGGATGCTGATGATAGTGGGAGTGTATGATCGTCTATTTTATCGCGTAACTTGTTCTTTTGCCTTGACAAAAAGTGGTGCTTCTTGTCCTTCTCTGCAGTCACCTGGCGGTCTGTGGGGATCAGGGTAGACGAAGATGCGTTATGTGAACTGTAGAAAGACGGGGCCACAGAAGCCATAGAATCAGCAAGACTTGTCACAGATGGATTGACCATCTTAGACAAAGCGCTTGGTCCTGGCGGGCCCATCTTGTTCGGAGACGGCGGGCCTTTATCCCTCGAGTCCGCATCTTTGTGACCAGATATTCCGAGTTGCTTTGGCTTCGAAAACAATTTCAGCTTTGATTTCTCACTTCTCAACTTGTGCTCCTTCTCTGGGACCTCGAAGGTTGTCAAGCCAGGCGACAGCTGGGCACCGCGAGGATAGGCAGCACTGGCAGCCGTCGCCGCCGCAACAGTAGGTCCTCCCACGGATCCGTTCGAGTACTGGCCACCAGTTGCCGGTCCTCCACTTGGTTTTCGTGTACCGTCTTGCGCTGTCTGTATAGGTGGCGGCTTTCGCTTTAAGACATTATGAATTGACTCTTGAGGGCTTGGTACGGTTTGCGATCGCTTCCGGACATGCTGGCTTGATCCCTGCTGTTGCATTGCCGCCTGAGCAGCAATCTGAGAAGCCGTAAGTTTCGCCGTTACAGCATGGTCAGGAGTCGCTGAAGGTAACGAGGGCTCAAAGAAGCCTTGCGAGTGCTGTCGCCTGTGCCTGTGCTGGTCGGGGCCTACCGGCGACTGCTTACTTAGCGGTAGCTCGCTGTTGGCGTGACCGAAAGAAGGTCTTGAGAAGTTGTTGACCGACGCTGTGCTTGCATTCGAAGTTGATCCTGCATACAATTGTGCTCGTGGGGTTTGTAGAGGCATGGGCGACGGGTTGCCCCTTGACAGAGCCGTAACCTGTGAAGAGCTGGATGAGTCGCTTTCTGAGAGCTCAGCAGCATTCTGCGCTTTGGCTTGATAGGTCCCTGGTGAGGCCGGTGAACGTGGAGAGAAGGCACCAGGTCGCCGGTGATTTGTAGAATTCATGACTTGGACATGTATGACGCCGTTTTATACTCGCAGTCGGTAGGAAGGTGACCCAGCCCTTCTGCTCAGCGGGCTTCGAACCTGGATTGCAACAGCTCTTTGAGTGGCAGACTCATAATGAACTCACACAGTCGGCAACGGCATACCATCGAATATAGGCACCCACCTACACAGGATGATTTATTGCGTCCCCACCGAATGGACCCATTCATCGACGCCGAGGGTGATGCCGCTCTGACCGCCACCAGCTTTTGGCGCCTGCAAAAGTTATTCGATCTCTTGGCGCTTTCTAGAACCACGAAATCTTCAATTTTGATCTTTTGATCCGATCCAGTTTATTTATTTTTGCTACTGCGCTTGTAGTGCTTATTGCGACAATCTCAACACTACAAGAAATGCATACCTTACTATTGATGATTATTAAGTCTTGTTGAAGATTTCTGACTTGAAGCTTGCCAGCTAGCGAACATGTTACACATCAAGCTTGAAATTCAGACTACGATGTAAGAGTTTCCTATTTTACGAGTATAGAACAGTACTATTTACATGTATTTTCTATACCTTAAGGTACTACAGACTGTCACTGCATGAGAGCTACGTGCATTAATTCTCTTAGTCTTGATGTATGCTTAAATTTTAATTTTGATAAGAAAACAATCTTGATGTAAGCTAAATCTAATAACGTCTTCATCGGGCGGTATTGAGAAATTTCAAAGGTCTTGTATTCAGCAATACCCTTGTACATTTTCTATACACAACGCTACGGCCCTTGATAAAGTCTATGAACACTCTTTCAGCCAGCCTGAGCCTCCACTAAGCTAGAGTCTAATTGTTGCGACCCCTTTTCCTTGGACATTGAATCCGTGGGAGAGAACCACCTTCCAGGATGCCAAAATGCTAGGGTACCGACAGCTACCACAACAGGCGCAAATTCAAAGGTGCCAAAGAATACTTCATGGGTAGAAGCATTACCAAAAACACCCTGAGCCGTCTCCGCCAAGCGAAATACCGTCCGAAAATATATCAGGAAGCTTGCGGCAAAGAGCGCGACGATGAATGCATTTCTTTGTTTGACCAGAGCTTTCGTCGCTTCGTCCCGCCCAATGGAGGTCCGGAGGACAACCACCAGGACAACGAAAATGGTTAGAGCAAAGCTCTGGATGGCAAGGCCGGCCAGTAAGATGTGATTGCCCTTGGCCGGATCTTTGCCCTTTGACTCAAAACTCCCAATCATGGCAGCACCCGCGATCTGCAGGACAGTGGTAACGGCGTCGACGGTAATGAAACCCCAGAGGATCCATTTAGGATTCAACCAAGGTCTGAGGGTAGTGTCGTAGCCACAGGCAGAAGCCCGTCGAATGAGCTGGGTGATGCAGACGTAGATACTGGCGGAGATGAAAACCGGTGCAACCACAATGAGGAAATACTGTAGCACAAACCAGATGATGGAATATGGGTCCTGCTGCGAAGAAAGAGTGCGAAATACGTATCCTAGGACTTCGAGTATGCATGCAAATGTGAGCGGGCCAAACGACCAGGTCTTGAAACGAAGCATCTGAATCATATGCAGGACGCTGCATATCGTGAACAGGGCTATTGCCAAGGATGCGAGTACAATAGATGGTGTGTATCTAGTTCGGCCATTAGCTGGTGTGTTCAGGCTTCGGAGGCCCCGATCAGGGAGATGTGCCGACCCATAGATGATTATATGGGCGTCATGCGCCCCTGTTGGGGGAGGGAAATTGGGGTTGGTAAAACCGGCACCGGTGGGACGGAAAGGGTTCACACTGGTGGTAGTTGCCATCTCGAGTTTTTGAAGCGTTATCGAAAGTCTCCAAAGGCAATGAGAACAATTGCAGAAGCGCAGGACCTATGTGGTAGCGTGCGTAATATCGGAATGATATCGAATGTGAATGCGTGTCTTGAAGGTCCGAGATAGAAGGACAAAGCTTTCTTTTAAATAGCAATAGCACAGCTTACCACTCGAGACCGGCAGCCGGTCTCGAGATGTGCCGCACATGTTTTAGTAAGGTATGCAGCCAATAAAACCGCGATTCGTACAGTAGTGTTAAGGCTGAGATTGAAGTGAAGCCTAATCTTGCTACCGCATTCCTCGAGGAGAAAATTCCGGCATCCAAGATCAAGACTAACAGAGGGTGTGAGCTAGTCATTTCCTGCACTGCAACACGGCTTAGCTCATTCGAACCCTGGAGTCTGAAAAAAGTGACAATCCACATTACATCTTCCAAGCCAATTGCTTTGCGAGTCGTATTCGGCAATCTACCTCAGATATGCACACCCCAGGCCATTTTAGTAGCAGTCGCATCTTCGCAGGCTCGGCTTCTTCGACACACCGATGCCAAGTCTATTACCTAGATATCTCCCCTAGACCGCATGCTTATTCGCAATATAATATTCGCGGTCGCGGGGGAAATTGCTGAACAAGGGAACAGCCCCGATCGGACGTAAAAGTCAAGACAAGATTATCATGGCGGTGAACGTGTACACGGTATACCTGTTTGGGTGGCGCGATTGCAGGCCAACAACAATCTCGAAAAAGTCGAATATCGAGACAGGTGCGTTTCCTGTAAAATACGATGTTACTCAGAAGAGTTGACGGTGCAGTGTGTCTCCGACGGATGGAAAGTATATCCACATGCTCGGGCCGTTCTATCCAACAGTAGCCGTTGTGCGTCGGAAGCACATGTCTCGAGATATTCGCAAGCCGCGTAGCACTCAAGGCGTGCCCGACGAGCGACCCACCAAAGATCAACTTGGCATAGACATCCTAACCATATCGCAATGATGCATATCGCCGAAGGATCACGTTCGTGAAGCAACGTCAGCAACTTCGGATCCAGGCGATATGCAAAGGTCATAACATGTGTTAGAGGCCGCCTGCGGTCTTCTCGTGCCACCAAAGCTGCCAGATCGTATAAGACCTTGTCGTATGGATTGCTGTCGAGTTCCTCCTCCTCCTCGGAAATACCAAATGCAATCCTCCACTCAATCGGGATCGTGTCAAGCATGCCCTTCTCGAGCCTGGACGTCGATTGCAGCATAATTCGGCTGGACGACGGGGTCTGCTGCACGGTCTTCGCCCACATACTCGTACTCAACCAGCTCCTATGCTGGAGCAGTAATGTTCGCCATCCACTCAGAAGGGTCAGCCATCTCAATCCGTCGCTACACTTCGGAGACCATGATCCTGAGGGCTCGAGTCGATGCAAGAAGAAGTTTTGCGTGCTCAAAACATGGCTTGTCAGCAACACGGCGTCCATAGTTGACGAATTGAGCGGAGTGGTCAGCCGCGATCGAAAAAGACTGATGGCCTTCCACAAGTGCTGCTCGACCAAGGAATCCGACGGCTCACTCGCACGCAAAAACCTCTGGTGAGTAGCGGCCAGGGCAAGGACAGCATGCTTTAGATATTCGTACTGAAATGCCAAAGCCAGACTTTGCTTGACTACGGTAGTCACACCCGGATCTGCAAGGGTGGCCCAGGTACATGTAGTAAAGTGATACCACAACTCAGCGTCGGTTCCACCAAGTACAATGGGTTGAAGATGACCATTTAGAGATAGCTCGCTAGCACGTGAAGACGTTGAAAGATGATTAGCAGATTGTCTACCGTAGCAGCACCGATAGTGCCGGGTCGAGCAACGACGGCACACCGGTTTCTCCTCGTCGCACTTGAGCTTTGCCAATTTACAGGGTTGACAGCCTGAGCGCGATTTGGCATGGGCTCTTCTAGGGTGGACGGGTTTCCTGATAAGCCATCTCTCTGGATTCCCAATGGGCCCAATGGGGGATGGTGAAGATATGGGCATACTTGTTCCAGATCAGGGGCCGGCCACCCGACCAAGCTTTGATACGAGTGAGACAAGATGTGTGGATGTATGTAGTGCTCGAGTGCCCGTTGTTCCAACGTCGTCATCGGGAGCTTGCGTTGTCATGTTGCCACGCTCGCCAGACCGGGATTCTTGTTGCCGAAATCGACTTTGGCGACTGCTGATTACTCCATCTAAAGCACGGAGGTCGAGGAGCAGATGGACAGGGGTGACAGAATGTTGTGCCGAAGCCGGTGGGGCTTGCATCTGCCGCTTTAAGGCGTAGTAAGGGGCTCGGCTCCAAAAGTCCTGGCTAGCGCAGAGACCGAGGGTTGGCGAGTTGCACCCTTAACCCTACATGTAAATTCTGATACTGCCCTGGTTGTAGGGCCCCCCTTTCGCCAAGAGGCCTTGTGATAGACCCCTTCGCTACCCCCTACCTGCCAGGACTTGTGGGGTCGAGCCCCATACTTCGTGTTCGGAGAGTTAAATGTTATTTCTGAATGAACCCGCCGCATATGAAGTAACCCATCAAAAGGTGTTTCGCATTCGCTTAATCTTAGCTTGGGAACTTGCACCATCTAAGTATAGTGACGGGTTAGGTGACGTTGAATGTACCTTCATCGACTTCCGTTGATACTGTACCTGAGTGAGGAACCGGAAATCATATGACTCCTGGAAGCACCATGTGTCCTGACCATCTTGGGAAATTTATCGCCATTGGGCTTCTGCAATCTAGGCGTAGGCCGGAGCTCGAAATTACCATATCACCATAGACGGAAGTAACTTCTCACTGTTGCTCGTTCCGTGGTCAACATGATTTCGAACTTCCTTCAGACCTCAGTCATATACATCCCCATCACCTTCGTGCTATACGTGACGGGTCTGATAATATGGAAATGGATTGTGTATCCCAAATATTGGAGCCCTCTGCGCCACTTGCCCCAAGCTCCTGTACCTCCAACCTCTGACTCTATCGTATGCCACCACTCACTTGTTGGCAGGGAGGTTCCTTCCTCATGGGACATTTCCCCGAGGCTTTTCGTACCTACCCAGGTGCACCACTTCGTCGTTGGGTAGCCGAAGTACCCAACAATGGTCTGATCCGTTATCTCGACATCTTCAATATGGAGCGCATTGCCATCGTCAAGCCAGAGGCACTGGCTGACGTTCTGGTGCACAACTGCTATTCCTTCGAGAAACCACGAGCACTGCGGAAGGGCATTTCCCGAATTTTAGGCATGGGTCTCTTTCTAGCTGAGGGGAATGTCCATCAGGTTGGTTGTGGATTGACTGCAGCCGTTCTGTGCGTGATTATGTTGCTCACTGTATTGCAGTTTCAACGGAAACACCTTTCGCCAGCATTCGCTTTTAGGCACCTCAAAGATTTATATCCGATCTTCTGGGCAAAGTCGGAGGAGCTCGTGACGGCTGTTTCCCAGGCAGCAAAACTGAATGATAATTCAGAAGTTGAAGTCAACTCTTGGGCAAGTCGTGCTGCACTGGACATCATTGGCGTCGCTGGAAGTAAGGGCTTCTTTCCTTTCTACCCTCCAGTTACCCGGTTCTAATGTCTACCTATCGGTAGCCATGCCACGAGTGGCTTGAGACGTTTGCAGGGCTTGCCACCCTTCTTTGTAGATTTCTTCTTGTCCGTCGTGGGTCATCATGGCGTATACGGGCTGACTCGTATAGTGGGCTATGACTTCAACGCTATCGCAAACCCGAACAGCGAGCTGCTTACTGTGTATAGATCTTTGTTTAGTCCAAGTCGGTTTGGTCAATTGCTAGGAGTATTGGGTGCCATCCTACCCCAATGGGTCATACGAGCTTTACCGTAAGAAATACCACACCGAATTAGAGGCTCACCTTGACCCTCGGCAGATTCAAACGCAACTCCGATATTCAGAACTCTTCCGTCATCATCAGAAAGCACTGTATGTCACTAATCGAACTGAAAAAGCAGAAAATCGATGGTGCCGAAGATGGAAAACGTGACATTATCGCCGTGGCACTTAAGTCTGGTGCCTTTTCTGTTCAAGAACTGTCAGACCAGATTATGACGTTCCTTGCCGCTGGCCACGAAACAACGGCGTCAGCAATGACCTGGACGATATACCTCTTATCAAAGTATCCCAAAGTCCAAGCCACATTGCGCGAAGAGATTCTCGCCTCTATCCCCGGCCAGTGCGAATCAGTCACGGCAACCACCATCGACAGCCTACGCTATCGACAAGCCGTCTGCAACGAATCCCTCCGCCTATTCCCGCCCGTCGCACTCACCGTCCGAGTTTCCGTCCGAGACACCGTCGTTGCCGGCCAGCACATTCCCAAAGGAACAACCATCACGCTCCCTCCCTGGGCCGTCAACACCGCGACCGAGCTGTGGGGTGCCGATGCCGGCGAATTCGTCCCGAAGCGGTGGCTCGATCCCGAGAAGGCGGGTGGAAGTAGCAGCAACTTCGCGTTCATGACCTTCCTCCACGGCCCACGAAGCTGTATTGGAGAGAAGTTCGCCCGTGGGGAACTGGCGTGTCTCGTTGCGGCATGGGTCAGAGCTTTTGACACGACGCTGGCTGAAGAGGGGTTTGTGCCCGAGATTCGAGGTGGCATTACGGTCAAACCCTTAGGTGGGTTACGGGTCAAAGTCAGGCGGCTGGACTGATTGAGTTCTCTACTTGAGTGGTTTGGCGATTGACTCATCGCGTGAGTCTATCAAGTCTCTTTACACTTGACAATGCTCTTCGATGAGTCGTCCAATGCTCAGATCTAGAGAACAGAAAGACACGGTGACGATTGAGTCTTCTCAGCATCGTCTTACGCAAATAGGAATCGATACGGTTTCTAGATCAGCTGCATTGCATGTTCGTCCAATCCAACTACAGCTATTGCTCCTCCAAGTACATCAATTTGCCCGAAAACCGGCGTACGTAACGCCTGGAGAACGTACTCGCGTTGCTGTGGGTCGCGCGCCCAAGAGCCGTCCCTCCTTTCTGAATACATTTCCCGCCCGAATCGCACACCTTCCTTCCACCCCGAGGTAAAAGCGTAGATTTAGAGATCTAAATTTCGCTATGGTCACCCTTTTCCTCCCCTGCGAATCCGTCGCCAGAGTCCATATCTCGCCGTTGAGGGCAAAGCGGTATACGCAGGGTCTTCAAGGCTGTCAGGGCTGGGACCATAGGGGCAGATTCGGGAATCCCTGGAATCCCTAGAATCCAAAAGTCTCTGCAAGTCGCAGTAAGTGGAACAGGTCGAGAGGGGGGCCATTTTTGGGGTCAAAAGTGCGAAGTGTGTATCTTTTGGGCCTGTTCTCTTTCTTTGTGCCGATATGGTCCGCGTTTCGATAATTTCATATATCGATTGGAATTGGAAGGACTTAACGTTTTGGAATCCACGAAGCCGAATGGGCAGAATTCCTGTGGAGAAAGCTTCTGTGCTTTGGTTTTGTTCTTGATTTTTTTTTTGTTCGATCTCCGTTACTTTGATGATGGCTTGTCAAATTTCTCTGGATCTGCATATGTGGTGCGCAAAACATCAATTCAGAGGGACGAATATGTGCTCGAAGATCATTCAGCACCGAGCCTCCGGTGAGGGCCAGTTTCCGATTTCCGTAGACGCTACTTTAGGCTTCGATCAAACAAAGCTCATGATGCTCTTCAAAGGCTGCCTCGGCGATTGAATTCCATTACCTAGGTAAAGATCTCATTTGCAGGCGTGTACTTGATACACTCGTCTAATGTTTACTTCTAGGCTCATGATACTCTCCGAAAGGTTGCCTTGGCGATCGAATCTCACACCGAGGCAAAGTTCTCATTTGCAGGCGTTTACTTGAGACACATGCCTAATCCCTACTTCTAGGCTCTCACACTGCAGCCGCTCCTGGTCCTCCTGTCTTCTCAATCAGTAAGAGTGAAAAGCAAGTGACCACTGTTAGGCGGACTCATAAAGACCGTTATTGATTCGATTTCACGAGCACCGAGTTCTGCCGGATGCTGCGCTAACAGGTTGAAAACCCCTTTGCCGTGGGCGGTTCCAAGCAGAGCCATGTATTGATCGTCGTTCGGTGTGAATCTATTTCCTGGCCAACGGGCAAGGTGTGAGTTCACAGCTCTGGTCATGATCTGTCGAGTGTGCTCGGTTATGACATGGTGTCTGAAGATGTACTTCAGGTTACCGGGCTCTCTTCCTGCTTTTTGTGACAAGTCGGCCCATATGATCCAGGTAGCATCCGACCATTTCGAGACGAAAGGTAGTAGATTCTGCCAATCTGGCGGCAACGGCCGACCGGCGCTTTCATAAATTTGCTTCAGTCTGTAACTCGGGCTGTAGTTGTAAGCCGCAATGATAGTTCTGCCAGGCACGTTATAATAATTGTTGTATGATCCATAAGTGGCTGCCTATTCAAGCTTGGCATCAGCTGATACGAGCTATCTGCTTCAGCTCAAGAGCACTTACTTTTCCAGAACCGAAGCAGTTGGCGAATGTGAGGTTTTGGTAGGCGAGCCAGTTTTGATTGGCTGCTCCTTGTGGGATATGTAGGTCCTCGAAGGGTCGTTCATAGCCCTCGGGTGTCTCATTGATTAGAGGGTCTTCCTCGTCAGAGCTGTCGAACGAAGAGCTTCCGGGCGATGAGCCTTCGGGCGATGAGCCTCCGGGCGAAGGGGCATCGGGCATTGCGACGTCGGGCGGGAAGCCACCCACCGGCGCAATTACGGGGGTCTCGGGCTCGGGCGTGAAGCCTTCGGGCGTGGTGCCTTCGGCCCCTTCTAGCCCCCATCCCACTCTGTGCGCGCTGTCCCTACTGTCCTCCGGCCAATAACCCTGTATGACCCCTCAGCACCTTGGGGGCTCCTTGTGAAAATTGGAAAGAGTACGTACCGTAAGCCACCGCTTTTCCAGGAAGTGGCTAGGAACTGTTCTACGGCTCAGGATTTCAGCGTAAAGTCTTCGGCCATCGGCTACCGTGTCGCTCCTGAAGTCGTTAGCCCCGGGGTACTTCAATGCGATACTCTTGTAAAAGCAACATACCATGTATCGCGCTTAAGAAGAAAAGTGTTCCCCAATGATACGTTCAAGAGGCTTTCGCGAAATTGGGTTTTGGACCCGAAGGAAACTGCAACCTTCGATGCTGAAATGTCGACTTGTGGTACAATGAAGGTAGCAACTGTATCAGAGCCATTGCGTTTGCTGATAGACTGATCCGGGGCTCGAAAGACATGGCTTGTCGAGATGACAAGAAGCGAAGCGCCAGTCAGGAGAAATGTAGGGAATCCTACCTTGAGGAGAAGCATCCTCGCTATCCCACTTGAGGAACCCGTAGATGAAGTGGAGGAAAATTAGATCAGAGGAGGCAAGGTGGGGTTGTCTGTGAATTAAGAAAGAGCGCGAATCATTCGGTCTGCATTGCGAGTGAATACTACATCCCGATATAGACCTCTCATCTTACAGCTGAAGCACACTGAGTGAACGAATCGCCTCTTTCTGGCATAAGGCTTGTCTGTGAAACCAGGGCGAATGACTGAGGATGTTATCAGGCGCCTCAGCGAAACGCCAGATGAACGAAATCTGTGTTTTCTGCGATTGTAGACAGCCATTCTACCTCCAGACTGGGCTGTATTGGGGATTTCTCATGTTTGGTCTGTCTCTGCCTCGTCCTTGCCGACTGTAAGTATCGATGTCCATGATGCTACCAAGTCTTGTCAACGGGCCTGCTTCCGTGTCTGGCCAGAATTTCCCTTTCCCTGGAGAGGCAGCTACCCTGTATCTGGACGATTGATCACAATGTAAAAGCAGACCCAACTTGACTACGGACTGGGGTCTTATACTTGGACTGACCTAGATTTGCCCATGCTCAGGGAAAAGTGAAGCCGTGGGAGATTCCAGGTCATCAGCTGATGGCACGGGTTGCGGAAGCAAGAAGAATGAGTCTGGACGAGAAGCAGCTGGACCCCTTCACCTCAAATCATGCACTACTGGGCTTGACAAGATCCCTCGAAAGACAAGAATAACATCGCAACGGCCTTCAAAATCTGAAGTCAAATGGCGTACCCAGCGTCCAATTGGCTGGCAAAGGGATTGGACCAGAGAAGGAATTGGACAGGTGGGCTCAACCTCTGCTCCGATCATGCCCTTAAACCTTCAGAGGAACGAATACAAATCCACGCCATCCTATCAAACACGCTGGGAATATCGTTCAGCCGAGATCATGAGTCTCGCCCGTGGAAACACGAATGCCAATGGTCAGATTATTGGTTACTGGCGGTTGGATGATCCCCTGGACAAATTAACGTTGAGAAAATAACAAATAACCCACCATTCAGTACATGTATCAAGTTTTAGGATATGAAGCCAAACAACGCTTCATCTCAACTTACGTATCAGGCTTGTATCGTTATGTGATCTTCGAAATTGTCAAGGACTATTGAACTGCCAGTAGTGCGTGGAGTTTGACAAAGACGTTGCAATAAATAGAGATCTATAGGTACTATTGAACGCTCTCAAGTTTGTCAAGCCTGAGTTGAGTTTTAGGGACATTGATTGGGGTGTGTAGGGTTCATCGACACTAGCTTTCCAGAGGTATGTGATCGCCAATAGAAAACCCCTAGAGCAAAGCGGCAGCCTCGGGAGAAACATCGAGCTGAACGCAGATGGAGATGCAGGCTGTAGCCTGCAGTACGATTGATACGAGCTGGACCCTAGGTATAAATTCTCGCTAGCGCAGGGGATTAGAGATCTACACCCAAGCTGTTCCTTTTGAAACGTGGCCGCTTATCCCGCCAAGAGACCCCTTAAAGTACCCTTGTCACTTGTGCTACCCCGCGGCTGTGAGAAATGTTTGAATTTGGGGCCTCTTCGTATTGGTAGAATCTTCGCACACACCCGCATTCGGCCAGATACAAGCGCAAAGGTTGCTTCATTGGCATCAGGCTCGACATCCGCTTGCATTCTCCTTGTTCCTGTCAACGAGCTCAGCCTCGTTTTCATTCTGGTTTATTTGTTCTTGTAAGCGGAATACAAAGTATTCTGTGGTAAGATCAATGTTGTACTGGGCTTCACGCTCTCATTGCCAATAGCCACCAACTTATGAGAGCCAGATGCTATTGACTTTTTGGTAGATCGCTTTATAGGGGACTCCCGACATTCTCGTCTGTCGAGCTCGCGAGAGTCAAGTCCCGGCATTCGAAACAGCGCCGGACCAAACCATTGGTTGGTCAACACTGCAATTAGGCAAAGAACATGTTCAATGTCAGATCTCGTTGGGCGTTCTTTCAAACATGTATGCTGATCAGGCTTCTTTGGTCAATAACAACAGGGGGTTGTGAACCGATGAGATACACTTCTAGAATGGCGGGGAGGTACTTCAGATCTGGCCACAACATCATCAAAATTTAAGTACCAATATGCGCATTCTTTTGGTGGAGCAGGGTCGGCTATAACATCTGCTAGCAAGCTTGATTGTACAGCGGATACTCCGCTCCGACGGTCTCGTCCAGATATTGAGGTTGCGGAGAGCTGTGGGAGCCCCAAATGCCATCGTAGGTTGAGGTCCACGCATATCAATCTCGCCAATTAAATAGAAGGGTGGCGGCATTTTGATGGATGCACTTGGCTATCAAGTGCCAGTACGAATACAGCCTTGAAAATCGACGCGTGACAGATGGACCGGAGAAGTTCGACGTCTTGGTCGCCCTAGAATCCTGCAGGATTGGGTCAGGTTACACTAACGGATGGGACGACAAGGTAAAGAACCGGTTTGATTCGAGGCTGAGAACGACTGCGCTTTTGCATTGGTTCCTGCGTACACCACGCTCAGAACAACGTGCCCGCATGCGGCGTGGAGATTGTTAGAAACTAACACCTTCGATCGCCTGCTGCCTGGCTCGAGAATCGCCTTATTTAGGTTTGGTGGAGGTTGGCCCACAACAAGGAAGTCGCATTTGGTACGGGTGAAATCCAATCAGACGACGAGCACTACAACCATAGCCTCAACCTTTTATTTTTGCTGCGGCGCATGCCGTGTATTGACGGCAATTGATGGACGTCATTGGGTGCGATTCAAATCGAGCGTCGTGGTTTAAAAGGGTTCGCTTCATTCGACCACCTGCGCGACCTGGCTCGCAGAATCAAATTCCTCTTCCCATTGAACATCGTCTCAAGATCTTTCACGTAAAATAAAGTTTTCCACTGAATATGGCTTCTCCTAATTTCGATGAATCAATCGAAAATATCCAGAAGAGCCTCCAAAGTGTATCTAGAGATATTCTCCACGATGAGAAAGCACGCAAAAAGCTCTTGGGTATCACGATGCAGGCTATGACTATGTTGGAAACTCCGCTGGAGACTATCTGGCGGATGATCATGTCTGTAAGATCGGTTCCAATGCCTTCGGATGCGTTGGATGAAGCTCTGCTAATGCTGTCTCCTCCCTAAAGCCCCATGCACCAGCTGCTTTGATGACGTTCATCAAGATGGGTGGGATCGAATCCATGGTCAAAGACAACAAGCCAAAGACTGCTGCAGAACTGGCCAGCGATATTGGGGCGGACAAGTTGTTAATCAGTACAAAACTTCACTTACCTCACTCTTCCCTAGGACTCCACTGCTTAAAACCCTAATAGTTCGCATCCTGAGACCACTCATAGCGCTGGGTATCTTTGAAGAGACTGACGTCGAAACCTATAACACCACGCCTATATCTCAGATGTTGACTGCCCCGCCTCTCATTGGAGGCTATCAATTCATGTCCGTTGTTCTATATTCAAGTTCACAGACCTCCTTGCTAACGGTTGCTCTTCAGGTTTGCGGCGGCGACGAAGTCCCTCGCGGATATGCCCAACTATCTCGCTTCAACTGGATTTAAACATGTCGATGGCTCTCCCGGTCCTTTCCAATACGCCCATGAACGGAATCCAGCCGCGGCGCATGGACTGTTCCCGTGGCTCATCTCAGATCCGGCGATGCTTACTAACTTCAACGCGTTCATGTCAGGGCAGCGAATGAACAGAGAGCAGTGGTACGACTTCTTCCCTGTGAATGAGATCCTTCTAAAGGGAGCCAAACAAGATCATGAGTCTACGCTACTTGTTGATATTGCGGGTGGTGAAGGCCACGACGCTGAATCCTTCCATACAAGATTCTCGGATGCCCCGGGAAAGGTGATCGTACAAGACCTACCCGAAATTATTGACAACATCAAACAACTCGATCCGGCCGTGGTACGCATGAAGTATGACTTTTTCACCCATCAGCCCGTACACGGTAAGTGCAGGCATCCAACTAACCTCTGAGTATCGAGCCACCCAATAACATGCATGTCGGTATCTAGGTGCCAAAGCATACTACTTTCGATCCATCTTCCACGACTGGCCTGACTCTGAATGCATCCAAATCCTTCAAAACACCGCTGCCGCCATGGAAAAGGGCTATTCCAAGCTGTTGATCTCCGAGTGGGTCCTGCCCGCCAAGGATGTCCCTCTGTACCCGGCTTTGCTGGACATTAACATGATGGCCCTGTTGAATGGCATGGAGCGGACGGAGGCGCAGTGGACGACGCTTTTGGAAGCTGCGGGGTTCCGGGTTGTGAATTTTTGGACAGTTGGGCCCGAGACGGAGGGCTTGGTCGAAGCTGTGCTGAAGGACTAAGATGGGTTGAGGTAGTATATGAGAGGAGAAGTACGGCTCTAGACATCAGGGAAGGTTTCCCCACCCTCATGTCAGTCTTTACTTCGTTTTTGGCCCTTGATGTGAACAACCTGAATTGCATTTCGCTATCCATGTCAAAGATTTGGTGAAAGGCCCTTTTCCTATCCCGCTTTAATCAAAGTTCCACGGGTACTGGAAGTGATGCTGATATACTCCACAAGCCTCAAAGCTTCGAGGAACCTTTCACTAATAAGTGTTGTTTGCTATAAATCATAACTGTTACAAATTGACATCATCTCTAAGCCTCGTATGCTAGCTGGCGTGTTCGAGAGGGTTAAGACTAAGGTATTTCAAAGAACAAGGTAGTGGTAAGAAGTTTGGTTTTACCGTTGGTCTGGACGAGATAGGACGCGATGGGGCCAGACTCGAAGACGGTTTTGTCCGTGTTGGGTTTAATGATTGCTGCGATTGCCCGTGGCCGCAATAAGAGCTAGAAGTACGCATAATGCTCCGAGATTGGAGTGTTACTAGCGTTCTTCTTGAGGTCTCCGAGCTTCATCCACCTATATCTGTATGGAAGGATCAAGCTCTTCAAGGATTTCGAGAACTTTGGATGGGCTGGTAACCTGATCTAGTATAAAGTCAGTCACCTGTATGTATGCGAGGGAGGAGAGGCGCTCTGACTTCTCTAAGACAATGAAATCAGCTTCATCGTGCGAGCATTGGTGGGAGTGGATAAGGGTTGTAACGGGCTGCTGTGGTTGGCAAGCTGGCTTTGGGAAGGCTGCGGTTGCGTATTCCTCCAGGACCCCAGAGTCAGAAGTTGCACAAGCTTCCAGGTATACCAGAAGTAGTACATCAGGTCAGCTTCACAAGGGGAGCCATGGAGTTACCCCCATGCGTGATGGCAGTATTCAATGATCTGTCGCTTGCAGTGTAAAACCACCATTACAGGGTCCTGTTCTAGTTCCGCGGCTTCCGCTCTTACTGTACCCGACCCGCCTAGAGGCCGCGTTGTCCAATAAGCGCCCTGACTAGTAGTTTACACGGCTTTCACTAGCCAACAAGCCTCGCCATCGATATTTGCAGTGTACTAGAGTCGTAGTGATCCGAGGGAGGCTTCCGGCGTGCTACATTTTTGGGTGCCTACTGAAGTGGGAGAGCATATATGCTGCGAATCATATCAGTCAAGATGGTTAGACACTCTTCGGACATTGAGATAAGGTGTATGTATAAGTAACCTGCAAGTCTCTCATTCCACTGCATATGCAGGTGAAAGCACACGCTAATTCGGGCAGCGCTACGCCCCTTAACCAGGCAGTGCAACACACAGGCCAGTGCAACAGTAGCCGAGCTCTAGGCTAGATCAAGCCCCAAGTGTATCCATAAGGCCCAAAACTCGGCTACTGTTGCACTGGCCCGTGTGTTGCACTGCCTGGTTACGGGGGAGTATTGGTACCCATGTTTATTTCCCGTTTGTACGAGGGTGTTAGGATTGAACGATCGCGCATCCTCATGATACTGGAATTAAGTCTCAGTGTTCGTTGAAATATCTCAAAGAGAAAGCATCTTTATTGAGTGGGGATGTATTGGATTACCAATGGCAAGCTTAACGGTGTTGAAACTTGTTTCAGCTTGTTCGTCGCTCAGTGGATTCTGGCGCGCAGCTTTGCGACACTTCTGCCAAGCTCAGCCTCAGCATTGATTTGCTTTTCGTCCACTTCGTTCTTCTCTGTCCTCATCTGAAATCATCTTGCCATGCGCCGACCTGAGCGACGACCACCAGTCTGGTGTTTTCTTTTAGTCCACGAAGTCTAACAGCATATATACAAGGATTCTTTACTGCCAGACAAGTACTAGAGAGTACAATGGCAGCCCAGCATGCCCGACATTCCCAACCAGACCTGGAGGTCGCACCAGTGGAGGGTCTGAATACTGCCTACGACAGAACGAACGAGAAGTATTCCCTGGCTCCGCACACCGCGGTACCTTTACCTATACCAATACAGCAACAACGGGTCCCGCGCATTTGCGGTCGTCGCAAGGTGACTTTCTGGCTCATGACAGCCTTGGCAGTCGCACTAGTGGTTGCGATCGCGGTTGCTGTCATCGCGGGGGTGGAGGTTTCGAAGCGCCATACTCAGCAGAAGGGTAAGCAGTACGCTGGCCTTCAACGACCAGCCTATCACCTGTCTCCTATTTTAGCTGACCCGGACATCATCACAGAGCAGAGTAACCCGACGGTACCAAGCGTCCCTCAATCAACAAGCTCAGCGTTGAGCAGCGCTAGAACCCCATCGTCCACATCAAGCAGCACATCCTCTGCTCCGACAGCCACAGGAAACTCCATAACTCCCGCCCTCGGCGCTTCAGCTCCTCGTGATTGCCCTGCTAGTAACGGCAATATCTTCACAGCCACGTCACCGTACGACACTGGCACCGCCAGCACTGGCTCGACTACGTATGTGAAATTCTGCAACGCGAACGTGGCTGTAACCAACAGGACCAACCTGGCTTCTTTCGTAGTGAACTCCTTTGATTTGTGTATTCAGATATGTGCCGGTCAAGGGTCGCAAACGCCTATATCGGCAGTATATCATTGGAGAGATGGCATTGGGGATCCAAAAGACAGGCAGAGGCCAGGGACTTGCTGGTGTGTAGGGGGGATCAATCCGGCCACTGTGAATGCCGACCATGAAGATACCGCGATTCCTAAGTCGCTGTAGCGATGAGTACTGGCCAATGCTGAACAAGCAGCCATTTCTTACGAATGCTCGGCCTAGGTTTTGGTGAATATTTGGTTGGGTGCTTGAAGGTGTGGTGCTCCAAGGGCCGCTGCAGGAACCCCGTGTGCAAACCTTTGGACCATTGAAGAACCGAGAAACCATGGCGTTGACAGACCTGGAGATGAAAGGAGGATTCATATCCTTCCAGCCATCTTCGTGAAAGAACCGTGGATCGAGCACAAGAGTGATATGGAAAGGATTGCTAATTACCAAGATCTCGCCGCTCCGAGTGGGCTGCGAAGTCGGAGTCCTTGAAAAAGGAAGAAGTATCGCATTTCAGCCATCCAAAACGCGCGTTGCGCTCTCAGCAACGCATGACCCTTCCAGTCGGAAGTTTGCAGAGAACTAACAGTGGGTTCCCTCCCCTGGGCCGACAAGCGCCCTTCACCAGATTTCCAATATCGTCCCTTGCGGGTTTAGGAAAGAAGACACCCCACTCCACCATTGGACCAGCGCCATCAGGAAACGAACTTAATACAAAGCATCAACTTCATACACGACCCTCAGACATGGCTGCGTGCCCTCGCATGACAAAGACACCACTCTTTACTATTACTGCACGAAAGCCAAACCAGGAAGCTAGGGATCAAACCCAGGTCCTTCGAGGAAACAACGACAAGCACGTGCTAATGGCGCTGCCAAAAAAAAAAGACACTTTACTTCATTAGTGGACCAGCGTCATTAGATATCGAATCTAATACAAAGCATCAACCTCTTTACACGGGTTTCTTGGCGGATTCGGGAAACGCACTTTCGATCGGATCGAACAAGCGCACCTGGTTTTGATTAATTCAACTTCACATTGACGCCGTACTAGAGATATGAGTTCATATACTCTACAGCTTACGATCAATTTCAAGACATACATGAATATAGAGGACTACAAAAAAGTGTTCCCCCTTCCGCTTCTAGCAGCCAAGCTGAGCAGGCGCCGCTCTAACCTGAGCCGAGCCTGAGCATGCCCTGAGCAGGGCTGAGCACCGACTGAGTCGGCCTGAGCATCCCTGAGCGCACCCTGAGCGATGTGGGCAGTGCAGGGGCGCAGCAGGTGGGAGCCTGAAATGGCTGCCTCGTACCCGGCTATAACTGCTCACGTTATTTATGATAACATTCGTGAGCACTGTTGCCTGGCTCAGCCTCCTGCTGCCTAGGCTCTTGGCGTCGTCCTGTACCAATGTTCGGAAATGCTTATGACGGGGGCCAACGAGTGCACCACCTCTGGCAGGGATCATTGGGGTGCGTTCCTTAAGCTTCCACTAGCCGTACACAGCCACTTTCTCTGCCAATCTATAATTGCTCCGCGGTTAAGCTCCTTTCAGATAGATTTTCACCTAAAGACCACGCAATCTGGTAACAGTTTTTCAACGACGAATAAGTTCGAGAACGAGATCGATTCCTAGGGTAGGAAAATGGCAAGTTTTACGGACATTTTCCCTCATCCAGCGCTTGTTCAACTGGTCAAGTATAAAGTATCTAAATGAATAAAAGAAATAGAAAAGGGGTACCGCCATATAGCCCAACCATATGTTTCAAGATCGCAGGTGACTCGAATTTCTTTACCCTTAGAATTGTTCCTTGACAAGCAATTCACCATGCAGAATTCTACCAAAGTGAGACTTTTGAAAATTCTGCCTTTTCCTCCTCAACGCCATTAGCATTCTGAGAAACCCAACCGGACTGGTCGTAAAGGGACATTCTTTCTCCATGATTGCGTCGAACTCTGGCCTGCCAGTAGGACTGACGAATCCGTCGCAGCCAGCCAAAATTTGCTCGCAAGGCGGGCGAAAACACAGTCCCAAGAACCGACACACCGAAAGATACTCCTCATAGCTTCTCAAATAGAGCTGACCTGCAAATAGGTTGAGCTGCATGACGAAAGGTGGGTGGGGCCGATATTTGGGTACCGCAGGAATAGCGCAAAACGAGAGATCTTCTAATGTACGCACAGACATACTGACACGAGGTGAGTAAACGTGCAGGGTGATTACCTTGTGCTGGCGTATGAATGGCAGTAATGCGTCAGCTTCGTATGGGCTCAGCACCACGCAGTCGACCGTGTTGCCGTTCTTTCCGCTTGCGACCCAGTGGACAGGCCTAAGAAAGGAGTCCAAATGCTGATTTTTTGCAGCGTGTACCGTCCGGGCAAAATCGGCCGTGACCAGTAAATGCTCTGGCCATTTTTCCACCTCAAGACATTCGTTGGCGCTTGTGTCACCGAAAAGCTCGAAGGCAGGCTGAAACGCATCCGAATCACGATCAAGTGTACCCTGGTGAACGAAACGCTTCACATCTCGATGAACGCTGTGTTTGTAAGGTGCAAGTGCCAGCGGACGCTCAACTTGTCGCTCCTGCTCATTCTCTGGTGATAGCTCGCGCTCCTGTTCCTCCCGAAGTGTTGCGTTATTGAATGATGCTAGTTCGAATTCTCGACACTTGGCCCGAATGGCTTCCAACTGCTTCTCACGTTTCGAGAGTGATTCGTCCTCCACGTTATGTAACAAGACTTGTTCTTCAGATCGTCGTGCACCAAATCCGTATCGATCCTGGAGAGTTTGCGCCTCAGTTTCGAGCAACGAGTTTGCGGTCTCCAGAGCAGCGCCTTTGCCTCGACCGTTTGAAGAATCCGACCATGCTGTGTGGCGACGCTGATACCTTGTCCCTTGTGTCGCCCACAACGGAATGCATTTTTTCGTGTTGCTATACGTCTCCGAAATACTCCATTGTAAGACATCGGCTACCTCGATGGCATCGCGGCGGGTTTTGCCGCTGCAGTGGATAATTTTACGTTCAACTTCCATTGGCCCACAAAACATAACTGATTGACCTTTCCCTAGCTTCCGCATCCGCATGCACGCTGCTTGGGTTAGCAGTGAGAAATATCATGGATGAGACCAGGTCATACCCTGTACGAGTCGATCCTTGGTGAGATCAGGCCCTAGAGTCACAGCGGCACGGTAATTCGTCGGTAGCTTCAAGTCCGTCCCTCGTGTATGAGCCTCATCGAGGTACACCAGACACTGGTCCATCTGTTTCGCAAAAGGGGAAATCATCAGCGATTCCGTGATGCCGTCACGGCTTAAGACCGACAGTTCGTTACAATCGTCGAAGAATATCGCTGCCTGTGATTCCGATGCCGGAACGCGCGAGAGCCATGACCGTGCGACTTCCTCATTCTTCCACTCCAAAACTTGAGCTCCCACATCGAGAATAACGCGCACCGGCGGCTCTGACCCGATGACTATTTGCAGCAATGACTCCGCATCGAGGCTTTCCCTTCCGGACTCCTGCATGGCGTGTTTGAAAGAGTTCTCGGGCCGCAAGAGACAGTCGAGCACTCCAGCATTTGTGTGAAGCTGTGGCGGGAGATTGCACTGACTGATAGACAGTGGTAAAGCATATCTACTGTCATTTGTCCCACTGAAACCCGTTGTCGGGTGAACTTTCGTACGTGCAATATCCCAGCCCGAGGATGACAGCTTCTGTGGAAACTCCTTCATCTCCTTCGGAAACACGATACGTGACATATAAAAATCGATGGCGCCTTTGGCGAGCCGCAACGGAGGGAAGACCATCTGAGAACATTGCGCAGGGTCGCTCAGATTAATGCCAGTCAATTGTCGAAATGCGAATGGTAATTCAGGAGCGTCTTTAACCCAGTCTTCATATTCCTCCTGGGCATGGTCGGACAAAAGCAGCTTTTCGAAGGCCGTGTATAACTGCTCATCCGAAAGGCCACCGTGGTAATAACTCAGACAAGTTAGAACGATGGTGGCATCGGGGTGGCTGAACTCAGCCCGCATTGCTGGACTATCCTTTGCACGATAAGGTACAGCAAGCATAGTCCGCGAAAGGTCAAGTCCGTAATTAACGCGCCATCGCTTCTGCTGCAGACTAAATGCCAGGACCCCACCAGCAATTAGGCCTCTGAGAAGAAGCAGGCTCCTCCACATTGAGTCAACAGCAAAAACGTGATGCTGCAATGGCTCGATGTCGGCTTCGCCCATGTCGAGATCCGTGAGAAACCTGAACAGGACAGCCCGCACGTATTGGGGGAGATTCCACACGGGTACTCCCGGCAGACCCGCTTCACAAACTTCTCTTGCCACCATCTCCAGAAGTTTGTCGGCGGCGGAAGTGTCTAGAATTCGGACACGAGGGAAATTCCCAGGGCACACAGACCGTAGCTCCAAGCCTTGTGGGAAGATTTGAAGAACTGGTTGTGCGAAGCGGCTCACAAGTCCCAAGACATGCTCGATAATGGTCCATCGGTCCGGGCTGAACTCAATTGCGCGTTGGGTGCCCATCGCGTAAATAAGCTCGAACCGGACACTCAGGATCTCATCACTTTCGTCAAGGATATCACGCGAATTGTCGTTCAGCCAACGCTGTGTCTTGATCAGCACGTTGCCCAGCTCCGATTCGCCAGATAGAAGTCGTTCGAGGCCCATCAGCTCAAATGAAAGGAGGTGTTCTGGCTGGACAAGCAGCACCCCACCAGTGCGCATGCATTCTTCGCACAGCTTTCGGATTTGCCTCGCCTTGTGCACGTCCAACCGGACTGATCGTGAGATCGGCATGTGGAATATGCGTCTACCAAGCATGCCACCGAGCTTCCTCAGCAGCACATGGAACATCTGGGTTGACAGTGGTTTGAGGACGACGATCCGCACAAGCTTCTTTCCGTCTGCCAGAGCTGCAGCTACAATAGGGACGATGACGGACGATTTTCCTTCGCCCATGTTCAGCTGCAAGATCGAGTTCGTACCGGATGACGGTGAAATCATTTCCCCTGCGGTTTGAGCTTGCACCTGTCGGATCAAGATGTTGTTTTCGATTTCGAGAAGCAGCCAGTCCGGATAATGAGCCGGATCCCAATCTCGATGGCCCGGGTTGCTGAGTTCGCTCAGCAGTTCCGAGTCGTTTCCGATACACGCCAGGAGGCGCTCGGCCCGTTGCAGATTCGAGATGGCCACTCCATATTCAATCAAAGAAGCTTTCCAGTCGTCACGCAACGAGGCTACCTTGTCACCTGCCAGATGTTGGAGGAGCGACGTGGTCGACAAGCGGGGCCACATTTTTGCCTGCCAAGCCAGCCGACGCGTGGCGGACGTTTCTGCCTGGAGGCAATGACAGATCGTCTGATACACATCATCGACGTGGGTTTTGCACAGCGTCAGACGACTTGCTAGCAGTGGCTTGAGTGCCTTTGTTGATCCGCTGAGTATGCCTTCCGCACTGCCGTGAAGCGAGTCGAAGCTCTCCAACAAGTCAATGGCGTATCGATGCTCATAGCGACCTGAAGCTTTCGACGAGAGACGCACTAAAAGTGACTTGAGTTCGTTGTGGCTCCCTACACCTTTGTCTTGCTGTCTGATCCAGGAATGAAAGTTTTCAAGAGGAGCCGAGGGAAAGCTGGGAGCCGTTTTCCCCATGATGTCAGTGAACTCGACATGACTCCGCTTTCGACAATAATTGTAATGGGGCTCGGAAAAGGAGTATTCCAGCAGGCTTTGGCCTCCGGCATCCAGATCGTCCAGTACATTTTGCGTTTCGCCGATAGATTCTTTAAACTTAGCGTTACGATACCAGCTTCGAAACCAGATCCGTGCATCATTCATAGCCTCCTCCACGCAAACGTAGGTGTCGAAATCAATGCCTACTGGATCGCAAACATTTGCTTCAGGCCACTGGCCAATGAGGGCGTCCGCGAAGTGGCCGACGCATTCCTCCACTGCCGCTTGGTACTCATCCCTTCGACGCTGGTCAGCGTCTGCGAATGTTTCGTAGGAGAATTGAGGCAGGTTGGATTCCGGGCACAAATAGAACGGGCGGCCCCTATTATTAGTCACAGCTACCAATTTCTCTTTATCCGGTCTGTAGCCATGCGATAGTTGGAACGAAGCAAAGTCCGGCGGTCTTGTCGCACGAAGTTCGGGGACCGTTGCGAAAGCCAGAAGTGTCTGGACAAGCTCTTGTTTCGCGTGCTGGGAATAATTCAGAGTGGACAGAAACATCATGATTCTATATTTATCTTTATCGACCACACTGTGAGATAAAGTGTTGTGTAGCGTACACCAGTCTTTGGGGAGGTACTTGGCTGGTGGATCCAGCCATTTCGTATCGTAGCCGAGAGGCAAGAGATCTTTTTTTCTGCAACCTTGGAGCGGCTCCCCCCATGATTCGATCTCATGGAGCAACTGTGGACAGCCTCTCACGTTTGCAGACCAATCATCGACTAGCTTTGCAATTTGACAAACCTGGGACTCACGTATGCTGTCCGAGACTTGGTCTCGGGCGATATAGACGACATCATGAGCTGTCATGTGATTTTCTGCCCCAAATTCGTGTACACGATATGCAGAATCACGGATGGCTGCCCTTTCGAGCAAGTGTAGGTCTCCGCAGATGTCTACATTTGGCAATTCCGCGGGTTTATCATGAAATAGACTGAATGTTCTCGCTTGCTCGAAAATTGACCGCACAGATGTACAAAATAAAACGTGCTGCGAAAGTGGAGGGAGAGGCTCCCATTCCACCTCCTGCATCACCCGGAGGTGCCGCGGGTAGTACTGACGACGCGGGGTCAGTCGCGCAAGTAGCAATAACAGGTCAACTTCCGTTTGATCAAGACTGAGAAAGGACCGGACGGAGGGCGACCCTAATGTCGAAAGGGCTTCCTCGGTGCCAGTCCGACCAGTGAGCTCGTCGGTCAGACAGTGGGCTGTAACAGCGTGGAGATAACATTTGAACAGCTTGCTCTTCAGGCTGCCGTTGTCGACAAGTCGCCCGATTTGACTATCAATATGATAGAGATGATACGAAAGGTGTTGTGTTGATGTGTTAATATGTACACGTACGTGGGGGCCGTCTGGCGTGAACAGAACGTCGCCGTGAGGGATGATGACGCTGCGCGACGAGTCGTTAATTCCCCGAAGGACGAGCTTGTTGATCAGTCCGGTTAGGGTGCAGAAGGATTGGTTTGCATCCACAGACATGCCACGGAATTGCTTCGATTCAAGCTGCGTGGCACCTTTTCTTAAGAAAAAGTCAAGCTTCAGTCGTGGCAAGTGCACTTCCAACACTTCCGTCTCGCAATTGAGTGTGACTTGCATATGGATCGCATTTTCTAATGGACTTAGGACCGTTGACACCGCCTTTGCTGTGGGCGTATGAAGGTCAATTAATCTCGACGATCCACAGAGTAATAAGTGTTCCCCTCGGCTGCCGGACCGCATCTGCCAGTTCTGTGATGTCGGCGTCCAAGCATTGAGTAACGGTCGCCATTCAACGAAGCCCGTGTCAATGTCTAGCCAATGCGCGTAATCGTTAATGAAAGCCTGTGGAAAGTCGCCATCTAAAGCATGCACTGGGAGGAGTTCGTAGATCTGTCCTTGTTTTTTTGCCCGGATGATGAGTTCGGAGTCGTGCATGCCGAAGTACAACTGTTACGGTATTCATTAGCAACACAAACAGCTCCGTCACCACACAATTCTGTCCACCAAAAAGCAGAAAAAGAAAAGAGAAAGGATAGTATCTACCTGGTGATCAAATAGCTCATTCCGAGCTTCGAAAATCATTCCACTCATAGCGGACGGGACAACATCGAGAACTTTCTGTCACGCACATCCATCGATCAGCCCTCGTTCTTTGCTTCATGGAGTAGAATATGTTACCTCGCCAAATAATCGACGGAAAGTCGGATGTGATTCGTACGAGCGGGGAAGCCTTGTGAGCGGCGATCCATTGACAAGCAAACTTCCCTCCAGCAGGTTGTAGCGGACCAGTATCGACGAAGGACCGCCTTCATTCGATATCTCGGTCACGAGCCATCGCTCGCTGGGTATTTCTAAGGTCGTCCATGGGGATCCCGGCACAAAACCCGCCCAAAGCCGACCAATTGTCCTATCGAGACCGTTACACACCCCTAGAATTCGCTTGCGCAGAAGTGGTTCGAGAATGTACGATAGCCTCCAATGTCGTCGCAATAGTGTTTTTATCGGTGCAGGCAGATCGTCTATCACCACTGGGCATCGGTCGTGCACGATGATTGAGCATTCAGTCACGACCGCAATATCCTCGTCCGATTCGAGTAGATAAGGAACATGGCGCGGATCGACGTCAAATGTCCCATGACAAGTCAAGGCCATTTCAAGCGTCCGCGCATTCAGAAGTTTTAGCTCCTCCTCCTTCTGTCCTCCCTGCAACTTTTGGCCCAATTCGCGTGTCCAGCGCAACGAGATCACTCGTGCTCTTCGCAGAAAACGGTAGCAACTCTCCTGAACCGCGTTGCAGGTAGAGAGGGAGAGCAGTCGAGCTGCAAGAGCGACGAAAGTGCGTGCCGCTGTGGCTCCCTGCCAGTTGCCTTCGATCGTCCCGACCGCATCGTTCAAGGCCAACAGTAATGATCTCCCAAACTCCTCTTCTTCGAGGTCGGCGTGGGATTCCCGCGACACCTCTCCTTTACTGAAGGGGCCAACCTGCCATACAGCTTGGGTGAGCAAAGCGTGTGTCTCATGGCAATTGAAGTTGAGGATCCGGGCGGTGAGTTCGCGAGCTATGTTCCGCCACTGCAGTCGATGACCAGATCGCAGAGTTCCAAAGGCGTAGTATTCATGCATCGTTAGCACCTCTGGACACTTAGCTTGGCTCGCAATCACTTCGTTAGAGGTGTGAATCGTGTTGTTCAGAGCGTACTGCAGCCCCCTGTACGGCCCAGGTGGGAGCTTGAACGTGCACTTTTCACGTACATCGCAGCAATCCAGGAGCTCCTCCGTCCATCTCGACTTTTTCGAATCGTACAGAGAATAACTTAAGCCGTTATTAACGCAGACGTTGGTCTCGTTTGCCTGAGAGATTTTCTGGTGTCGATAGTGCGAGATGACAAAAGGCTTTGTGGTTGATGTGAGCTGGAGCCGTCCTGCCTGCGATTTAACGAATTTGTGTAAACCGACGTAGCTGCGGAGGGCGTATACTCCTTGTTGCTTGCTTCTGCCTCGACGTGGAGTTTGAGCGCCAGGGTCAACGGACAACATGTCGACAAGAATGCTATATGTGGTATCCCGCCATTTGGATACAACTGTTGGCACATCGAGCTCGAACACTGCGGCCTTTGCCTCCAAGTCTCTCTCCGGAAGGGGCCACTCGTGAACGTCAATGGTGAGTCCCCTGGCCTTTGACTTCAGTCGGCATTTCTGGCAAGATTCGCTGTGCTCAGAAACCTGCCGACGTCTTCGCCACCGAGAGACGTATTGGCAATCCATTCCGTCTGACTGTTTTATCAGCTCATGGTACCGTTGACGTTTCTTCGCGAGCTCAGATAGCTTTTGAGACCGTTCAGTCGTCGCTTCCGCCTCGATCTTTCGTCGTAGTTCCTGGTGATGATGTGACGGCCGCTCTAAGTACCGCACGGCAAAGCTCTTCGGCGCATCATCAGACCGAAAGATGGACGGGAATCCCGATAGAGCTGCTTTCCTTCTCGTCGCGAGATGCTGCTCAACGCGGAATAGCCGTTCCATCTGAGCCTTCCTGGGCAACAGCAACGGCTCAAACAGCGAGGGTGGGAACCCTGGGTCGTAGTCGTGTAACAAAGGGTAGTGGTGCAGCGCGCACTTGTCAAGCGCAACCCACAGGTCCATTGTTGTGAGGAGCATCAGAGAAATGTCTTCCGGCATATCTGTGTAAGCGGAAGAAGCTGCCGTTGCGTATGTGTCAATGACCTTTGCGAGCGCCGTGCAGGCGTCTTTACGTTCCAGGTTTGCGCGGAGCCAGTCGTTGAGAGAGTGGTGCACCCAGATTTCCAGATCTGCCAGATAAAGACGGACTTGGCCTTCGTCCCCTAGTAGCAGACTTAGGTCCGGCAAGCTTGAGCTGCACTGCGAGATGCGGCGACCACAATCCGAAGTAAAATGATGGTAGGTTGAAGGCGACGCCGACCGCGCTCGCGCTTTTGCCAGGTACAGGCGCAACCTTAAGAGTGTTAGTTCAGTATCGTGGAGGAAGGATAGCTGCGACGGGAGCCAATTCTGTTGCGTCCCTAGGGGATCCGGATGCTTCTCCAAGGAACTCCATCTGCGAATCAACTCTTGCTGGACAGCCTCGATTGTCGCCTGTACATACTGCAACCAGGCCGTTCCATCCTCCGCCCCAAGTTTCAGCGCACGGCGGCTGATCTTTGCTGTCATAAGAAAGAGCGTATCACTCGATAGAGAAGCTTCCAGGGCGCCTCCCAAGACGTGTGTCATGAAGAATATCATGAATGACTTGTACCGCCGGTGCGGCTCCTCGTAATTATCTCGCATCAGACTCGTCTGCAATGCAACGCGAAGGAAAAGCCACAAGGCGGAACGTCGCCAAGGTTTGAGTGCATCCTTCCACAGGACATCATCGCGTGTGTGCTTGTGAATGCGAGGAACGTTGCGCGGCTGCCCAACGGCTCGCAGAATGCCAGTGAGCATTTCCGTGATGAGTCTTGGGTGCACTGTGTCCCTGGTCTCAATGACCTTCGAGTGTGCCTTTGTTGCAGTTGGCAATACTTCCTGGGGCGTCTCAGCATCGACTTTGACGAGTAACTCAGCTAGCGGCTCGAGGAAGCTGGCATCCGCGATTCGATCTTGGCCGATTACTATGACTGGACCTGGAAAGCACCGTCGCAGTCGGCCCCGGGTCCCGATAACGGCCTCGGTGGTTGGCGAGAGTTCGAAGGACTCGAATGAATATTGGTCTGAAAATCTCCTAACGATGAGCCCCGCGTTCTGGCCGCGGATGTGCAACGCCAGGATATCTAAGTCAACGCAAAGGATGTTAAAAATCTGTATCTTCCTCGAAGGATGGTTTATTCTCACCTCTATCCATCATTTTCTTCAGTGTTGTTTGCACCTTTTCGGCCACCAGTCCTCCCAAGTGGTCTCGGAGCTCGAGCATGTTGCCGACCATCTTGATGCAAGGGATCCATTCTGAACGCTCTTGCTCCGGGATGTGAGCCTGGAGCGATCTTAATGCTGCCAGCAACTCATCTATTAAAGACGCGCTCTTCCTAGCGTCGCTGTCGTCTTTCTGCGGCAGTTTCGGAGGAAGAAAGACATGGTTTATGATGTAATTCAAATCTTTGCGCATCCTGATGAATTACCGGATGGAAGCCCTCGGTATAAGAACGAATAATCAATGTGAGCCTTTTGCCATAGATATCATAGAGCTGATGATTTTCTTTCATGTCTTAAGGTGACAAGGATCCAAGGTCGATGTGCTGGTCAAAGAAGCGGGGAACTCTAGGTCGGATCGCTTTGAGCCAGTTTGCTACCCCGGATCAAGCAAAGCGTCCGTCTCGGCCTTACCTGTCGAGCCTGTTTCGTCGTGGCTGGTGTGGCTGAGCGCAGGTCTGATGCTGAGTCTCGACACAATTGTGGGAAGCAAGGAAACCAGCCCACAAGGAGGAGTTTGATCAATCATCATAGGCTGTGGGATATGCGGAAATCACCGACGGTTAATCAATGAGCGAAAAGGAGTTACGGAAGGTGTGGCCTTCTGATATTGAATAATTACTAGGCAAGAAGCGTGCTTGGGCCTTCAAACCAGAGTTACGACGCGCGACGGAGGGACAGCAAAACGCACCGGTCAGGAGAAAATACTATGTCACGAATGGGATGTTCTAGGCTGCTTGGGCATATCAAACCCAGGTCCCGAATCCGTCCTCCCAGCAACCGTGTACGCTGGGTGGCGACGAGCTGTCTTAGGGGAGCTTATAGAGAGACGATTACGGCAGGGGTCTGCCCAAGATGGAGAACAGATCGTGCTGGGGCCTGCAATGAAGGCTATTGAGGTGAAGGGGGATGGAATTGGGGATGAAGGTGCTTTTGTTCATGGAATTTTAATCGCTTAGCAACTCTCTTGTCCACAGAAGTTTCGCCTATTGTTCGGCGGGAAAGCACTCTTCTATCACTCTAGCCTGAAGGTGATTTGAGAGACGCCTGCAAAACTGGAGTAGATCTCTATCACGAGGAAACCCCATCAATCCACTGAGCCCCCCGGTAAGCCGTCACATTCTTTGCTGAGAGGCAAGCCAGGGACTCTCAGGCGTCGTCCGTGGCTCGAGGGGCAAGAGGTATCAAGATGCACTATACTGTGGTTGTCGAAAGGAGTTGCACTGGATGAGTTAAATATGAGACCGGGGTTGGCAACGCTGTATCTTTATCCTATTTCGGACGCCAGCTAATATATGATGCGGCTACTTTCGCGGGAAATGCTCGGTTCCGAGTGGATTACCCTTCTCATCGTAGCATACTCCACTGTAATGGTCACGTTTGTCGTTGTCGTTTGTGTGATCGGCCTCCCTAGGTTCGCGATATCTATGAGCGAACCGGTGGTCAGATCAGAAGAGAGACACTTACCTCATGGCGATTTCCGTAGTGCCATCCGGCAGAGGTTTCTTCGCATTCTGTACAGCCTTGGCAAAACCGTCTTTACTGGCTTGCACGGCGACCGCTGGTCTTGTCCAGCGTTGGGTTACCGTTGCTGCGGAGAGCCTCACGGCTTGATTACCCTTTGTGACCGTCTTCTTCAAGTCCACTTTCTGGATGATTTTGTTACTTGACATGATGGGGACGGAGCAAAGCCTCTAGAGCTTGAATCGACTGAGAGGATGTTGTTTGCGTTTGGGTCCGCGTTCACAGCAGATGAAATGCTAAGCAGTTATTGAAAGCCTTAACAACCGGATCAGCTTTAGAAAGTCGCAATGATTTAAGTCGAGTCAGTAGATAGGAGTGTTCAAAGGGATTTTTGTATATGAAGGTGCTACCACATGCTCGAAAGGATGTAGCAAGAAGGTTCCCTAAATGGAGCAACGACCGTGCTGTGTTGGCTCTATGCTTCAAACTCATGAGTTCATATTGGTTGACAGCGCAGGCTTCTATGCAGTGATTATGCCGTGACACAATTATACAGGGATGAGTGTGACAACCTTGAACATTATTGTAAACGAATCAGCATGCTCTCATCGCGAATCCTACAGCAAAGTGGGTATAGATTTGGTGCTTCTTATAGCGCAGCGGCAACACCGGCCCACTATTGGCGGCTTCTGCGGTGGCTAGAAAGGACTGCAATAAATCCTACTATTTTTGAGCTTTTTCCCGTCACAACGTTCAGCTTCTGCTGGCCTAGATCGATTCCCAAGAACGTTGTGGGACCAAAAGTCTAGCTCATTGCAGGCAAGTACGTCCCGATTATTGATAGGTACGTTCGGTAAGTGTCATGGGCAGCTTATGACTCATTCGAATCTGCTGTGCGCTCTGTGAGCCACGTATCTTGCAGCAGCGCCTTGGCGGACGGTCTGTCTCTTGGGTCTAGCTGCATTAGCTTGCTGATGAACTCCCGATCCTCCTTCGCGATTTCCTGAGAAGAAGCCATCTCGAAAGGCGTTCGCTTTTCTACCGATTCAGTGATAATTGTAAGCGTATCAAGTCTATCGTCGTCCGCAAGGCTTGTATAGCTTAGCGGAAAAGGTCCAAAACATTCATCTTGCCGTCGTAACACCTCTATAGGATATGCCGAGTCTGTCGAATCCATATTGGAGGGCTTAAAAATATGCCAATTCTCTCCCCATATCAGACTTATAAGCTTTACAAAGTTAGTAGACGGAAACCATCTATCAGTATCGCGAGGGGGGACCTTGCCGTAGCTCCCAAAGACCAAATATCTGTGGGTGGACCCCAGATAAGATTAAGCATCGCTTCAGGGCTTCGAAAGATAGTGGCCCCAATAATATGCTCTTCGACGACGGAATCAACGTGTGTGCTATCTCCGCAATCCGCCAATTTGATATCGCGGAAGCGATTTCCACTTTCACCATAGTTGACCAGAATATTATCAGGTTTGACATCTGTCATCAGGATTCAGGTGTTGTATAATGATATATTATAGCCATGGCTTTTCACGTACCCGTATGGACGATTCCCTCTTCGTGCAAAGCTGCTAGAGCTTGTAAGACAGCCTTTGTAACGCACTTGACTTCTGAAGATTGAAGCTTTTTTGTCGTCGATTCAATCAACAGATTGCTATCAAGATGTTCCAAAACTAGCAAGGGAGGATCTTGAACTTCGTCAATCAAGCGGCGAAGAGATGATATAGTCTGGAAACGCTTGAGGATATCACGCTCGTTACGGAAGAGAAAGTCTGGTGCGGTTTTGACAATAACATCTTGTTTCGTCTGTTTATTACTGCACCAAGTTAGAAGAGCGAACCAACTAGTGTAATGAATTAGAGTCCTTACACAGCCCGCCATATGTTTCGGTGCAGCTGCTTCGAAATAAGATAATTGCCATAAGTGCCATTCGCTTGACTACCAATTTGCACGGTTAAAGTAGAGGCCATCCTTCGGAATACCTTCATCACAAAGTACAAAAAGAGGCCTGAGTTGCGCGACGGCTTTGTGGGGCAGGTGGCCTCGTTTTTGATCGTTGCTGGTTGAGCCCAGCAGTGGTTACCACTCTAAAAGTAGAACGATGTGTTTCAGGTGGGTGGCGGATGATCCCGATGACTCATGGACCAATTAAGTTACTGTCGCAGCCCCAGGATTGTGCCGCCGCCAAGGCTTCGCTGCCTGCCAACCACCACGCCTTCTGTTAGCGTGTTCGTAACACCATCCTACAGCGCATCAGTTGAAAAATACTTTTGTCTCCCCTCCTCTCATTCCCAATCATCATGTCCCCACCACGAGCAAAGTCAGATGTTAAGAGATATGGGCGGCAATCTTTGCTGGACCCATTGAAAACCCAAGGTAAAACAGCCACTATGCATTCCAAACCGTTCTTCAGCTGACAACCTGTAGCAGCACAACCACGCGGTATCAAACGTAAAAGGTCGATTACGCCTGTTCGTAAGAGTGCACGTCTACGAGAGAGAAAAGGCCTTTATCAACAACCGGAGATTCAAGAGCAACTACTTCAACTTCCTTCTCCAACCAGTATCACGCCTGACAAAGAGGTTAGTTCTACAATCCCTTGGCGTACAACTGCCACCACTGACTCAGGCAAAGTGTCCACAGGAATCAGTCAACCCTTCCAATCTAGATCGAAAGCGGAAACGGAGTGAAGAGCTTGGACAGAATCACAAACCTGAGGCCAAAGGAGCTGCCTGTACACCTTCCCAATCCCGGGAAAGCCCTACCCGAAAACGTCAACGAACCTCACCTGCAAACCGTGCTGTTGCAACACGTACAGGCCTTCGTAGTGACACTAAGAACCGCGAAGTCAACCCCATCCAGCGTTGGATCGAAGAAGGAAGCTGGTCTGGAGGAAACTTCAAGCAAGACATGGCTCATTCACTTACCCGGAAGAGGTCGACTCCATCTCTCAGCAAACATGAATCGGATATAAGTGGCGTTTCTTTAAGAGAGGGGAAAAATCCTCTCGTCAAGAGTCGACGCTATGAGACGATCCTTGCGTCTGCTCGCATCTATATGGGCAAGCCTGAGATGCCTCCTACGAATGAATGCAAGAGCCTTTGCAAGACCATGCTTGATGCTGAGCAACCAACTCCTAAGGGCACAATCTTTCGAGATGACCTATTTGAAACGGCCTGCGATAATATAAGGAACAAAAACGAGGCCAGAGTCATTCAGGACATCGCCAGATTGATTGTTCCCTCTCCAGAGACGTTGACTATGTTTGGTGCTACACACCTCAAGCATCTGATCGAAATTGTCGATGAAAGCTGGATCAAATTCATCCCTCTCATTAAAGGTCCTCGCTCGTAGCCTGACTTTGCTGTGGGGCTCAAATCGTCTGCATTCACCTCTAAGCAGCTGAAGAAACTGTATCCCTCTATTGGTGATTGGCAGACTACATCTCGTCTGGTTGTCACAGATGAGGTGTATTTCTCATTCCTGACGTCGGAGGTGAAATGCGATAACGAGGCTCTCAACATTGCGGATCGGCAAAACGCTCATAGTGCTGCCGTTGCAGCAAACGCTGTCGTCGAGTTGTATAGATTGGTGTCGCGTCAAGACGAGCTCAACCAGAAAATCCTGACCTTCTCAGTCTCGCATGATCATCGGGCTGTGAGGATCTATGGCCATTACGCTCTGATCAATGGGAAAGATACTTGCTTTTACCGCCATCCTATTCGAAATTTCGACATCACGAACCAAGATGGCAAAGACAAGTGGACTGCCTACAAATTCACCCTGAGCATTTACAACGACTTTCGTCAAATCCACCACGACAGAATTACTTCCGCAGCTGATCAGCTGCCCGACCCGGAAGTCTTTGTTGTGCAGCCCCTCTCCCAGCAATCAAATCTCGAGTCCTTCGAACAAGACGACAGCCAATTGACCGCCTCGTTCTCACAACAGACAGAGCCTGAACTTCCGTCATCTCAGACGTCTGAGCCTGTGTTCAAGAAACCAAGGGGAAAAGGCATGAAATAGTTACATTGTTCCGAAAACGAAAAGAACAGGTCTTCGCACTATCGACACAGATCGAAAGGCGGTATATTAACCATTCCCTTAACCCCTTCAAAAGTTGACCACGCAGCTGGCAATCTTCATTTTGCTCTTGGAACGCCCTTTCAACTCGAGGTCGGAGAGATTGAGGATTGTGCAATCGACGTTATCAAGGCAAATATGGCACAACTCCTCCGAGTGGGTTCCACTCACATTAATTACAGTACTTTTCGCGGCACTGTCGTTCTCTGGAGAGACGTATTTGCTTGACGCGAGAGACGCCGCTTGGTTGCGAGGCTTGGAGCCTGGTCGGGAACAACACTCCTACGTCCTACGGCAATGACAATCGCTTTCTTTCTGGCAGTAGCACAAGCGTATGAGGTGAAGCCCTGTGATTTCTCAAATGGGAATCCCCAAAGATACCCACAGAACTTAAACTTCGGAGCGTATTCAAGCCTTTACACGAGACTAGTACAAGTTAGATATCTACATCTACCATCCACGCCCAGACTCCTTTCAACCTGCCCGTTGCGAGCCTATCACATAGCCTAGCCACATCATCAATGGAAAATTTATGCTCTCCAATCCTCCTCGCAGTACTGACTTGTTCTGGGCTGCAGTCAAGGTACGTCTGCGAGCAAGGGCGCGATCTCCACTGTGTTCCGCCTCCTTGAGAAAACCGAAGCCGACTTGGCCTTTATTAGGCTGATTGGCATTTCGCATCCTCTGAGTTTCCCGTGGTTTAGGACCGTGAAAATCTGCAGGACGTCTGTGGCACTTGTGGTCATGTATCCCCTGTCATCTTCAGTAATGGTCTGACCGTAGTAGACCAGGCATACTCACAATTTCTCTTTCGGGAGGAGGCCAGTTCGATTCTTTCGTTGATTTGTATGTATGATATTTGTCGTCATGTTGAACAACTATGTATATTTTCGAGTTGGTCATCCGCGCCAACTCGTTCGCTTTTTTAAATAGATTTGTCCTCCGCTTGCGAAGCTTTTCTCGAAGGAGCCGTTCAGTTTTCACTATCGCCATGCTTGCTGAATAATGTTGCGCTTTCTGGTGAAGAAGTCGATAACCTCGTGCAATGCCTAGGATGGTTTGATATGGAATAATCAAAGACTATTGTCAACCACTTCGGATTTGGCTGCATTATTAGAAGAGGAATCAGATGGCGACATCCACAACTGGCGGCATCCACAACTGGCGGCATCCACAATTGGCGGCATCCACAACTGGAGGCATCCAGAATTGGCAACATCCACAACTAGCGGCATCCAGAATTGGCGGCGCCTATGATTAGTACATGAGGACTGGAAGCTTACATATATGTTTTAGCAAGTCCCACTCATTATAGCAATAGCGCTAGAGCTATCCATCGAAGATAATAGCAAAGCTGGCTCAAGAAACATGTGCCTTATTGTCATTTTTCGACCAAGACTATGCAACGGACGTCCCCCCAGACCTTTCAGAAGTTCATTGAGCAGGTGGCTGCGCCGCAAGTTCCCACACCTCTTTGACGATTACGACATGCTCTCTGATAAGTCGTCTCAAACATCGCCACTCGATATCGCTTCTACGAATGTGCCTACTCGGGGAAGCGGGGAAGCAATTTTCACTGTGGCTCCCCAAGCAAACGGAAGCGCTCCTCCTTACACTTCAGAGAGATCCTCCCATAAGTCAAATTAGCATTCGATTGGACTGGGTTTTTGATCGGTCGTTTGACCGTCACGGTATGAGCATGGGGGTTCGGGTTAGGAATTGTTGACGGATGAGGAATAGCGTTTTATGGTTAGAGATCATTCTTGTCTACACGTCTATAGCAATGGAATCAGTTCACGTCTTATTGTTTGTCCTGAGGTACCCCTAATAGTATATCTCAACCCGTTCTGTGAAAATTATAGATATATTGGACAAAGGAGGGGGAGGAGAGGTGGAGGTGGCAGTATATTACAATGTTTAAGGACTTGAGAAAGAGGAAGTGAGAGAAGATTATCAGGGCATACACAAAAGCGAAAGCAACGCCTCAGAGCATCCAGTTCTGGCTTTTTTCATCAAAACATCTGCTAAGGCAACCTCAAGATCAATGATATACGCACGACTCTCGGCAGTGCTCCAAAAATGGCTCTTCTAGGAGTAATCAGTGGAAGAAGTCTCCAGATGTACCACTAGAATGTAAGCCGTAAAGTAGAGGAGGCCTATGGATTTTGTAACATAGTCAGCAGTCTTTAAAACAACACCAGTGCTCAGGAAACAGAATAGATGCTCCGACATTATTCTGTTGTCGATTCTCTTTGATATGGAGCCCAGCAGCTAACTGCCTCAGATTATTTTTGACAATTTGCGGACCCAATTACTCGCAAATCAGGGATCAACAGTGCCCCTTCTAGAATAGCCACTTCCCCATCATTGCCGCACCGAGACTTTTTCGAGAATGACAGACGTGGTGAAGATGACTCACATCGTGCAGATCTGACTCAAGCTTTTCACGCCTGCTGAAAAAAACTGTTGAACCTGCATTTTCATTGCCCACGGTGCTGGCCGAACCGCTGCCATGGAAACCGTTGCCACAACTATAGAAAGTGGGTCAAAAGTCGCGGGTAATTCCATGTTATAAAACAGTTGAGAAATGTTGGACGGTTGAAAAGGGTGACATCATACTCTCAAGCTCGGCAGTCTTATCGTGGCGCTAATTTCTTTCGCAGGAAAAATGCTGACTGGCACAGATGGCCTCCATTCATGAATCCTGCTCCACAATTTCCTACCAAAATAGGTCTTATTATCACTGGCTGACCAAGAAGAGAAATCTGTTGGGGCAAGTAAGATTCCGTTGAGCTACTCAGCTCCACACACTTATAGAATAGGGACATGCAAACACCCTACCACGACCCCTCATCCTTCCCACGCCAGGCTGACTTCACCGTCAGCCGCTCCGCCAACAGAGCCAAAAACAGAGTGACAGACTGTCACGATGATCGGAACGTCCATCCCAGAGTACATCTTCATACGAGGTTGCATACTCTTCCTCCACCACATCGCCCCCGTCAGCCTCCTCTACTGCGTTCTCCTCCTGCTCTGCCCCATACTGCCTTCG
>JAABUS010000184.1_pt1 | contig 155025 bp, 131 predicted proteins | sample 5560161 | NCBI WGS metagenome assembly JAABUS01 (sample SAMN10711885, study PRJNA513376) | rock metagenome | isolation source: Antarctica rocks | place: Antarctica: Victoria Land, Trio Nunatak nord | collected 2016-01-04
TTTAGAAATATAATTATATTTCTCTTTTATATTATCGCCCTTTACCTACTTTTATTAGGAAATAACTATTATATTAAATCTACCTATCGAGCTCTATTTAGAGTATAGGTACTATAATAATATTAAAGAAATATTATACCGAGAACTAGTAAAACTACTTTTTAATAATCTTAAATTATTCGTTTAATTATACGTAGAGTTATATAGCCCGAATATCTTAATATAGTATTATTTATATACTCGTTTATATAGATTTAGGTATATACTCTTTATTATCGCTACTTCTTAATTAAATAATATACTTATATAGGAAAAAGCTTCGGATAATATAAAAATTATATAATTATTTAACCGAATCGGGACTAGCTCCGCGCTAAAATAATTTTAATTTTAAAAGTATTATTAAACGACTTTTACCTAGATCTAGCCTAGATCTAACCTAGATTTACACTAAGATTTTATTTTATTAATATATATTTAAGGCCTTAGTTCTTTAATATTAATATTTTTAAGATATTATATATATACGCCTTTAATTTTAAGGCTCTGCGGGCCTACCCGTAATTAATTAATAATTTAAAATATATACTATTTACTTATTTACTTTTATATATAAATACTATTTACGTTATTACTAGCGATATCCTATATAAGTATATTAACGAGGGCGTTAACTTCTTTCTTTTAAATTAAGCGATCTATTATAGGGTAGACTTTAATAAAAGTATTATTATAGATATTTATTAAAACGGCGGGTTAAACTCTACCGCTAACTCTATTAAAACTAAAATAACTTTAAGATTCTAATATATTAGGGCCAAATCCTCTATAGAAGAATTAATATCTTTTATATTATTTATTATTATATTAACCCCGTATTAATTAATTAAACCCTAGTTCTTTAATTAATTTTAAAATAATATATAATAAATCGCTTAAATACTAGAAATAATAGTCTCTTCGTATATAATCTATAATTATATTATATTTTTAAAATATTATTATATAATTTTTTAAAACTAGTTAAGGAATTATAATTTAAAAAGTACCTAAAATTAAATAAACGGAGTAACTTCTATTAATAACTTAATAACGATTTATATTTATATAAGAAATAATTAAAATAGATTTATACTCGTACGTAACTTATATTCTAAACGATTCACTATATAATTACTGTGTTATCGTTAGCGGATTATCTGGTTTTAAAGCCTGCGCGGTAGGGCCGCAGATCATTTTTTGGTTTTTCGTTTTTTGGTTTTTGGTTTTTGGTTTTGTCCTCTTTCCGTAAATTAATCCTGAGCTCTTACCTATAAGTCTTTAAAAGAGTCTCCAACTTCAATTCCAACTCCTCAAATGGCAATGCATGTACAAGATAGTTGACATCAAGTTGGAACCAGTGAAGCTTGAGCTGGGGACTATTGCCATCGCAATTCAGCCAATCCATGGCACCTTCGCATTCACGTTCGGGTTCGAGAGTAAGACCACTGAGCGCATCGCCAATATCGCGGGGTTGGCTTTCGGTGGCTGGCTGGTTTTTAGAATTGTCCGAGATTTACTAGGCACCTGGGACAAAAAGAATTAAATCCACCACGGGTCACTCCACGTGAGACACCGTCCCTTGCCGTAGGAAAACTGGAGGCACTAATTACGTCTTGAGGGGAGAAGAAGATGTAGATTGAATCTATGAGTGACGCCGACTGAACGGTGGGCTGGCTGACTAAGCTATCGGCTAAGCAACGCAACTTCCATGACTGCTTTTTGAGTCACTTCTCTTCTCCATCCCTCATCGCCAGGGCATCAACTTCACGCATCAGGCGTGTGTCAATCCTTACTAACATAGATATAGTTGTCGAGACCACTAGCAACGACTGCATCCATTCGCTCGTCACGTTCATTACTGCTTTGTGCTTTGTTCCTACGCAGACGCGTCTTCATGAAATGCCTCGTGTACTTTCCGCTTCTTTTGATCACCCTGCTCAATTTGCGGAGATTATTGATACTAGCGGTGCTCAACACATAGGCCTCCGCCATGCCACTTCCGCCATTGAGCTTCGACGCGCTAGACAGCCTGGCTATGGTACGCCTACGAGTCGAAATCGCAAAGGTATTCAACAGGTTCTTCGAGCCGCTCCTTCGCTCCCTTTGAGGCGTATAAGCCATAACTCTCTCCGATCTGTTTCCAGGTACATGTCGAGCTGTGCGAAGGAGCCGTTCCCATTGTTGTATGCTTCCGAGAGTGAAGGGTGCCTGGTACATACACCAGAATCACTACGAAGCGATTTTCATGAGGCCTACTTGTCGCCGCCAAACTCTGAATTTGGCGAGCCTCCACATCCATCTTCAGAGAGTGGTAGCTCTGAAAGCGCCGATAATTTCCCTTTTCCTCTCAATGCAGTACCTCTTTTGACAGCCAGCTCTGCTACAGCGACTAACAAGAAAGCGCCTCAAACACCCAAGCGCAGACCGCCCAGTGCAAGCTCGAAGTATCTGTCTCCGTCTCTGACGCCAGATCGCTATATATCCAGCCGATTCTCGCCGCAAGACCCGTCCAAGACCTTCCGTCTGAGCAAATCGCCGCATCAACTCTCCAGATCAGAGAAGCTCATACGTCATGATTCAGCTAGCCCGGATCCCTTTGGCCCTCTGCGTGTACCACGATCAAGGAATACAGGAGCCACGCCCACCAACGGCGACCTCCAGGCACTACGCCCCCGAACCCGTCTAACAGGCGCTACCAACATGCTCTCGCTTCCACAAGACGCGCTCGCTCTCCAAACTCGGCAAGCCAGTGCAGGAGCCATCTGGAACGTTGGAGGTAACGCTCAATTAACTCACACTAGTCCCATTCGCAGCGTCTCCAATGGTCGAGGTGGTTTTATCAGCGGTGGCTCGAATGCACCCTTGTATACTTCTCAATTTCTTCACAAGGACATTTTGGACCAAGATTTGGAGAGAATGGAAGGCCGGCTCGCTGAAGCTCTAGAGATTGACCAGACTAGCAGGATACTCAAAATTTCTAGGACTCCAGCACAGTCCAGGAGTATTAGCACAGGCGCAATCGGAGTGAAGCGAAAGCGTGTCTACGTTCAACCTCGAACTCGGTGGAGAAACGGAGAATGGACTGTCGAGGGATCACGCTCTCGTGAGTTTCCTTTATATGTCTCTGCCACCCGATTGAAGAGCCCGAATCAAGATGAGTGCTAACATGACGATATATAGCTACGAAGAAAGTTCGCAAAATAGAGCCGAGAGCGGTCCCAATAACTCCGTTTAGATACGTTCTCAATCCCTGCTAGGTGCTGCCTGACGCTGATGGCAGTGCACAGTGTTGGATGCGCCCAGTCTTCGAGATGACTACTACTGTACTGTCCTAGCCTATTGCCACACTGCCCAAACGCTGGGCGTTGGTCTAGGCAATAGAGTCTACCTGTGGTCAGAGTCGTTCGGAGTTCGCTATCCGCCAGAGCCAGCCAGTCGTAACTCGACATACGTCACGTCGCTTTCGTTTTCCTCGATAGAAGGCAGCCACAGCATTCTCGCAATAGGGCGCAATTCTGGCCAGATCAGTCTCTGGAGCCTCTCCGACCCTGACAACATCAGATTCCAAGCACAACAGCCTTGTGCTATAGCATGTGTTGCGTTCAAGCCAGTCACCACTCGCAGACCTTCTGAACGATTTGGTTGTTTGATGGCGACCGAAGAGCTTCTTGTTGGTGATGAAGTCGGCAACGTCTATTACTATTCCATTGAGTGGATGAGTAGACAGCAGGTAGATATACATGGTTGGACTGGTGCTATGACTTTGATGGCCAAGATCACAGTCCACAGCCAGCAGATCTGCGGAATTGCATGGTCACCTAATGGAGAGTATTTTGCAACAGGCGCGAATGACAACGCATGCTGCTTGTTCGACGCCAGTGCTATTCTCTCTCCACCCGAGACGCCACAAGATACCGATCATCCCTATAGGACCCCTTTCCAAACACTCCTCGGCGGGTTTGGCTTGCCGAACTTCATCGCCAGAACCCGTACACCATCAGAGGTCATGGGCATTTTGGCTAACGGCACACATGTCCATCGAACAAGGGTTATACCCGGCCAAAATGGTACCCTACTTGTTTGTGGAGGACGTGAAAAGCACAAGTGGATGCATAGCGCTGCCATCAAAGCTATCGCGTTCTGCCCATGGCAGCCCGGTCTGATAGCGATGGGAGGTGGCTCAAATGACCGTGCAATCCACTTCTATCACACCTCCTCCGGAGCCTCCCTCGCCACTATCAACGTACACGCCCAAGTCACGTCACTCATCTGGTCAATCACACGCCGAGAAATTGCTGCTACCTTTGGTTACGCCCAGCCTGAACACCCCTATCGTATCGCGGTCTTCTCGTGGCCTGAATGCAAACAAGTCGTCGCCATCCCTTGGGCAAGCGACATGCGCGCTCTGTACGCTATACCGTACCCTGGCGGTCCGGGAGAAACTACGGCTGATACGAGCATGGGCGAGACGTGGTTTTCAAGGACAAGAGAGGAGGGATGCATTGTGGTGGCCAGTTCGGACGAGAGCGTCAAGTTTCACGAGGTATGGAGTGGTGCGAGCAGGTGCACAGGCGCACAAGGCGGTCTGCTAGGTGGAAGTGGCATTCTGGAAGAGCTGGAGGGCATCGACAGAGAAGACCGGGTCATTCGTTAGTACATGTTTCGAGGGTCTGATCCCTTTGCTTTGAGAATTAGTATGGCATTGATCCCTTCTTTTGCGATGTTATGGCGCTACGAGTATCACGACGGTCACGACTTTACGAATAATGAGGGCAGAATTGACTATTCTTATACCAATAGCTATTTGATGGTGCACGATTTGTCGATGTAATGCGCCTAGGATTGCCCAAAGTTTCAGCAGGCCGAGCACGATTGGGTATGCTTCATATATTCTCGAGCCTATTTCAAGCGCTGAAATACTCAAAACTGAGCAGTGGCCTTTGCAAAACTCTTACGATAATTACAACACCGCGACTAATTCAACCAAGTCGAGCGTCAGCCCCACATAGTACCGTTTTGCCTATCTTGTCATGATTCTTGAATCCTCTGCTCATCCTCTCCGTCAAACTAATTCCTAAAAACTCACAAAAGAGTCGTTTAATACCTTAGATTCCCTCCTCATCCTCCTCAGTACGTTTTGACGGCTTGAACGACCCATATTCTCCCTCGACATTCCCCCTCGGTTCCATCCCAGCATTCGAAGACTTGAAAGGTTTCCCCCCCTTCCGCTCCCAATGATAGCGGGGGATTTGCGGCGGCATCCTGGCCTTGGCACTGGTTCTATCAGCTGCATTACTCATGGGGAAGTTCGTTAAGTAACGAGACGCTGCCCTGCGTCGCTCCTGGGGCTTTGCTGTCAAGGCGCTGAAAGTGGGGGGGAGATGGGGCTGTTGTTCCATTTCTGGCTCGTGGGTTGGGGTTTGGCCGTGTCCGAAGATGATGATGCCGATTATGAAGAATGTGATTAGGGCGATGAGGAGCCAGAAGAGTGCCGGGTGAGGTTTGTGGTGGGAGTAGGAGGGGTGGATTGAGTGTTCCATCTGGGCAGGTGAAGGAGGGAGGTCTGGATGTGGGGTGTTGTATTCTCTAGAAAAGCATTCTATGGGATGGTGAGAATAAGCGATCTTTTCATTTTGCCCGTGGACTACATCCTTTTTTTCCCGCCAAGAGCAAAATCTTCAATCTTCCTCCTCAAGTGTGGATATGGGAGCCGGAGTGGGCCGAAGCGGAAGCTTAGGGTTGAATAGTACACTATCATGCCTCAAAGTGTATGCTGGATGCAAAAGCTCGCGCCAGGCTTTGAGACCATTGCGCCGGCTTACGGGTCATGAGGCGTGCAAATCTGGAAGTTGAAGCAGTGAACCATCCGGCTCGGAAGACTTTAGGCCTGTTGAGGGAGGCATTACTGTAAAGAGAGTGGAGAAAAATAGGAAGTCACGTCTGAAATGGAGTAGACGAAGAAGATGGTGTCATCAAAGAGGGATTTGAAGCCAATTGATGAAGACTTATTTGGAAAATTATGGCTCTTGACTGAGCAGACTGACAGGTGTAACCTTTCTAATTGATATTTTCTCACCACTTTCTTCAGAGGGTGCTGTCTTTACGAGAATTACACGAACTCAGCCGCTTAGAACGAGGGAAACAATCAATTGGCTCGCAATCAACTTTGGCGACCCGTCGCAGCAATTCTTCGTCGCTTCTCGCCACTCGAAGACTGGCGGCTTTCGCGCAGTCCGCGCATTTAAAGCACTAATCATCTCCTGCTACAATTGTTTCTCCACGTACCAATCACCGCAGAAGATAGCAGCAGATGTATTCTCAACTCAGTCTACTAATCTCTGCTCTTATCTATTCTACAACTCACAGCCTCGCAATTCTTAAGCCCCCAGATCTCATTATCAGTCCCACGTCTTTAGCTGGCACCAACAACCTAACCACTACTCTCTCAGTGGCAACGATCCAGCATCCACGGACCAACATCAGCGACAGCCCCTTAAATTTTCTCGGTGTAAACTGCTACCACCTCCTCTCCCGCCGACGCAGTCAACTTAGGAACCTGCCAGAATCTATTCGCCCATGTGTTCCGCGGGGGCGACGCGTATGAAGAACATGATTGGTGGAATGGCTGGCGTTTTCGATTAGGATGGCAGCCCTGCACCATCACATTATCTTCGCCAGATAAGCAAGATCGGATGGTTAAGATGTCCATAGCGGATGTTGGTTCGTACTTTTCAGACTCTGTCATTGTTTCCTAATCTAGCCCTTGTTTTGGGTCGTCAGAATTGTGTTGGGAGTCTCCTGGAATATGTCTCGCGACTCATGTCCTAGCCGTGAAGCGTGATGCTGACTCCGGAATCTGCGTTAGTGCGTTATACAACCGAGATTTTGCAGACCTGTGAGACTGGTGGTGCGAATACGTTTCGGGGGACGTGGCAGGTGCAGGTCACGAAATACCCAATCAAAGGTTCTTTCGAGAACGGGAATTTGACGACGTTTTGAAGCAAGCGATTGTATTGGCGGTCGTTCTGAATCACTCTGCAACACCACGCAGCTTATCGCCGCGAAGACAAACCCCTGTTTTGGGAGATGGTGCCACTGAATAGACTCAAGTTGCAAGGAATTTCATTTCCAGTGGCTTTGTAAATGACAGTGCCTCGTCGAGGGAGTTTTTAGCTGGTGAATCCAAGCAATAAAGTACAGCGTTTGGTCATCTGTCGAGATATGATTCACAGACGATAATCTTGCTATGAATCATCACTTTCTTTGCGCTAACAAGGTGAACCGCGGTTGTCTCTCCACATGCAGACTTTCTTTTCACCATCTTCAATACTTGTATTCGCACATTTACAGCCCTTTTCAGCTCACTTGTAACAGTAAATGTATACTATTTGGCCTTACGTTCTACTTGTAATGCAGTCGAGAGGGAAACAAATAGTACCCGCCGACTTTGGAGGCATTGGCAGATACGCGGACACAACTATCAAAGCCTTCCACGATCTCTCTACATCTTTTTGTCAGTAAGCTCCGCCATTAACGTCGCCGTCACATCGGTCGGTAGCAAGATTGACGCACGCTGTAGAAGTTCTTTATGTTCTTCGGCGCCATTCGTGATACAGCAGCCGGAATGGGCCGGAGCGGAAGCTTGGGTCTGCCCACTACACAACCATCTCGCTCCCTCGAACCCGCCGCGACCCCATTCTAGACCTCGCCATATCCCCTCGCCTTTCCCCTGGCAAGCGTTTTTCTCTTCCCCTCCCCAACATTCACATACTCATGTTTTTCATTGAACACCGGATGCCTTGTCCAATTTCCCTCCCGCGTGTCCAATGGTTCCCAAGCCGCTCTGCAAATTGTAGCCTTATTACGAGTGCGCTGTTGTTTTCTCTTTTTTGCGATCGTGGATGGGCAGAAGTCGCGGATAGGTTCTCTGATAGTGTCGTTTAGGATACTATAGTCGTGGGTTTGTGGTCTAGTCGTAATCAAAGGTGTTAGTACGCCAACGTCGAAGAGGAACATGAGGAAGGCGCCGAGGCTTTGGAGGAGCCCGTTTGATGGAGGTCGAGGTTCAGTGGAGTGGGTGGGAGAAGAAGTGGTATAGCGGTATTGCTGGGTTGTATGGATGGAGTGAGATGAGCGATGTACGATTGAAACATGTTAGTTGCAAAGAGGGAGAAAATCGAAGCTGGAGATCGAAGTAGGCAATTTATATGTTTAGCTGAGGAGGTCTCTAATGGCGAAGTTAGGTGCTATAGGGAGGTCTGTCTGGACAAGGGTTCAAAGCACGATGGGCTCAAAGAATGCACTTGATGAGAGAGATTGAAGCCGTCCAGTAGATGAGATGTAATCCGAGATCTGCGAATGATTACCGTCTAAGGAGATAGCATAGTATTCATGTATAGTACCTCCAGCAAATCCATCGGTTGATCTCCATAAATAATCATTGATCTCGATGGAGAAGTTGAGATTCAGCCCTCTTCCCTCCGTCCTCCCAAGGGCCAGCCGACTTCTCACTTTCATTTGGTATCGTCCCTCCACGGATATACAGTACATGAAACGCCCATTCCCGCGCCAAAGATCTTGTTCCCCTGGCACCCTTTCATTTTTTGGCTCCCATCCGGTTTCGCAATCACAGCCAGCTCATGGGATTGAGCCGCCTGTCCTTGCTCCATATCACGCTGGATAGCCCTTTCTCGCAGTCGGATTATCTTCGCCTTTGCCGCTTGTATGATCGATGCGATGATGTAAAGGACGAAAAAGGCAAGGAAGATGATGCCAACGAGGTTCACGGCGGCTTTGAGGTCCCAGCCCTCTTCGTTGTAATCGATGCCGAGCAAATTTTCGAAGAAGTTGCCCATAATGGATTGATTGGTGATGTGTGAAGTATGTAGGCGAGGATTTGGAGAGATTTCTGAGCTTAGCAAAGGATGGAGGAATGGTGATATGAAGAAGAAGGACAGGTCGCAAGTGGGGTGAGAAAATCTTCAACCGTTGCCAATATCTCCGATTTCCTCATCGGGATTGTGGGTACATTGCTTAGCGCGAAGTCATGGCGAGCTTAGCATACTCTCGTCTTGAAAAGCTCAGTTGCGCGATAGTAGTGGCGTACTCTGAGATGTGGCCTCTTCTTGCGCTTTCGGTGACCCACAAATTTGCCTAGTATCCTATGGATCTCTTGTATCACCCGGCTCTCATGCTTGGGCTATTGTGCTTCAGTTGCCAATTGGTTTTGTTGAGACTTGAGAACGCGAAAACGGCGAGGAATGAATCTCCGTACTTCTCCATCTAGAAGACCATCCTCATCTAGCCTGTTGTTGATTAAATGTGCCACAAAGTCGGGGCTCCATCCGGCCATGTGTATAAAACATGGTTTGAAGAACGTCGCGAAGTCTTGGATTACGGCGATCATTTCCGATATGAGCACACGGTCTTTCGCTAGCTGCTTCTTGACTCTCCTTCGGTGGTGATGTGTTGCGAAATCTCTTGCGAAGAAGAGTCGCAACGGGAAATGAGATGTGAATAAGCATGGTTACCATGGCATCTGGCAGCATACTAATAATGACTCCAAGCGTCGTCATGTCTATGATCAGTGGTGGTGATAGAGAGGCTGATTATGAGATCTATGATGCCGTCGACTGTCCTGCTAGAGAGGCCAATCATCGGGTTTCTGATGCCACCAGCTGTCGCGAGAGGGAGGCTAAAATTGCAAAAACTTCATGATTTTGACATATCGACGAGTCAGATCCGTATTGATGATTAAAGGTGAATGAAAAACAAGTGCACGGAGAGTAGCGCAGAGAGGGCTGGAAAACTTGGTGAGCCATCCCAAGCGCCAAGACAACAAGGAAGAAGTGATTAGATTTGACAAAGGTCAATGAGAAACGACGGGCTTGTGGACGTGGATTCTACCGATTAATCATGCTGTTCGTGGGGTGGTATGGATTTAAATTAAGTCTTCGTCAACTCAATCGATAGCCCCGATAGCTATCTTGTATTAACCCTACCCTATACCACCCTCAGGTAGCATACTTCAGGAAGCCGTCATCTGGATTCGCGTCAGTACACCCGAAATCACTGGTTGTAGGTCTTGGCTTTAAGAAGTGGTGTTGCTATTGGAAGGTCAAGTAGTAGGCTGTTGTCCCCACCAGAGACTGAGTGATGAAACGTCATCAAATGGATGAGGCGAGTGCTGTTGCATGTGCAAATATAATAGGCTGAAATGTCAATTCAGAGAATTTGAGGCTCAAATTCTCCGTAGGGCTGAAGATCATCGTAAGCCTAATTTGATTAGCACCCGTTCTTAGCCCGCACACTCGCTCTCGCCAAAATTACCCGCACCTCCAACCACCAAAACATTACTCATCACCTCCCTCCACAACAATCATCTTGACGTTCGCGACACCACCGTCAAGATGAAGCTTAACATCTCCTACCCCGCTAACGGTACTCAGAAGCTCATCGAAGTCGAAGATGAGCGCAAACTCCGCGTCTTCATGGACCGCCGTATGGGCCACGAAGTCTCAGGCGACTCCGTCGGCCCTGAATTCAAGGGCTACGTCTTCAAGATCACTGGTGGAAACGACAAGCAGGGCTTCCCGATGAAGCAGGGTATCATGCATCCCACGCGTGTTAGGTTGCTGTTGAGTGCGGGGCATAGCTGTTATCGTCCTAGGCGGACTGGAGAGAGGAAAAGGAAGTCAGTGAGGGGGTGCATTGTGGCTATGGATTTGGCGGTGTTGGCGTTGTCGATTATTAAGCAGGGCGACGAGGAGTTGCCGGGCTTGACGGATCAGGTGCATCCAAAGCGACTGGGCCCGAAGAGAGCGACAAAGATTAGGAAGTTCTTTGGGTTGAGCAAGGATGATGATGTGAGAGTCTTGCACATCTATAGCGGCGTCGAGCTTTGGTAGTGTTATTCGCGACCTATCGCTAATGATTGTGTGTGCTACAGGTCCGCAAGTTTGTCATCCGTCGTAAAGTCCAGCCCAAGGGCGAGGGCAAGAAAGAATACGAAAAGGCCCCACGCATCCAGCGCCTCGTTACTCCCCAGCGTCTCCAGCACAAGCGTCATCGTCTCGCTCTCAAGCGTCGTCAAGCCGAAGCCTCAAAAGACGCTGCCGTATGTCTACATTAGAGTCTTTGTTGGGGGGAGGGCATGAGCTAATACCGTTGTGCTGCAGAATGAATACGCCTCCATCCTCGCCAAGCGTGTTAACGAGGAGAAGGCCAAGAAGAGCGAGCTGAGGAGTAAGTGGCATTAAACCATAGTGAAAACGGGCACTACGGCTAACAGGACTACAGAGCGACGAGCATCATCGATGAGGAAGTAGAACATGGGCGGCACCCGATGGAAAGAGCAGGGGATGAAGATGGAGGTGATACGGATGACATTAGCTATCAAGGTCTCATCAAGGACATCATGATGGCTTAGCATACTCGTGCGTTGTTGATATTGCAGGCTCAGCTACACGATATGTGTAGAACAGACCTCATAGATCAATGAACGTGTGCAGCAACCTTAATTCGGGGCGTTAGGTCTTTACATACGCGAAAAGCATCTCTATTGGGTTTGTACATGTGCCTTGAGACTATGGCGCCTGTCCAATATGCGCGGCGCTACGGGCGATGGCGTTACGTTTCTCGTGTTGACATTATCTAGATCCTTCTATGTTCCATCCTCTCCCCATCAAAATTATAGCCATATACAAGTCTCACCAAAATCCTCCTTTTGTTCTACATATCACGCCTGATTATTGAATAGAAAGGACACGCTCTCGCCATTGTGCGTGCGCCTACAAGCCTCTAAACACCCCATCAGCCAACCTCCCCTGACCAAACCTCACTTCAAGACAAAAATCACTCACCAGCAAGCGTCGGACTAATATCAATAACCTCAATCTTCCCACACTCCTCATCCTTCCCTAAAAGCGGCACCGTATTCGTGACCACAACCCTACTCAACGCCCCGCACGCATTCAACTTCCCAATTGCATCCCCACTCAGGATCCCGTGAGTGACCACACTGACTACCTCTGTGGTGCCGTGGCGGGCGAGTACTTCGGCTGCGGTGCAGAGTGTGCCGCAGGTATCGGCCATGTCGTCGATTAGGATGGCGATTTTGCCGGAGACGGCGCCTGTGAGGGTCATACGGGAGATCTCGCCGGGTGCGGAGCGCTCTTTGCTGTGGGGATGGATTAGGAGAGGTGGGCTGGGGTTATTTGGGGCGTGCGGGGTTGGAGTTGGGGGTTGGGGTGGCTTACTGTATGAATGCGAAGGGGAGATCGAGCTTGCCTGCTGTTGAGGTTGCCCTGTACATATTAAGCTTGGTCAGTAGCACGTGAGAGAATAATCGCGTTGAGGAATCTTTATGGAAAGAACTTGCCTTTTGACTCCTCCAGCATCCGGCGAAACCACCACTGCGTTGGATATGTCCACGTTCTGCCTGATCCAAGCCAGCGTCGTCGGCTCAGCGTACAAGTTGTCAACCTGGTTGGGTCGTCAGTCCAGCTTGGCATGTGCATCTTCCCATACTGACAGGGACATCGAAGAAACCTTGAATCTGCGAAGCGTGAAGATCCATCGTGATGACATGATTGACGCCCTATCGTGCCACGGTCAGCTATGAGGGGTCTCGTAGGGTGACAGATGAGTGAAAACACTAACGGCTGTCTCCAACATTTTCGCTATAAGCTTCGCTACCAAGAATGACTACATCAGCAGATACCACCCCTCGGAGCCTCGATACTGAATCATACCAGTTATTGGCGCACGAGATCGATCCTTCTTATCTTGTCTGCCCGTAGCAAGGGTCAGTTTCTTACATATCGGCTACTTGATGGGAACAACCTTGCGTAGGGGTAGTTGGGGATGACCGCAGTCTGGCGGAGACGTCAATTGGTGAGTGCTACCATGATGATCTAGAAGGCAGCTCACAATTCTTCTACTACTTGCGCTTCTGCAGGCTCTGATCATGACAAGGAGTTCCATCAAGCCGTCATTGATGTCTCCGGGCGCTGTCGATTGCAGAATCTGGCTTCTCTGTTAGGGTCGTGACAGGATAGGTACTAGATCGGGATGCGGCGCTGTACAAACACATCCTCGTCTCTGACACTCTCTCCAATCGTTACGGAGGTCCTAGTATTTCTTAGATATTGGTTGTAGCGTTGTCGTACAATATTCTTACTCATGATTACTATCTCTGCAGTCCCGAACATTAGATCTAAGAAGACAAGGGCACAGGTAGGGATTGGGGCCGTACTGGTACACTAGCACCTCCGCCTGAAATGTGGCTCAATTAGCAGAGCAAAAGCAAGTATCTAGTTTGATATGTACCAACTCAATGCCGAGCCTGTCGAGACGTCAGTGTCGTGGAGGACGCAAAAATTTGAAGGGCAATACCGTTTAGATACAAGCTTGGCGAGGTCAGGGTGTCTATCAACGATTAGGAATCTTGCTCTGTTATTTAGCCATGAGGAAACTTGCCCATTGCCAGCGAGCAGTTTCATAGAATTGGTAGCCATAGAAAATTAAGAAGATCTGTAAGTGGCAAAAGATATGTTGAGTGTGATTTTCTCGATAACAGACTGCAGAGCAAAGCGAAAACAGGTCCTTTTTGTAGACTGTGTAAAGGTGCAGTTTGCAATGCAAACCTTTTCTAATATCGTATGACTCCTAGGATCTTGCCGCTTTCCTCCTTGTGGCTTCCCGTGTTGAAGCTTCAAAGGAGAATCGAACAAGGACTTCTGGCCTTGCAGAGATCCGACTAAGACCAAGAAACCTTTAGTGTGATATGTATGCGAATATAGAGCAACCTTCAGAGTTTACAATCGAAGTATCAGTCCGGTTTTCTTTATTTCCTAAGCTGCAGTAGCGCCGGATACAGCCGCTAAATAGCGCCTACAAAGGTTGAGTGCGGGAGCCCATGTTGCCTCCGCACTCCATGTCTAAGTCACTTATGAGCACTTCAGTCCTCTTCGGTCTCCGACATGACCTAAGATGCTATGATTTTGACGAGGCATCGCCTAGATTTAGTTCAGAGACCGCTATAGACTAGCCACTGATGCTCGGTTTACCATAAATTTTAGATGAGTCCACAGCAAAAGCCGAGACAGTATCTTTCTCTCTTTCAAAAGCTTAGCACTCTCAAAGAGTCATTGACGAAATTGTTGCCACTAGTCTTCCAAGCTCCTAAGACAGTTCTTGCATCGAACTGGTACGAGTTTTTGATAAAGTGCATCCGTCAAGGGAGCGTAGAGCTGCGTCGATATGGTTACTATCCTTCATTTGTTCAAAGGAACCCGATCTTGTTCGTGATCTTGAGCCTCAAATGTCAGATCTTGACGAATGACCAATGCTGGTTGGGCCACCTATTTACCATGTTGTGTGACGGTCTGCCCTCATGACGCACTGTGTTCGCGTCAGATAACCGAAATGCACATTGATAAGAGCAAGGGTTTTGAGATCTTCGACACTGTGGGAGCTGCTGCTGGCTATATACGTGACTACAAATGCGGTCAGAAGGAGCCGGCAATCATATGATTACGGTAATGCGAGCGCAACGAGTGACTAGATGAACGATCAAAGAAAGGGGAAAGCCTGCCGAGGGAGAAAGTACTAGCCTAATGCATGACTTCCGACTCAGTGTGGCCTGTAATTTTGGTACGCCTCAACGTTCTGCCTGGACGGAAGGCTTTATCGTTGAAAGCTCCGATTTCCACAGCCTGGACTAGGCACTGATGTACTGCCCGTAGCGCTTCTTACGGTTCTCGTCCACTGTATACATTATTTAAGATAACACTTTGTCTTTATTCCCTGACCCTTGTTGCATACCAGAAAAGGTATGTTCTTGATTGCGCAACGATTACAGCCTCTCGCCACGCAAATAGACTGACACTCGCTAAAATTCCGACAATTAAGCAATGAAGTTGCGTGACTATTTTCAATGGCTGAGGGACTGGACTGGATGGGATAGGTCGGATGGACCTGACGATTCCTGGGCGGATCTTCTCTTGATAGGTTACCTTCGAAAAGCGGTGAGGTCGTCTTATAAGTCAATTGATTCCCTTCTAACAATATGTAGCTTCACAAAGAAAGGCCCAATGATGGAATTGTGCCAGATCTGTCTTGGTCCACTGCCGACAACGGGGAGGAACTACCCTCGTCCGTATGTGGTGTGATAGTCTACCAAACCGAAGATCTTGGGGCAATACCAATTCAGGGATGCACAAGCCTCATTCACGAGAACTTCGACCAAGATGACGACATTGACTTTTTCCTCGTGCCAATTCAGCGCGACGAAAAGTGTAATTTCGTGGGAAGGCTCCGAGTACGCTATTTCCGTTGGCGTACTATGGATGGTACATCAGATGAGCCTCATTTAAGCTCCGGCACATCAACGGAGGAATTTGCCAAAGCATTGACGAAAGAATCTACCGAAGATTCTGACTCCAAGGAGTACACCGACACGCCACCAGCGTCTCTTACAAGACTCATAATGGTGAGGTCCTTTTCATCGCTTGTAAGACGATTGTAAAGCTAACAATGCAAGTCCTCCGAGGTGGGCCGCACGCACAGCAAGCGTACACGTGAAGAAGGAGGGCCCGAATTTCTTCAACAAGGGCCTACCCCGGAAACAATCAGGATGTTCAACTCCAAGATGCACGGAAAGGGGAAATGCAGAGCTCGAGGAGACAGACAGAGGAGGAATAGCAGCTCGTCCAGCTCGTCGAAGTCGTCCGTTTAACTTAATTCTAGGCTCACGAGTCTTCAAATGTCGCTAAGCCGGGAGATTCAAGTGTGAAGTGTGGTAATCCGAATTCAAAAAAGAGCATTAGGACTGCCACACTTTCTCCTGGAGCCTTACTGTCGGTTGTATTTTGGGCTGAGGAGTTTTGAAAGTGACAGATGCTGGGAAGGTTCGAGCGCGCATCATGGAGAACCGATTATAGCACGAGTACACGAAATGCTATAATGTCGCTAAGTGAAGCATAGTAAGTGGTCAAGGTGCGGACTAATGAATTCTGGAGTGTCGTTAGATCAGAGAATCGTACTACATAATATAGCAATTGGACGCGACACAAGTGCTTGACATTTTACATCGCCCCTATCCGGAGCTTATTTTCTAATCCGTTTATAGCAGCGGAGTAGCGATTCCTGTTTATACTAGGTAATCGCCGGGCAGATCCTTGTTATAGGTAACAAAGACCGGGGTATTCTAGACCTTTCCCGTAAAACATTTTACAATACTGCAACAATGGTGTTTTCGCGACATATAATCCCTCCGGCCCCATATATTGCCTGACACAGAAGAAAACTTTATCACAAGTAATAGATCCTCTCGCTGTGTTATTTTCTACACCGCGAAGCTTTGAAATCCTTATCGCCGGACACGCAAAAGCGCTCTGACCTCCTCAACCTCTTATTCACCAAGATATGCCTCCAGGTAACACAGAAGAGACGCTTCCAGGGTCAGCAAAGAATGGGGATGAGCATGGTATGGAGCCTAAAGCTCTCGCATCTCGCTGGAACACAGGCAGTGGACCTTTCCCTATGCTCTCTTACGAGGCAAATCTCGCACTCACATCATCCACATCTCGAGGTAGAGGGAGATTCGCAGGATCTTTCCGTCCCTTCTCGCCTCTCAGCGACGTGGAGAGAGCACTAGAGCGAAGGGCTAGGAAATATGCACGCAAAGATCGGCTGAGACACTACTCAGACCGCCGTGCAGACTGGCTCGATAAGTGGCAGTCTGTTTGCACCTTGATATGTACTGATGCTGGAGAGTGAGAAGGCTGATCGAGTACAGAGGTATGATAGAAGACCCGTCTCTTCGTATTCTGAGGCATCCGAATGTGTATCCTCGACTAGGTAAGACACCGATCTGACAAACTCTTGGTTGTTCGGAACTGACAAAATATAGGCACGCGCGATGTCATCCTCGACGGCATGCGACCACACTCTCTTGAAGCCTTCTTAGCCCGCGTCAAATCCAGTCGTTCGCCAGAGGATAAACCTCTGGAGTTCAAATTCGTCGGGGCCACGCAATCTGTCTGTGTTGACCAGATCACGACCTACAACCAAGGGGATGTTGAAGAGGTTGTTCGGAAATCGGTAGGGCGCTCCCGTGTCACCGTAGGGCCGTGCTCATTAACGTGCGGCAGATCGATAGACTACTCGATTCGGATAGGAATCTTCGAAAAGGAGTCAATGCCGCAGTTCGAAGACAACTAGTCGAGAAATATATCTACATCTATGCTAAGGTCAAAGAGATGGTAAGCCGAATCCCTCCCATATCAACCATATATCCCCAAAAACTCACTAGCACCAACGCATCAGCTATCCGACGATCTCGCCTCCCACGAAGAGGTCAGAGTGGATGACCAATGGTCCAGAGGGTACGACCTGGAGAGCCTAGATGATTCTATTTGCGCGATTGTTCTCAACAATAGCGGTGGCTATGGTGGAGTGCGGATCCTCGGTCAAAACATCTTGCAAGAGCTACAGGCACCAAGATTTTGGGTGGATGGAGGGCAGAAGTATCTACTTGTGGTTAGGAAGACAGGTGAGATTTGTGAGACGTACGGTAGCCCCAGGATGCTGGTGTTTTGGAGAAAGAGGAAAGAGAGTGCAGAAGAGAAGGATGTGAAAGTTGGATATGAGAAGCTGGAGGGAGAGGCTGTGACTGGCTTGGATATAAGTATGGGAGAGGATTGAAGGACGGGGAGGTGTGGTGGGCGACAAAGACTAAATCAATACCGTAGGTTTCTCATCGTTTGATGCACGGGTATTGGGTGGCTATCTGGCGCAGCTGTTCTCCACTGTGGGTATCTCGGCACTCCTCGAAAAATGCAAAGGAAAAGGTTTAAGAAAGCTTGAGTGAGGATCATAGCACATTATCTTACCTCCAAGTCAAAAGAGATGTTCTTGCGACCCTTCTTTCGCTTTAAGATGCAGTCGCCTTGCATGGTCACGCTGACAGTCGTCCAATAGTCCTTGACGGCTGAGCAAAGCTTGGCATTCGCTCGCTCTCCCGTAATTCTTTTCGTACCCATACTGCCGCCGGTTGAGCTACAATTGCGCTTTGTTTCACGCATTTACAAATAATCAGATCCACATCATTCTATGTTCCCGCCGTCCACGTGTATTGATAATCGATATTTTCAACCACAACAATCTTTTGTTCTAGGGTGTACGAGTACACATAGCCAGCATAGGTCGTATAGCCTTCAAATGCACATCTATTTCCTTGCTAGCTATGGGAAGCCAACATGCGATGGAGCCCAAGGCTTTACAGTCTCGATAGGACAGAGGGGGCGCTTCTCTTTCCGAGCTCCCAGAAGAAGCAAACAAAGCCTTCAAGACCGGGCCAGCGAGCTGGAACCCTTCTCAGAGCATAAGGAGAAAGAAAAGATAGACGAAGACAATGAGCTTTTGCGTGCTAGACTTGACCGGTTTCAGAAGCTTCTTCCCAAAATGGATCGAATGGATGGATGATTGGAAGTGGGTCCCGCCTTTCAAAATGGTTCTACTGACTTTCAAAGCTGATTAGGAACAAAGATATTTGCCAGGAAAACTCTACTGAAAGGTGACCGCTATGTCACAAAAGAAGGCATGAGAGCACACTCTCGAGAAGAGTCTCTCGCCCACGCTGAAGCTTCCAGGCCGGAAAACAGCCCACCACTGGAGTACGAGATGGTAAAGGATAAAATTGCTTCACGATTACAGCGAGGAATGACGAACAGCCCGAGGAATTCTTCAAAGACATCAACGCACATAAATGTTCGATATTAAGGAGAAGGTCGGAGAATTCAAGATACGCTTGGACATGTACTGACCGCTCGGTAGCTTGGCAAAGACTTGAAATCGGGGGAAGAAGCCACTTTAGATGAGGATTTTCACATCAGCCGAGACCTCGAAACAGTGGACAAATCTGTGTGTGCTATTCTCCTGAACCTGACAGCCGGCTATGGTGGAGTGTGCGCTCTAGGCAAAACATTACAAGAGTCATAGGCGCCAGGGTCCTATATGATGATAGAGCATATCTACAAAACCATGGTGATAACATATGGAGAGCTGGTTGAGTGCTATGGTCAGGCCTTGCACGTTCGTATGTATTCGGACTGGGACTCTGGAAAGGTTGGAAGTGGACAAGAAGGCGGAGGTTGAGGTGGAATAGGAAAAGTAGAAGACGAGAGAGAAATTGCATGCATAAGGAAATGGTAGGCGTTTATGATACACATCTGACTCCCTTTGCAGTAATCTCGCTACTCTTGGGTGAATTGATATGATAGATGTTGAATCGGGTCTGAGTAGATAGGATAACATATTACTTGGTATCCGAGCGAAAAACTACACTTTCGCGGTATTCTAACCGTTATAGATGAGAGCAGTCTCCAGATTCTTTCTGTAATTGCATTAATAGCCATCAGCTAACTTTGATTTGCAAGCCGAGACAGCGTCCTCATGGATATTCCAATACTCATTTGATTATCTTTCGGCCCAACCTTGAGCCTTGCTTGGCTCCCTTCCGGGTAATGACGAGCATGCAGATGCATCTGGATGATATCTGCATAGCCAACGTGTACGATCAGTCGACAGCAGCTGCGTAGCAAACCTACTTCCTGCCATGCATATGTAATCGTCCTGTCCTGAGCTTTGATGCTTCATACCTTTTTGAGTACTCACCGAACACCAGAAGCTTACAAAGCAACCCTGGAACTCCATATGGCAGCTATCACCACCAATGATAACATTTTTAGGCAATACCTTCTCAATATTCCTACATGTATCCAGCTAATCGCTCTGACTTCAGAGGAATCAACCGACGATGAGCTCTATGGCAAAAGTGAGACATCTGGTCTGCACTCTACTACAACGACCCCCCCGATATGACCCAGCTAATCTTTTAAAGTGACGATCTGGCAGACCAGATAGTTTGGTTAGAGAAGGAGTGGTCACTAGAACACGAGGGGAAACAGCTGGTGCCATCCATCTGCGCAGTCTGGATTGACAAAAATGGTCATTAAGGACGTGTAGTCTTCCCTCATGATGACGATAAGAGGCTTTGCAAATACTTTCCAAGGGAGTCAGGACACATCTTGTTACTGGTCAAAAGGGGCTTCAGGGCCAATCTTTCGGGGACCCCGTTGATTCGCTGCTTCCGTTGCGTCAGAGTCTACGAAAAGTTTCAATTGTATTAGAGGTAGCATAGCATCACGCTGATCTATTTGGGGATTCACTTCCATCTCATATCTCAGGACGAACGTTTATGGTATATTAAAAACATGCCACGCGGCTGAATTTGCCTGACTAGGTTTGTATCTCTGTTTCACAATGCAGAAGCTTCCAAGCCACAAACTTTTCACTCAGTTGTTTGTTCTACTCAATTTGTCGAAAGCGTCACAGTAAACATCATCAAAGCTTCGCACCACCCCTCTTCTCCCTGATCCCATTCTGCTCAACCTCCATCAGACACTCCATAACCGGTCCATAAAGACTCCCATTGCGAATAGAGCTATACACTTTGGTAATCAACGACCCAATACTCAGCTCACCCTCAAGCTCATCTGTTCTCACAAAGGGCACAGCCAGCTGATTGCGAACGATGTCATAGATACGACGAGACGCCATTCCAAGATAGGGTCTCGCATCAGGATCAGCAGAGTACGCGTCTCGATTGGTTACAAAGATCTTTAGCGCTGTTCCTGAGGAGTGTTTGGTCCATTTTCGCAATGAGGAGGTGTTGTTGACCCATGATGGGCTAGTGAAATCTAGGATTATCGGTTCGAGGGATCGAAAGATGCTCGCAAACCGTGGTCCAGGATCCAAACTAGACGTCTGCTCCCACATCTTCTGGAATTGCAACCACAACTGAACATGGAGACTCTCACGGTCAATTCCAATGTCCAATAAATCCCCCAGCAATCTATCCGTATCCGCGCGAAGGACAGGCTCAAACTCATCCAAGAATCTGATCTGCATCGCCCTCAGATCCAGCGCCTGACACAGAGCAAACAGATGTGCGGCAGCAAGTTGCGACAGCACATCAATAGCCACAAATGCATACCGTGCAGATATCAGCGCCAGCGAATTGAGTGCCTGATTCCCCATCTCAGCACTCAGCACATGACTTCCCACCGGATTTGCCAAAAAACCCAACTCTGACTGCAGTGCCGCGATCATTATATCCACAGGCTTGAACAAGAACGATCGGCTCGGATCATCTGCAGTAAGGTTTGGCGGTAGGCCATTATTAAGCCGCGGATTGATGATCTCGGTGCACTGCGCAAAGAGCATCTGGCCGATAGTCTGGAGAGCGAGCCGCGTCTTTTCCATAGCCGAGGTAATGGCCTTGGCTTGGAAATTGCCACCGTGCAGCATTCGAGCATTCGCGGTGTCGACGAGAGGGTTGTCCGTGACGGAATTGCATTCGATAGCTATTTGTTTGTGGGCGAGGAGCAGGTCTTCAAGAATGGGACCGAGCCATTGGGAGGCAGTCCGGATTGAGTATCTGTCTTGGCGGAGGGCACCTTCTTCTAATGCGTGATTGCTATCGGTCAATTTTGAATTGTTCAGGAAGTGATAGATATTCTGTGCTGCTTCAATTTGTCCTGGGTGGGGACGGACGGCGGCGAAGAAGGGGTCGAAGGATTCGCCGTTGCCGCAGAGGACTTCGACGCTCATTGCTGTTAAGATTTGTGATAGGACCGCTAGATTATTGGCGTCGTGCATTACTAATGCTGCCACTCCGGTTGATACAGCTGTACCGTTGATAATTGCAAGACCTTCTTTTGGCCCCAAGCGGATTGGCTCGAGCGACTGTTCTGCTAGAGCCACATCAGCGGTGACTATACGACGCTTTCCTGATTTCGGGCTCCGTGACCAGACTGTGATACTGGGTTTCCCCTGCAAGAGGCCGCCGAGGTATGAGAGAGGCATCAAGTCTCCAGAAGCGGAGATGCTACCACGAAGGGGAATTCTAGGCACGACATTGTTTCGAAGCAGATCTACCATTCTTGTGACTAGGACGGGACGGACGCCTGAATGGCCGCTTGCAAGTGAGTTGATTCGAATGAGCATAGAGGCTCGAGCCCAGGACTCGGGCATTGGAGGTGCAGATTGATCATCCTCAAGTAGCAGAGCCCGGTCAGGCGGCAGAGACGACGCGCTGATTACATGTCTTGAAGCTGTGTTGCTACATTCCTGAGTAGAGTTCTGTGTTGTGGGTGATGGACTGATGATACCACTCTGGAGTTCGCGGATCAAGGTACTTTGGAGGGCGTCGACTCCTGTGGTCCGAGTATCTGCGCTCCCTCCGAAGCCAGTATTGACTCCTGCATAGATTTTCGTAAGTCAGCAGTCCCTTTGCCTTGCTCTCCTGACAAATAAAAAAATCGATCTCACCATAGATGATGCCGCCCTTCTCTAGGCTGGATGAGATTGCTCTTGCACCTTCTTCAATTTTCTCTATCGTACTGTGATCGAGATGTGCAAGCGCTCCATATCTGATAATCTGGTCAGCTCTCAATATATCCTCTATAAGTCGGCTGGTGACGAGCCTTGCAACGGCAACAATCGTTGCTATACTCAAGCTCTGGCCGTTGATGGCGGTTTCTGTTCTTAAGGAGCTGACCTTCTTGACGAAAGTTCTCCAATGCGAGAGCGTTGTGAGGGTATGCGACTCAGAATGCGAAATGGGCGCCATATCCATGAAGCTAGACTTGTGCCATGGCCTGCTCTTGGTCTCCAGTTTAATTCTAGGGATGTTAGCTGGGTGCCTTGAGAGTCTTCGAATTCTGCAAGGGCCCGGCCGAAGTTGTGGTCGGTGTATGCAACCACGCTAGACTAGAGCGGCAGGCAGGATTGGCTAAAAAAACAAGCCTGCGCACGATGTTCGCACTAACTTGTAGATCTGATAAGAGATGTTTTCGTAATGGCCGACTCCGGACAGCGTTGTTCTTCCCTTCAAAGGCAGCTTGAGGAAATAATATGCAAACAGCTTTGATTACATTCACTCATTATAACCATGATAACACGTGATGCCTCGCACTATTTATCGTTTCCCCCTCTCACACTAATTTCGTGACCCGACGATATCCGAAGTCTAGCAACATGCGCGGTGAGCAACCGACAGAAAACCTTACATTATTGGTCATCATTGCCTTGCCCACCAGAAATTGAAGACCTCTTACAGTGCTTCGTTCCCACGGAGTGTCACATTCAAAACTGCTAGCCCAGCCTTCTTGCCTGTGTTGCATCGGTGGTCGCATTTCTGGGACCGTACTTCGACTTGTATTGATCGTGTGATCTTATCTGGCTTGAGTATGCAAGCCTGCTCACTATCATCATCAAGTCCCAACTCCAAGCGACCTGTTCCATTCCCAGACTGCCTCTATAACGAGTAGCCCATGTAGTTAAGGTCAGTGCCAAGCTTGATGTTTTGATTGTTTCTATCCACACGGCCGCAGTGTATGCCGAACATCGAATGCCCTCTCGTTGTGCCTCTATTATCTGCCATGAATTCGATGGAGAATTGGGAGTATGGTTCGTAGGCAGGCAGCGTAGACTATTGCATTGACTTCGGTTCTGGAGGGTGGAAATGTTCCTGGTTCGACGGAGTGAGCGAGCAAGCTTCTCGAGTACGTACACATTCCAAATCGGTAACGAGACGACGATCTCTGAGAAAATTGATCAATGGCTTGCGTCGATTCGGTTTCGCTGTTAAAGTGGTAAGATCTGGTGCTTTGGCAGATAGCCGCACTGGTGGACAATTGGTCAGCTAAACGCTGCTGGTCAGAGCCAGATATTACTCGCAAGAAACACAAGCCCAAAAGAGGACACAGTATATTCTTGTTCTTCAAGCTCAATTTCAGTTTCTATCCCATGAACTAGCAGAGGGCTGAGTCGTAGGGCTGAGTCGCCGCCAAGCCAAACGAACCTGCAGTCGCCGGTTCCTCGGATAATGTCTATCCACTTTAGAATGAAGGCTTCAGATAGTTATAATTCACCTACGCTGTGGCCGATTCCGATGATGGGTTCGAGGCATCTGGTCACGAAAATGGTTGACCATGAGTAGGAGGTCTCAGGAGTGGGCGAAATAGGACGCAAAATAGAGTCAGCTTTGGGCAACATGAGAAAAGCAAATTTCGTCTACGTACAGTCATCGCCCTGTAGATTTTCATTCAAGACCCACTCTCTCCTTGGTATGACATTTGCGCCGCCCATAGTGACCGAATTTGGGAACCTTGTTTTTCTGACAGACCATATATTTCATCCCATAGGGGTTCATAGCACTCCTGCGTAGTAAGACTTATTAACGACAGGAAAAGTGAAAACTTCTTGAAACATATCGAATGATTCATGTACGCATGCGAAAACCACGAAGACCTCTTACTTTGGGAGAACCATTCACCGGAGCTGCAATGATTGTAATACGTCGGTGGGATCTAACAGCGTTGACCGGCGTATAATATTTGATCGCGATGCTCAAAACATCCTCTTGTCAGCTTTTTGTACCTCTAGGATACTCTCGGCTGTGCTGGCATGGACTTGTGTGTTCAATCACTCGAAACAATGAGGTGGACGTAACGAGCCGTAGCGTATTCGATGGAAGCAGCGCGCTTCTATCACTGAAGTTGCGAAGTCGGCGAAGATTCAACCATCGAATGGGAACTTAGACGCCAAGCCTCTAGACTCAATCAGGCGACAGCTCTCAATCTAGGCCTATCTAAGGTAGGTAACCTGCCCTACTGTGAGATCTAGAAAAGGAAGGATCTCGTCAATATGGCACTGTAGCACTATTCAATATACATAGAACAAGTTGATTGATCACTGGTAGCTATCTATGGGCCAGCTATACATGATATCCAGGATACTAGAATAATAACAAACAAATGGCGGAGAAAAGCATGCCGCCCAGGCACTAATTACATAAGGATTCTCCACCAATGGGATATTTCCCCTCTTGACAGATCTCCGTGATCCACATTTTGTTGACTATCGCAACCAGTACCAAGTAACTTTGAACGGAACCTTTGTACATACCACACACCCTGAATTAGATCCCCGCGAAAAGGTGAGTAGATGGCACATCCGGTATATATGCTTCGGAGGAACCCTCGAAGGTTGTGTCAAATGAATTCATATGATATAATCGCTCGGAGACTGCTGTATTAGAGGCCGCTTGGATGAAGAGCTCGTGGTGTGGAAAAGAAGTACCGTTATGTCTCTCAAGTAGGAGAGGCCAAGAAAGTGGAGGAAGAAAAGTGCGCATAGAGGGAAGTTTGGCTTGGTTCTTGGGTTCAATAGTAAAAGCTATATTCAACACCTTAGAGACCTTGCTCTTGTGGTCCACGAGAAGGTCTTGCTAAGTAACCGTGGTAAGTATGCTGTTCACAGATATCTTTATTCCTTGCAATTTCCAGAGACAAATACCGATCAAGGGCCCGACTTCCAAGCAATACTTATACAGAATTCTCTTGCATCAACTTCAGATCAACACGAGGAGATAAATGTCACCATATATTCGTTTGAGGAAAACAAAAGCCGGGTGCAGGTCTCTCGCCATCTTTCCCACTAATGCAATTACCCAGCAGTAGAACTGGCATACCAACATTCCATCGTTTTCTAATTACGAATCACCGCCATTGAGTCAGAGCGTCACCCGTCCACGCGAATTTTCAAGATGTTATCGCCTTGAGTGGCGACCTGGCACCGAAGACTGAACCTTAAGAAGATTGGAAGAGATGCCATCGAAAACAGGAGAAGACTCAAGCAAACAAGCACGAGAATCTTAGGCCACTTCGCTACAGAAGCCTAGGCAGAGAAATATCTTACTTTCTAGACCCTGAGTCCTCTTTCTCGTGTACCTTTAGGCCTGTAAAGGTTGCACGATGTCGGGCACATCGGAACCTTGGATCGGACAAAGACAGAGACGACTGATCCTTGATTGTCTGCGAAAAAGAGCAAGGTAAGTATGTGATAACTCTCACCCGAAATGCTAGATACAAAACCTGAGGGGGCCGCAACTCAACGATCATCACTCAACCTACTTTGCCATAATAACCATACAGAAACACAAGCGAAGACAAGCAATGGCGGCACAACAAACTCGGTACATACCAATCCATATCAATCTGCAAGCAGGAGCAAACCCTGGTCCTCACGCTACAATGGTGGAAAGGGTCAATGCCGTGCTTCTAGAAGCTCGCATTCTAGAAAATCAGCCCATCAACGTCACACCCATTGTTCACGACGAGGCTTTGTTGATGGCCGTAATCCAGAGATTGGTGACTAATCCAGCTCCGTATTTTGAAATCCTTTAAAACGTCGACTGACTGCAACGCAGACCCCAGACCGGTACGGGAAGCTCTCAAGCATTCATCATGAGGAGCTATACCTAGAGCCGGAACGTTCCGATTTCACCGATGGTAATGGCCGTGTTTGTACTGAAGTGGTGATCGGTTTGTTGGTTAAGATGAACAGTAGCGACGGAACAATCAAGATGTGGGAGTGGAAGGCAGGGGAACAGGACTATCATACTTATGATACTCAAGCGGCAGAGCATTGGCTCTTCTTAATCCAGGAGGGAGATAGAGTTGAGGTTACTGGACATCCTTCCGTTCGTGCGGTTCGTCGGAGGACGTCGCCAAGCTATGGTCCAATCCATCCCCATCCCCGACATATTTGAGAATACTCACTTTACTACTACTGATACGGAAGGCATCTTAGATGATACATCGAGTTGGGAGAAAAGAACAGGAAGGATTTGATCACCAGGTCTACTGGTGTGAGAAAAGGAATGAAACGTGGAATGAAAATTGATAAATTCTTTCCGGCATGTAGCTAGGACTAAATATCTAGAACATTCAAACTCGGGAAATACTCATCTATACCTTTCATACTGAGCCAACCAATAGTGCTCATGTTGACTGAGGACACTCAATCTCCTTCCAAGATCGCGCGGCTCAATACTAGCCTCTCTCAATCTCTTTCCTCGCAGCCTCACCGTTCTAATCGAACTTGAGATAGACTTTCTTCGCCTACCTCTCACGTTATGTGTCACTTTTGGAGTCGTCAGTAGACCCGGATCAACAACTAGCGGCTCCTGTGTTGTTGGTGCTTCGTCTTCTGCTTCAGTAAGTACAACTCCTTTGATGGCTGGTGTTGAGAAATGCCGGAGTGGCGTTACTGTCTCACCACCAAACTCTAGAAGCTCACGATGTCTCAAGGTAGCCACATACCCTGCTGGTACCTCCACCCGATCATTCGTGTGAGACCATAGTGTGTGTGGAGCTAAAGGCGGCGCAGTCGAAGCTGACATTGCAGAGAGTAGACTGTCCAATGGTAGTGCAGTGGTGGCTGGAATTCGAGACAATGGACTGTTACCATCAAGCTCAAAGCAATATTCTGGGATGTTCGGTATTGAGGCGCTCAGGGTGCTAACGGGCGACCATACTTGAGTGTCGTCAAGCTCTGAAACCGCAAGATGGGGGACCTCCAAGGGGTCGACCTCGTTTGCTGGGAGCTCTATCCACGCGTAAGTCTTCGCCTTGACAGGTTGTTCGGCCTGTAACTCAGTAGGTGGATGGACCGGATGTCCTCCTCGAGAAGGCCTATTACGGGGTAGATAGCCATGAAAAAGATCATAGGGTTCTGTTATAACACCCTCGTTTGGGTTCTTATTTGGTACAATGCCATCATACTTGCCATTCTGTGGCCCATCAACATCTGCCCTTGGTGTACTGTTCCTCGCTCCGTCGATCAAGAAAGCCTGCTGCTCAACCGGCGATTTCCGGGAACTGTCAGGCACTTCGTTCAGACGATCACGACCACCATTGGATCTTTTATCGTGAAGATTCTGTCGCAAAGGTGGACTTCGTTGGGCGTTGTATCTAGACCTGCTTGTTACGAGCTTCTCATTCAGAGTTGAAGATGGAGCCTCACGCTCAGGCTGGGATTTCGGCTTCTTGTATATCGATTTGCCGCTTTTATTGCCGTTTTTGGGAGCGATCTGAGCCATGTTCGTGACAAACATGTCTGACGGCCACCGAAGACTGTGGCCCTAAGTGCGCGTTTCGGTTGTGTGATAGGCACCGAGCCTGCGCAAATTAAAGAAACACAGCGTGGACAGTCCAACATGCACCGGTGTCATTGTGTAGAGAGGACAACGAATGCTAAGAGGCGACATTGTTCGCCACAAACAATGCTCATGTGCGAGCACAAAGGGCCACGTGTGAAAGGACATTGCAGCAACCATTGTATCTATGTGGGCGCTAGATTCTGCCCTAATTGAGGATAATTGCTGGAAATTAGCGGCTGGTCCTGCTATGGAAGCTGGACGTATAAATATCTCAATACTGTGTGCGTTACTCAATAATCTTGTTGGGACTTGTGTTACGCATAGTATCGCTCGATGACGGTGACAGTGAAGACCTTCCATTTGAAGTACAAGCCTTCAAAGTAAGTCACTAGATGATGAACAACGGATATCAGTAGAGGGAAAGACAGGATCTCGTATCCTGACCAACCATTCCAATCCAAGAAATCCACTCATTCGTTCACTGTAAGTGCGCGTAATCAATAGCATGAATAAAACAAGGACATTGAGGATACGCTGGATACACGTTGGCAATCATCCTTGTTCAACCACATGGCCTATCCAGGATTAGATACGTTGTAAATACGTCGATGAAACGAGGGAAATGTTGTTGGATGTTTATCAAGATTACGACGCTAACTTCATCCAGGAGTGCTTTTATAAGGTAATGGATCCAACATTGAATCGAGCTGCCAAATCCTGGACCCTGATTTGGGCTGGGGATTTTGGGTCGATGTTGGGTCAATTTTGGTGGGTGCGAAGAAAAATAACAAGGCCTTTCTCCAACTGAGGTGCCTCCATAAGTATAAGGCTCATGCGAAAATAGTCTACTATAGACTTTAGGAATAGAGGTTTATCTATAATTCTTACAGCGATTATAAAAGCTCAATTGTCTTGGCCTTAAAGCTGTCGAGGCTGGAAGTTAGAGGTCTTATATCTTTTCGATGGACTTCTATAGAGATTCAAAGTTGGACCCGTAACATTATAGGGCTTCGATAGGAATAGCGGTCCTATCCCGATAAGAAGCCCTTTATATGGGGTGAATCTCCCTTTTGGATCTGACAGGCATTGTCTTAATTTCAAGCAATGCAAATCTACTCCAGGTCTTAGTCTTATTGGTTAGAACAAGCCTTTTCATTATCACTGGCTATTGAGCGCGTATTTCAGAGTACAACGTTAAATACAAAAGCGCTGTAAAGCAAAGCCACCACTGCGTGTAGGCCAAATACGCGGAACTGCAAGTATCATGCAGCAGCCATTCTGCGCAAAAGCTCTCCATTGGGATGCAGAAAATCAGCATCAGCTCGCAGCACAAACGTTCCATCTCCTTCCTCGAACTTCAGAACGTCAAGAAGGCCCTGTAACCTTCCCCCATGATCACTGACCAACGTGGCTGCACAAGGCTCGCAGAGGAAGAGACCGCATCCCTTCTCTTCGCCCTCAGCAATTTCATCCTGCTGGTATCCCATATCCTCCATCTTCTTGCAGCATGCGAAGAAGGCCGGATACGGACACACCGAGCACCAAGCAAATGGTGCGGAGGAGGCCATACCAGGCAGCATGAAATCTTTGGCAGCTTCGTGATCGAAGTTATCTGGGTCCATGCCATCGATAGGAACGATCTCGTGGACTTCGCAGGCTGTAATCTGTAGGCGGTCTAAAGTGCAAAAGCCGCACATTCGACTTGGTGGGTAGCCTGCCGCAACGTGGCCGTCAACGACTTCGGTGTAGCCTTGCCCGTCTCCGTTGTCGACGACTTCTGCATCCACATCGCCTAGTCCAAGAAGGCCATATACCGCGTCATCGCACCAGTGGCATGGCATTGGCTCATCTGGGTCCTCGCTCATGTAGTTGAAGTTGATGGGATGCGCTAGCTTGGTCCTGATTGTCATGGAATTGCCTACCTCTGGTCCCATGAATGCCTTCTCAGGCTCTTCCTTGGTCTCTGCGGCCTTCTTTGCTTTACTCCTCTTCACTCTATCACGGACTGTACGTCTTGCAGGTACAAAGGTGCAGTCGATCTTTTTGTCAATGCAGTAATTGCACGGAGCCTTCCCATGTTTGTTCTTGACGGAACACCATTTCTTGTCGTCCAAGCATGCAGTACAACTTTTTCGGTTGCGTTTGGGTCTCTCATTGGAGCTCTCCTCGACACAGTTTCCTTGATCCAATGCTGGCCCTGTTCGTGTCCTTCCGCTTGCGGGACCTGCAACGCACTTGATTCCAGCATTTGCGCAGTCTCTGCATGGCAGACTATGGTCACTGTTCTCTGAACGATAGGAGCAGACAACTCTTCTCCTCCCACAAGCCTCACAAGCGCGCTTTCTGATAGGCTCGGTGATCAATTCGCATTCAACATCGTCTTCTTTGCAGGTTGAACACGGGTATTTGGCGCCTTCCTGCAGTAACGGGCACGGGTTGTTTGGGTCACCAAGCGCATTGCACCACTTGCAGCCTCGAGCAGCTGGGAAGCCTAACGTTATGTCCGCCAACTCGCATGGCTCATCGCCATCGAAGTACTGGAGCTCAGAGGACTGGCGTCTTGAACGCCTGCGAAGCTCCCGTGATGTGAAATCACCGTCAGTGAAGAATTGACCTTGGCATTCTGGCCATTCGTACGAACACTGATCGGTACTTTGTGAGTTGATGATCGGCTCAGGCCAGTTGTCGAGTGCGTCTCCGAAGGATCTGAGCTTGAATCTTGCAGAGTCGGAGGTAAAGGTGAGTTTGAGAGGCAATTGGAATCCATTAAACCTCCCATTCTGGTAAGTGAGAGTCTTGGGCCTCTTCGGAGCACCGTCTGACAAGGGGTCGCGAGGTTCCCTTCGTCTTTTGAGAGGGATGTCTATCGGCAATGCTTTGCCAGTGGGGTCGTATGTACCACTCTCATCTTGGTCCACCCATGTGCTAAAGGTTACTGTCCTGTTTGCCTCTCGCGGAGCAGGGCGGAAGTCGTACTGGCCTGTCAAGGATGCTTCGAAACCTTGTGCGAATTCATCTGGCAAATCGCCGTATAGCTCATTCTGCCACTTTTGGAAGTCTGCAGGTGGAGGGGTACCGGAGGTGTTTCGATGTTCCAGGAAGTCGTCGGACAGCTCTTCGAGGAAGCCGTTCTGCTGCTGCTGAAGATTGGTAGGCAGCGCGGCGTCTTCGTGGGCGGCTTCGAAGGCTTCGGAGCCACCTAGGAAGTAGTCTGGCAGGTCAAGATATGGCTCATCTTCCCACTCCTGCAGCTCGAAGACGGCTGGATTTGCTTGTAGAGCCATTTGGAACACTGACTAAGAGCGAAGACCGATGTGTAGGGAAGGCTGTAGTCCCCTGCAGTAAAGCGAAATGCAAGCTTATCGACGCAGAGAAACCCTGCTTGAGGACAGAGTGAACCGGATGTGAGGATAGTATTGAGAGTGAATATTGCGTTGCACAGAGAAATCGAATGTGGTCCACAGACATGTGCATTAGGGCATTCTCTTCTTCCCAATTGTGTTCGAAGGTGGCAAAGGTTGGTCTGGATTGATTTGGCAGGTGGTGTTGCGTTGGTGGGAAATTGGCAACAGATTTAAAGAGGGAGCAGAGGCAGCAGAGGAGATGAGGGCAAATCGCCAGCTGAACGCCTTGCTTTAGTAATGATTGTGCAGCGGATTATAGGCGCACCTGGAGGAATCCAGTTGGTTGGTTACGCCAATGATAAGGGGTCAATGCACAGGTCTGTTATATTGGTGATGATGATAGGGTCAAATGGTCTTGACTGGAGTACGGCTGGATGTAGATGAGAACCAGAGCCAGATTCAGAGGTGTGATGTTCGTGTTGCTGCGAAAAGGTCAAGTGATTGCAGAGGAATGAGGCTAGCTGGCTGGCTCCGTCCTCTGCTGATGTTGACTGTCAGAGTCGGACAACTGAAGAAGACAGGCTGTGTGTGCTAATAGCTAGAGAGGTCCCAGAGAGTGACAGCAGAATTTGCCTATTTAAGAATATCTGTAGAGCCTATGCTGTCAGCTTATTGAGCGCACTTTCGATGTGCCCTCCAATCTCGAAGGTCTGGCCAAAAACCCTGGAGAGGTAAGAAGGATGGTGCTGATGTACAGGAGAACGGTAGCAGTTGGCTCGTGCGAAGGATTGGAATGATTCAGGAAAAAAGAGCGATGGCCGCGAAGGAAAAAACGGACTTGCTCAAGCTGAGAAGAAGACGTGGAATACGAGCCACTCGCGGTATGGATTGGACGACCAACGTCTCCTTGCAAACGTGCAGCAAGTGGCCCTTAGGAATGTGTAGAAGAAACATGGAACAAGGTAATGGCTCGAATCAAGGGAAGAAAGCCCATGAAATGTGTCCGAAAGGTGTGAAGAGAGGTAGTCAACTCAAAGCGTTGTGGAAGAAGTTTGGTTGAAATGCGTGAAGTGAGTCTTCGATGCTGGCGTGGCATGCAGCATCAGCAATTGTATTCCCGTTCCAACACAATCCAGAAGATCCGGTTGGCAATGTCCCTTGTTGGACCGAACTTTAGGTATAGCAAGACGCGTTGAGTTCCGGTCGTCAAATATTTTGCTCCACAACAGCTTTCATGTAGATTCACAAAGTGACGTCCTCCTTAGCGGCATGGAGCCAGCTTCATTTACTTCCAATCCAGCGGACGCTTGAGGTTGAGCAGTCACCAATTAGCCGCAAAGCCTGGCAAGCACTCAAATGCCGTTTCTCTTCATCCCCTTGTCGTCTAACTCTTGCGGCCAGTGCTATCGACGACATAGATTTTGAGCTCTCGATTGGTTTAAGGCGGTGCAAAGGAACACGGGGTTTGAGTGGTAGCATCCTTGAGCGAATGCTCTTCTCCACCAATATCTCTTGTCTCGCCTGTGTAGACATAGCATCATATATCATCTTGACACCGCCCGCTTGGCGATTGGACCCGCATTAGCTATATGTTGTACGTTGGGGCGAATGGTTAGGAGACTTGCAGCTTATAGCTACCGAGAAAGACGCATGAAAGATATCACTTTTCTTCATCTATAGCGCCCGACTTGTACGCTTTGCTCCCCTTGCGGTTTGCTTGAAGAGCATTCTCAGGGCGGACTTTCCCCTTCTCAAAGTGATTTTTGGACTACATCCTCGTGGCAGATCAGGAAAGGCCAGTCCTCACCAAGCCTATTGACAAACCAGAATTCACCAGCAACGGTTTCAAGAGCCTGGTTCTGGAAGGCATTCGATTGATCAAAAAGATCCTTGGAAGCCAGATTCTTGATCTTTGTTGTAGACCCACCTAGCAATGAACATGATGCTATATATGGCCTTGTCGATCCAAACAAAATGGGGTTCTGTTGAGAGCACGAGAGTTCACGCAACTGTGAAAAGAGATCAAACGAGAGGAGTGCCTAAGAATCCACGCCAAGACACCCAGCCCTACAGACGACCGCTGATGGAACTTCTGCCTCTGGGAGCTGTATCTTCTGTGCCTTTTATCCCTCGGTCGAGTCCTGTAATCCTTCCTCCTACCTTGGAGCTTGCCATCCTGACACCGTCGAGCGACAATGGCAGCCTCAAAGCTCACCCTATCCGTCCGACCACGAGGTCAGATAGAACCCCAGCCACTCCCAAAGCTCGATACTAATAACGCAGCAGGCAAACCGGTCAAGAAGCTCCCCGAAGAAGTCTCCGTCCCAGCCGACAGCTCAGCAATAGAAATCTACAGCCGACTAGCATCCCAAAGTGGCACCTCGATCCACCGCCTCCGAGTTACAAAAGGCAGTGATGGCGCCGTCGTGCCTAACAGCAATGATGTCTCCATCGACTCCACCGGCCTGCGAGAAGCCAGCACGATATACGTCAAAGACCTAGGTCCCCAACTCCCCTGGCGCGACGTCTTCCTGGTCGAATACGCCGGCCCCCTCCTAATCCACCCCATCCTCTACCTCACCCTCCCCTACACCGCCTCCGGCACCGGGCCCTCATATCTCCAAACGCTCTCCCTCGCCCTCGTCATGCTCCACTTCTTCAAACGCGAGCTCGAAACCCTCTTCGTCCACCGCTTTAGCGCTGCTACAATGCCGGCTTTCAATATCTTCAAGAACTCCGGACATTACTGGCTGCTGAGTGGGTTAAACATGGCTTATTGGATCTACCTGCCCTCTGCGCCCGCGGCGCAAGAGTCGAATCCATACATTACGTATACAGGCCTCGCGCTCTTCGTGATCGGCGAGCTAGGCAACCTGAACACGCATCTCACGCTCCGCAACCTCCGCAGCACAGGCGGCACGGAGCGCGGTATCCCCCAAGGCCTGGGCTTCGATTGGGTGACGTGCCCGAACTACATGTTTGAGACGATTGCGTGGGTGGGAATCAGTCTCGTGAGCTGGAGCTTGTCGGTGCTGCCGTTTGCGGTTGTGGCGGTGGCGCAGATGGGGGTTTGGGCGAAGAAGAAGGAGAGGAGGTATAGACAGGATTTTGGAGGGAGTTATCGGAAGAAGAGGTTTGGGATGTTGCCGGGGATTTGGTAGGGGTGGAGGTACTCCGTAGAGGGCGTGTTTTAGTTGATGAATAGGTGGGAGTGATTTAAAACTTATTGTTGGCGTAAATTTGTGCATATAGAGGTCTTACATAATGACTTGATACGATTCCTGATTGCCGAGAGCTTGTGGTTGCAGCTTCTAGTTGACTGATACGATGTTCGAGAGCAGCTCACAGCTGGAATCCATTTGGAAAGAATGATGAGAGAATGATTGCATGCATTGCTATGTACGACCATCTCGTCCTATGAACACGCAAGCGGATTTCCACCATCTCAAACCCAACAGGTAGGCATGTCTCATCCACCGAGATTCTTGCTATCCGTCCTCTCCGTTCACAACTCCAGTATTCTCATGAAAGCACCATGGTATCGTCGCGGCCATAAACTCCCTCGCAAGCATCTGCACTTATCAAATCGTTCAAACCAAGATCATAGCAGCAACCAGCCCAGCCACACCAGGCAACATCGCTCCACCAACCCTCCTCCCCATCGCAGCACCCTGCGCAGGCGCAGCAGTACTACTCGCACTCGGTGTCGTCGAACTCGATTCACTCGTCGTGGTTCCAGAAGCCGATGAAGCAGTCGTCATCGTCGTCCCAGCCGCCGAAGAAGTCGTCGTAGTCGTGCTAGGCGCAGCACCCGAAGTCGTTGTAACAGTACTGGCGGGCGTCGTGACTGTGGTGGCTACCTCTGTACCGGTAGGCGATCCAGTAGCGGAAATAATCATCGTTGGTACCGAAGAGAGCGTAGCCGTCCCAGCAGCTGCGGCGGCGGCTGCAGAAGCTGACTCTGATGCAGAAACTGCGGCGGCGGAGAGTGCTGTGGATACACCTTCTTTGGCTGTTGAGAGAGCCACTGAGGCGGCGGATTCGGCGCTCGCGATGGAGGCTGAGAGGGCGTTCAGGGGCACGACGGGGACGGGAACGTGTGCCGTTACTGTTGGAGCAGATGAGGCTCCAGAGGCGACTTCGGAAGCTGCAATACTTGCTGCGGGTGCCACGTTTGAAGCTGCTGTCGCTGCTGGGGAGGCGGCTGAGGCGGCGACGTTCGACGCGACGACCGCTTCTTGGGAGGAGGCGGCTTGGGCGTTGGAGGCCATGGAAGCGGCTTCTGCGGCTGCTGTTGTGGCCACTGCGGGCGTAGGGGCGATCACGTTGACTGGGGCGATGGTCACGGGACCAGTTGGTATTGAGGCGCTGGCTGGTAGCTGTATTGAGGTCGTGTAACCATGTATGGCAATTGGCACAATGACGCCACCTGCTTCAGTCGTCGCGGCTTGAACTTCTGCTCCTGAGGGCAGGCCTGCTTCTATCGATGCGATTGCTGGTGCGGCGCCTGTAACTGTAAAGGTGTGGGTTTCGATGCTTCCAGGCATGTATACGGTGCTGGTAGTGGCGGCATCGCTTACATGGATGGTTACGGTGTTGGCTGCAGCTGTGGGGATGAGGAATGTATGAAGTGTGCCGTCGATGGTCACGCTGTAGGTGGATTGGGAGAGAATAAGAGCTGGTGCAGAGAGCGCCAAGCCCAGGCGAGACATTCTGAAGAACATATTGCGATCGTTTCAGTAATCAAGGTATGTGAGAGATTTGCGCGTGGTCAATGTGGTGGTTAGAATTGGAGAGGAATGCGGAAGGACATGTGGGTCAGAAGAAGAGGAGTTGGTAGATATTCAATTATGTGTGGTTGTGGCTGGGATCGCCAACCTCTGCTGAGAAGTAAACACAAAAGTGGCGGGAAGCGAAAGCATGGATACACGTGCAGATAGGCGTGATTTGTAGCGGAGACTAAGAAGATTAAACAGGTATCATGGGTGCCTTGAATTCACTTTTCTCGGTCCTGTTACTTCACTTCATCTACTCGTACTCTCAGAGGTCTTTTGCCGTGGTTCCTGCAGATAGCGACAAATCGCCGCGCAAGCTCTCTCCGATAGCCTCAGGTCCAGCCGAGATGATCGTCGTGCATCAGCTGCCAGTTCACCATCCAGTCATGTGCTAGCCAGCGATCAAGCTCGGTTCGAGGTGTTTTCGTTGAGATGTCGTCGGAATCAAGTTTGCGACGACTTGCAAACCTTGGATTTTGGAGAGCCGTTGCCAAGAAACGTGGCTGGAGATCGCGCTAATCCGCTGGCGCCATGTCGAAAATGAAAACGCCTCGTCCATTCACTTGAAGATCACAAGAGTAGTATTGCTGCAGTATGTTTCTACAAATTGGAATCTCAAGACACTCATTGTTCAATCGCATACAGGTATAGGTTATACTGTTTCTCGAGCAAACACACTGAGTTTATAATCTTCAGTTTTCTAACGGCCCGTGAAATGCAGCTACTGCTTTACAAGTACTGGCTCACTGTTCAAACGTCGAGGCTCATCAATTCAATCGTCCGGAGTTTAGTATTAGGCTGATGATGATGGGATCTGGCGGTGGTTCGCTTGAGGCTGTGCGCTGTCGATATCCAATAATGTGACACGATGATCTCTGGAAGATTTCGCCGTTCTCAGCAAGTCGGTTCGAGACAGCTTCGTGAGCGCCTTGTCATTGTTTGTACAGTCTGCCACAGAAATTTGGTACCAATGTCTGGCTACCAAGAGACGTAGTTGTAAGTGTTTGAGACCCGACCAAGTTCGAAACCCTAATGCGAACTTGAAATTCATTAGCTGAGCCCAACACAAAGAAGAATGTAGAAGATAGCATTTAGTGTTCATCTCAGACAGCAGTTGGTACAATTATTTCCTCGACATGTTTGTTTCCGATCAGGTCTGTGAATGAAAAGGTGCTTCATCATGTGAAAATCCAGATAGTGAAAGAGAAATCTCGAACTTACCGTGAACAATCTTTGAGCCAGTGAGAGAAGTCTCCATCGTTCAAAAACAGGTCCAACACTTCCGACGGACCGCCCGATGTGCCATGAGAGCGGTAAAATCTGATACTGGTCGTCCAGATCCCCTGGAGAATATAAACCTTTATACCAGGTATCAAGCTGGCTACAATGGATGCTTTACTTTCGCATAGATGTCTATTCAGCCGACCTTCTGCTTCTTAAAGAATGAGTCAATGGATTTCTGGCCTTCATCATACTTCGAGCTGCCGACCCCTTTTGTACGCTTGAGGCCTTGCAGGTGTTCCTTGCCATTCACGGTCTTGATGACCACCTTGTGGTTGTGAAGCGAGGCCGTCTTATCCCCAGTTTTGGAAGACGCCGATATACCTTGATCTGAGGTCGTGCCTGTGATTCTCGAAGTCGTCTTCTGAACATCGAGTTCCAGGTATCCAGTATTTGACCATCCTCCGAGGTATTCAAGAGGTGTGACCCCTCCGGTGCCGACGGAAAGCCCAGGCGAAAGTGTCACGCTGTTGTTAGGTAGAAGCTTGAGGAAGCAGCGCCAGAGATGGGACAGTATGATTCCGTGTGACACAATCGCAACCACCTGCTCTTTCTCCTTTCTCTCGGCATGTAACAGTGGTATGAGGTGATCCTGTAGAAATTGGTTCATCCTCAAAGCCATGGACTCCTTCGACTCAACATCCACGAAGTCGGGGTCGTCTCGATGCTCACAACAATGTTTGTCTTTTCCCGATTTGTTCGAGTCCTTAGAACGAGCATAGAATGGTTTTCCTTCGTAAAATCCAAAGTCTTGCTCTCGCAACACCATGAGCGGTGTTACCTCGAGCTTTCCCCCTTGTGAGGCCTTGCTCCACGAACATATAGCATTGGCCGTCTTGAAGGCTCGTTGTAGATCGGAGGAGAAGACTTGATCGATTTTCAGGCCTTTGTTGGCAAAGTATTTGCCGAGTCGCTCAGCTTGCAAGCTGCCATGAATGGTCAGGGCGGAGTCCTTGACTCCAGCGCTATTACTTAATCAGTAACCGGAGGTCTGGAGGTAGACAGGTGTTCTCACTAGATCTGTGCTACATTGTCGACGGTTTCTCCATGACGTATCAAGAAAAGTCTCATCGCAGAGCCCACGGGAGTGATGTGTGTTGGTAAAAGCGAAGTTCCTTTAAGATTTACGAATCAAAATGTGCTAACGCCAAGAGTACGGTGGCCGAGAAGTCCTAGCGCCGCATGAAGGCGAATCTTCAGCCTCCATCCGTGCCATCCGACTCCACCATGTCTGAAATATTGCGCAGTGTGGTTGACACCGCATATCGACTGCTGTTCATCATCATGCATGCAGGCTGATAAGTCATTTTGTCTGCGAAGCCCGTCTATTGGTGGTACGCGCCCCGCTCCCGCAACCATTAGATGCGCCTTTTTCTGTTTTCAGCCCGAGGCTGAGCTCCCTTGGCTGCATTCTTCCGACACTCCGCCTTTGTGTCGCAGGATATTATCCATGGACGGAGCAGGAAGTCAAAAGAGTATGTCAGCACGCATCTGAGGCTGACTTCAGGGAGGAGGTAGTATTGAATTTTTTCGAACGGAGGGCGGTGAACCCTCCGTTCGTGTGCATGGTGGTAACGTTACGGCACAATGGCTTTTTCATCCCAATATTTACGAGCTCCGGCTTGGCCGATCCTACTTCACGAATGGAATACGAATTGCTGGGAATAATGACACATTGCGGGATCTTTATGCTAAAACTAGACCAGTCGACATTTCTCCTCAGCTTTCTGTGCTCCGTCCTGAAGAATTAAATATCCCTTTGCGTCGACACGCTTTTCAATTACTAGCGTTCTCAACCGATACTATAGTCGTAGCTTCTTGACATTCCAGACCACTAAACTTCATTGCGTTTTGGCCCACATTTCTTGACTAATAAGAGCTTGCAGCTGTTGACCCCGAGCGGCAATTGTTCTAAGAATCACGATGCCAGTAGTGGAAGTCCACCTCCCCAGGGCTCCTTCTGAGCAGCATGTTACTTTCCGCGAACAGGTTGCCGATGCATTCGAAGGCGCTGAAAGCGTCATCAAAGCGGCTACTAGCCCATTACCCACCCAGACCGGCGATGGATCCTATGTCCAGACGACCAAGACCACTGGGCTACTGAAAGATGTTACCATGCTTCGCCCTGGAGACGTGAGAACGATCGTTGACCTCGCAAAGACAGCACTGACTGGGTCACCAACTGACGACAGTACCTTCTTGTTGGAACGTCTTGTCAAGCTTTCCAGCGAGTTGCCATTGAGCTCGAGGGATGGAACATTCCTGAACGATGCTTTTATACAGCAGCTGTACGACGATTTGCAGCACCCTGCAATTGCGGCTGTGAGCAGTGATCACAAGTATAGAGCAGCAGATGGCTCTTTCAATGTAAGTTTACTTGATTATTGCCTCAGAAGCTCGCGCTTTGCTGTAATTCCACGGACGTGCTGCCCTTATCGATAGCACCAATCTCCATAAAATTGAGTCCTCAGATTGATCTTTCTTTGAGAATTTACTCATTGACTGACATATACAGAATCCAATGTCACCAACAGTGGGAGCTGCGAACACGCCTTATGCCCGAAGTGTACGTCCACAGATACTACAACCTCCAGACCGTCCAGATCCTGGAGAATTGTTTGATATATTGATGGCTCGTGATGTATTCAAGCCGCACCCAGCAAAGCTCTCGAGCATGCTATTTTATCTAGCTTCCATCATCATTCACGACTTATACAGCACAGATCGTGTTTCTGGCAACAACATGACGTCTTCCTACCTAGAGCTATCTCCTTTGTATGGCAACAATCAAGTAGAGCAAAATGCTATGCGGACATTCCAGCATGGCAAGATCAAGCCCGACTGCTTCAGTAGCAAACGAGTGCTGGGGTTCCCGCCTGGCGTTGGTGAGGTCCCCTATCATGTTTCCCTAGCATTGTGATGACTGACCGCAAAAGGTGTCATGCTTATCATGTTCAATCGCTTCCACAATAATGTAGTCGAGCAACTTGCCGCAATAAACGAATCTGGCAGATTCGCGAGGCCTAAAGATGACGCGACAAAAGCGGCGTGGGCAAAGTACGACAATGATTTGTTTCAGACAGCACGACTCATCAATTGCGGTCTCTACATCAACATCATACTTAAAGATTACGTGAGGACGATTCTGGAGCTCAATAGAACCAACAGCGACGGGGACCTCGACCCTCGAACGGCGAGGCTTACAGGGCCTACTGCCAATGGAACACCAGGAAACCAGGTCTCCGCTGAGTATAATTTGGTGTACCGATGGCATGCAGCCGTGTCAGAACGAGACGACGATTGGACTTAGCAAGAGTATAAGCGACTGTTCCCTGGCAAAAAGCCTAGCCAAGTCAGCTTACCGGAGCTTCTTCAATGCCTTGGCCAATGGGAGCAAGAGTTGTCTTCAGATCCTCGGGAACGTCCATTCGCGAATCTCGGACGCTTGGCAGATGGTAGTCTCAACGAAGACGCGCTGGTCAAGATCCTGACCGAAAGCATCGAGGATAAAGCTGGCGCCTTTGGGTCTAGAAATATCCCTGAAATCTTGAGATCTGTTGAGATTCTTGGCATCAAGCAAGCTCGATCATGGAACCTGGCTACTCTCAACGAGTTTCGAGCTTTTTTAACCTGACCAAGCACGAGACTTTCGAAAGTATCAACAGCGACCCTGAAGTTGCAGATGCGTTGAGACATTTGTATGATGGACCGGATCTTGTAGAGCTGTACCCCGGACTGGTTGTGGAAGAAGCCAAGCCGTCCATGGCGCCTGGTAGTGGGCTCTGTACTGACTACACTATATCTCAGACTATATTATCAGATGCTGTGGCGTTGGTGCGCGGAGATAGGTTTTACATGGTAAGCAATATCCTCGACCTTCATTTAACGAATCTTTTAGTCCTCCTTCAAGAAGGTAGCTGAATCCTTCTTACAATGTTCAGGTCGACAATACCCCCAATAGCCTGACGAATTGGGGCTTCAGCGAGATTGCACCCGACCTTACGGTCGATCATGGCCATGTCCTTTACAAGCTGTTTCTACAGGCGTTCCTCAGCCATTTTCGACAAAACTCAGTCTACGCCCATTATCCATTCGTAATCCCCGAGGAGAACTATGACATCTTGACCGACCTCGAACAAGTAGACAAATACGATTTGGCCAGCCAGCGCATATTCCACCGCCAACATTCATCACCTCCCATGCCGCCTGCTCTACTATTCTGGCCAATCAGCTGGATTTCAGGGTCACTTGGGGAGAAGCCATCACGTTTTTGATGCACAACGGTGGCAAGGAGTACGGTGCAGACTTCATGCTTGCGGATGATTCCCCTCCAAGTGCTCGATCGCGAGCTGTAATGGGTTCTGCTTTATACCGCCAAGATTGGGAAAACTATGTGAAGACATTCTATGATGGCATCACTTTGAGCCTTTTGCGCGACAAGTCTTATAAGATTCCTGGATCAAAACAGGTTGATATTGTTCGTGATGTTGGGAACATAGCCCAAGTTCATTTCGCTGCCGAGGTATGCCACTACTCAAACGGTGATATCCTTATTTATCTTCAATTCACTGATATCTTTTCAGGTTTTCTGCTTGCCACTGGAAAACGCCAGAACTCCGTACTGCATATACACGGAAATTCAGCTTTACAGCCTCATGGCCCTCGTGTTCACCTGCATTTTCTTCGACGCAGACCCTGCGAAGAGTTTCCCACTTCGGCAAGCAGCCCGAAACCTGACGCAACAGCTGGGCCAAATCATGGAAACAGTGGTTGTACCAGGGGTGTCTCACGCTGGCCTCGGTATCTTTGACAAAGTGGTAGGTCTTTTACACAAGGAACAAAGCGCGCTTAGTATCTATGGTGCGCAGATGATTCAACATTTGTTCAAGAGCGGTCTTGGTACGAAAGACATCATTTGGTCCCAGATCCTACCTACGGCTGGTGGTATGGTTGCGAACCAAGCCCAACTTTTTGCACAGTGTCTCGACTTCTACCTCAAAGAGGAGAACGTGGCACACCTCAAGGACATCAATCGCCTGGCAAAGTTGAATACTCCGGAGGCGGATGAGTTCATCCTTAGATAGTAAGTCCCTCATATTCTTATAGTTTCGATTCGCTAAGTACAAAATAGCTTCATGGAGGGTTCACGCATCAGTGCAACGGTCGGTCTATACCGCGACGTAATCACCAACACAGCAGTCCAAGACGGCGGACCAAACCTCAACCTCAACCCCGGCGACAGAGTTTTACTGGATCTCGTCACCGCGTCACAAGATCCAACTGCATTTCCAGACCCGGAACCTGTCAAGCTCGACTGATCGATGGACTCTTATATACACTGCGGGTGAGGACCTCACCAATGTCTAGGCTATGGTGTGAGCAAATTGGCCATGGTGACGATGTTGAAGACTGTCGGCAAGCTTAATGGGTTGCGGAGAGCTCCGGGGAGCCAAGGACATATCAAGAAGGTTGCTGGGCCCGGGGGGATTACGAGGTATATGACTGCAGATCAATCGAGTTTCTCTGCTTTTCCTACTACGATGAAGGTGCGTTGGGATGGTGAGTTGCCTTCTTCGGCAAAGTGAACGACAGTATCTTACCCTTGGAAGCTGCTACATGAGAGGTTATTATGCTTCGAATTTCAAAAAGACGAGGGGCTCTTGTTGTAGTATGACTGTATTTCTATTTTTATAGTACCGAAAACATACCATTTGATGGACTTTAAAATTCTACTCTAAATCTTTGAAACATTTGCTTATCTTGCAATTGAGACGACACCTGGATAGGTGCCAGGCTCTTGGCCATTCGATGAATTCGATCTCACAGATCTGTACCTGTGAATGGCATTCATTCACTGAGAATACGTAGCACAAAGGGATTGGATGCCTTGATTGCCTCATCTACTCGTATGCCAAGTCTTCAGCGGGGCGGAATTAAGCCGCATTTTGCGGACGTCTACCAAATTCCACGCTGCTTCGACGCGCATCTGCTCTCCCACCACTCACGTCACACGCATCTTACTATCGCGGCAGAACCTCACGACAACCTTCTTTACGTTGACTTCGAGGCCAGCGACCTGCACCGTTGAGCTTCCACCATCTGCCCTCCCACAACCCGATCCTGCCATCCAGGCTTGTTCGCCTACCTACCCCCAATTTAACACGCCCTACTTCGACCGACAGATCGGTACGAAACACATCGACGCGAAGGAACCTTCGACAAAATTTCAGGGTAGCTTGTCCTTTACAGATCTCTAACTCAAGGTAGTAGACCCTCGCAACTGTAATACTGATCAGGCAGGACCCCCAAAAGTCCGAATCTCTCTCACCCCACTTTTCCGACAACCACCTAGTGTACGAGACCCAACTTTCTACAAAGTCCGACCCTGCTAGAAAACACACATGAGTGTTCTACAGTCATCAAGCTGTCACCATGGGGCGAATTAAGAAGGCAGCTGGCCCTAAGCATGAGGCGACAGTGGTAAGTGTCCTCGACTCATGATATATAGTATCGAGAAGTTGCTGACATATTACGACCTATAGTCTCCGGCAATAGCGGAGTTCGTGACCAAAGCGAGCACTGTACCGTTATCGCAGCTACCCGCTCACATCAAATCATTCCCTCGTCGATGGCCTTTTCCTAAAGGTGACCTCTACCACTGGATACCTCTGTTCAATCGATTCGATAGCATACTCGAGCAATTCAACACAGAATATGGCCTCCATGATGGACCTCAGGTACTGCCATTCGGGCGTGTGTTACTACTCAAGGGTGTTGCAGAGGATAGCAAAGCTGCTAGAATAACATCTGCAACCGAATGGGAGTTAAACTCGATAGGCTTTGGGTCGGATGGAGACCGAGAATTGATTGAGGTGGTACTGGAATTTTCCCGTCGACTGCTCGAGAATTGCGGCAATCGAAGCCTCTACAGCAGCAGTGAGCGGCTGGGAGACCTGCTGAATACGACTAGCTTGTCGTTACTCACAACCACCCTTCAACTTGCCGTACGTCTTGCTCAACGCTACCACGCATCTCGTCAGCGAGGAGCCAACGCCAGCCAATATCTGAATAACGCCCTTCTGGCAAGTCACTACAGCATCGACTTGGAGAAGGTGCAGAAGCTGGCAAATCCGTTCACAAAATCTTTACCGTCAAGCAATTCGTCTGTCGCAGCCTCGACCCCGTCCGCTAAAGGCAAAGAGAAGGCACAGGGTTTGCAAGCAAAACCATCAGGCAGCATCAATCCCAACGATCTCTTAGCCTTGAGCTCTGGTTCGAAGACAGTCCATAAAGGATCAGGGATGAACGTGCCGAAGGCACCACAGAAGGAAAAACATGCTTCGGATTTGGATGATTGGGGCTCCGTTCTTTTGACGTACTACAAGTCAGTCCCTACACCCAAGGATGATCAAAAGCCGCCATCGACTCCCACCCCTACAAGACGACCTTCAGCCTTGTCCCGGCCGAGTCGCTTGTCGAGCTCTGATGAGTCGCCGGAGGCATCGGTGGCCCCTTCATATGCCAAGCCTGATGACTCGATGGCCGGAGGAATGAGGCAGATTGAGATACCACGTTCGGTGACAGCCAACTCTGCAGTCGAAGACATCCTAAAGGACAAGATGGATGACCTACCCAAAAAATCTCGCTATGAGCTTCTAACGAAAGTACGGAGCGCCAAGGCAATTATCGAGTCTCTCTCCACACGGCAACAACTTGTCGGGATACGCCTGCTCGCCATCACCAATCTTGCCTACATCTACCCAGACGCGATTTTCCAACAAAAGATATTGCAACAAGACTCTGATGAGCCGCGACGATTACAGATTACCTACCAACTCGCCGATTTGGTGCATCCTCCAGGCAACGGAGCGGCGGGAATACCCTCCAGGCTACAAGCCATTGCTCTAAGCACTCTCGAAGCTCTTGCGAAGCAAAAGGCAAAAGCTACAGACGTCTGTGCGGCTCTAAATGTCAATGTGAACCATGGGGTGCTCTTCTACATCCTTCGAAAGGCAGTGGCAGAGATGGCGACAGAGGATTCACCCGATGAAATCGCGGAATACGAGAGCGAGGATCGCCAGGAAGCTTTATTCTCGCTGCTCGAGGTCCTACCGGGATCTGCACAGAGAACAGGGGAGTCACTCATCGCTGCTGGTCTCCTCGAAATCTTGGTTGAAGTTCTCAATCTACGGACGAATAAAGCCGAACGTTTCCACCCTAAAGTCCTTACATTCCTCAGCTCCTTCCTCTACAGCTCACGAGATGGTATGCAGTCCCTTGCCAATTCCAAGGGCTTAGATGCTATCTCCGATCTTCTTGAATATCAAGTTCGAACGTCTTTGGAGCGCGCCACAAACGGAGAAGGTCTACCTGAAGGTTTCCGTACTCGAATGATCGATTATCAGATCCCCTACTTCCAGCAGCAATCACTACGAATGCTCTTCAAGCTCATCACGCACATGATGACGAACGGCAGTGGAAATCTCGATCGACTACTACGAAATCTCATTGATTCTCCACAGCTTCTAGGTGGTCTGCGCACTGTGATAGTCAACGCCAAGACTTTCGGATCCAGTGTCTGGGCTGGCGCTATCAACATCATGAGCACATTCATCCATAACGAGCCTACAAGCTACGCCGTCATCTCGGAAGCTGGACTAAGCAAGGGGTTACTAGAAGCAATTGCGCTGAAGTCTGGACCTCAAGATCCCCTGAAGGCCTACCTTGAGTACGTGCAGGGTACCGATGTCTCTGGACCGGAGGTCACGACTGTAGATGCTGCCAGAATTCGTAGCTTTATGTACAGCACGGCTAATTCCAGCGCCCGATTGAACAATTCTGCATTTACACAGGAGATTCTCCCAGCATCTGATGCTATACTGTCGGTACCTCAGGCCTTCGGTGCTATTTGCCTTAATCCTGCCGGTACAAAGATGTTGCTCGAGTCTGGAGCTCTTGACAGCTTCTTCAAGACATTCGAGAGCGATGACCATATCAAGTCCATGGCAGCTGATAGAGGAGATTTGCCTAGGCTTCTAGGCAGTTCTTTCGATGAACTGGTTCGCCATCATCCGAACCTGAAGATGCCAATCATGATTGCTATCCTGAATATGATTGAGCGCATCAAATCGAGCTTGAATATTCAAGCAGCCCGTGGCCAACATGGCGCCACGCTCTGGCTCGAAAAGGAGGATGGCAAGCTTCTGCCTTCGGGCGCCTACATCTCAAACGCGAAATCCGAGAACGACGAGGACGTGGTCATGGGCGAATCATCTTCACCTGAGCGGGATAGTCTGAATGGGGAACTACTACTACCTAGGCCATCCGATGTCGCCAAGACTGCAGACGAGATTGATAGCGAAGAGAAAACCCTACCCAGTGTTGCTACTCGCCTCGGAGTCGCTATGAATTTCCTTGCTGGCTTCTTCGAGAATTCCTCTCTATGTTCGTTCTTTGTTGAAGCTGGTGGCGCAAAGATCGTTCTAGAAACCGCTACAGCGCCAAGTTTGCGGTACGACTTTAACGTTCAAGATGCTGGCCAATCTCTTGCCAAGGTCATCCACATCATGGTCGAGCAGAAGCCTCATCTAGTACTGCCTCTGATACTCAATGCCGCTCAGCGCGCTGCCGATGACTTGAAAGCAATGTCCGAATTTTCCGGAGACAAAGGCTTCTTTTCAAAATACACTTCGCTTGACAAAGCCAACTTCAAGAAGCCAAAGTCGAACTGTGAGACTTGGATTCCTAGTGGTACTCACGTCGTCAAGACTCTGCTCAATATCCACACTCTATGCAACATACTCTTTGAAGTTTTCTCCGGTCCCATATTTGCCTCGGGACGATCTGGCCATACTCCGTTCAGTCAGGTAAATCTGGCAGACAAGTACCAAAATTTGGTCAAGAGCCTTGGTTTGATTCACCGGGTATGCGTGTGGGAGGAGATCTTACTTCAGAAAGAGCTCCCTGATCATTGGAAGGAAGCTACCAAGATGAAGGGCTTAGGCATGGGCAGTGATGAAGCGGACGAAGTCTTCGGATTCCTCAGTGGAACCAGTGACTCAGCTAGAGAGAACTACGATTCATCGTCCAGTGCAAATACTAGAGAGACTGGATCGTCCAACAACAACGCTGAATTATCGACCCCTCGCTCGCCAGCTCGATTAGCAATGGCCAGAGATGAAAAGACTGCTCAATTCAAGAACGTGAAGACGCTCCGCCATTTGTTGAGCCAAGTGCCATCTGTGATAGTCCTTTTTTCTCAAAATCTGGGGAAGGCATTGGTGCCAAAGAGGAGGCCGGACATCTATACTCGACACAATTCGTATATGATAGCAGACGCGATCTCAAGCGCTTGCCTTGAGCAACTGAACTACGAGCCACCGAATAAGTCGGCCTGTGTGAAAGACCGCTACGCTTACTTCATTGTCGTTCTGACCTCCATATCTACGCTTATGATTGAAGGAAACTCTATGGAGCGCCCGTCATCCCAAGTCCTGACGCTTCTATTGCAAGCCTTCAAGAATGATGAAGGCTTGGAGGCTATTGGAGAAGTGCTCAAAGTCTTTCTGGAAGAAGTCAAATCTTTCCACACAGACAAGAACGCAAACGATGGCACAGCTCGCATGACCTCGGCCTTTTCGGGAATCAGAATCATACTTGGGTTTTATGCACAAATCGTATCGCCGAAAGCAATCACCGATTCCGCTCAGACGCATGCTATCACTTCCAGCGAGCGCGATAGAGGGCAGCCGCACTACTTCTCGCCACCCCAGTTCCTTGTTGAGCTTCGGATGGCTATACTTCCTGTTGTTAAATCTATTTGGGACTCCGACTTTGTGGACAAGGCCGCTGGCACGATCATCAAAACCCTGATTGATATCCTAAAAACAGTTCTTGAGGGTAGTGATGAACAAGGAGCTTTCAAACGCTCCGACGAAGTCTCGATTTCTCGGGCGGCTAAAACTGGGAAACCCTACTTGATCAACCCCGAGAGACTCAGAGTACTGAATCAACAAGGGTTTGAACCCGAATTTGCGCGAGAAGGACTGTACAGATGTCTGAACAATGAAGGCCTTGCACGGGAATATTGCCAGGCATTCGATGAAATCCAAGGGGCTAGAAACCCTCTTCCAGACTACGACAGGGGTCCCACCCCGGCCGAATCGATCATCCAAACTCCTCGCCATTCAGATTCTGGTACGACATTACCAGATCCTAACCCAGAAAATGCGGCGCAGTCTGAAGGTCAAGCAACCTCTTCACATCCGTCGCTTGGGGAAGTCACCAGTGAGATGGTTAATCAATTGCTCGGTCAATTAGCTGAGCGGGATAGCATTGAAGGTAGTGGCCCCTCTGCGTCAACACCAGCGGCCGTCCCAGATGATGCCACCGACGCAATGGCGATGAGCATTGATGATCTACCAAGCTCCTTCGAGGGCAACTTACCTTCATTTGCGAGCCTGCAGAGACGGGTGGATGAGTTGAATGCGAACCGCAATGGGCCAACTCCCCCAATTATTGGCACGGGGACGGCTACAGACCTCATTCCAAACGACTCAGCCCGTCCTGCTACCCAACAAAAGCCTCCAGTAACCATGGATGACCTCGAAGACGAACGTTCTGCGGTGAGGAAGAACCTTCTTGATCGTGCTCTTGATGTGGTAAACGTCCACGACGACGTCACATTCGAGCTCTCGGATCTTATAAATGCAGCTGCATCAAAAGCTCCAGATGCCAAAACCATGCGTGCTGAGATTGGTGACATTCTGGTTCAGTCTTTGATCTCCCTACAGATCGACGAGGACTCTCGACCAGCTGGCAAGAAGATAGCGTCATACGCCAACTTACTCGCGCTCGTACTCCAGGACAAAGAATTCTACGAAGCTACTGTGGGCCAAATTGTCGAGTGTTTGGATTCCCTGCTTGGCTTCATCAAGGTTTTCCCAGATCAGCCAGCGGATGAGCAATCTTCGTGGATTGGACAAATCTTACTAGTGATCGAAAAGCTCCTTGCTGAAGACGTACAACCGGCCTCAATCCAGTGGACTGCATCTATGGAAGGAAAGGAGTCTGAAGCACCCATTGCCGAAGTCCAGGAGTCTCTTGTAAATGTGGATAAGAAGATCCAGCTCTTCGAAGCCATCGTTGACATTTTGCCTCGCATCGGAAAAGACGAATCTGTCGCTCTTTCAGTGGTTCGCACATTGGTCATCCTCACTCGCAATCGCGAAATTGCTTCGAAGCTCAGTGAAAAGCGGAACATACAGCGCCTTTTCGTCATGGTCAAACAGTTATCTGGAATGACCAATGACAGACTTCCAAGCACATTCATGCTTCTCCTGCGGCACATTGTTGAGGACGACGATACTGTTAGACAAATTATGCGCAGTGAGATCGTGGGCAAGTTTGAGACACGACCAGGTCGTCTGACAGATACTACCGTTTATCTTAAGCAGATGTGTGACCTTGTTCTTAGGTCGCCACAAATCTTCGTCGAAGTGACAAACGAAAAGCTGGAGATTGTAAGATACGAGTCCGGGCAGCGACCTCAGACTTTACAGCTCAAGCCGGACCCCAAGGAGCCTGAGCCAAAGACCAAGCCAGTAGAAGAATCAATCACGAAGATAAAGGAAACCAACGCAGGAGTCGCGGAAGAGACACTATCGCAAGTTGAAACTACAGAGGAGGTCAAACAGTCCACTGGTGAAGACTCGCAGGCAACAGTACCAAAGTCTAAGTCGATGGAAACCAAGGCGCCTGTGGTCGAGCATCCAAGCGGGATAATGCACTATCTACTTCAAGAACTACTGTCCTACAAAGACGTCGAGGACAAGGACCCCACAAGTACCAAAGAGGCTCCAGCTCTTGACCCAACTGAACCACCAACGGACGCTGAAATGACATCGGCCCCTGCATCAAGCTTGAGTGTGACTCCTACTCCAACTCCTGCGGAGCCTGTGGAGACAAAGAAGCCCGAGAAGCCCGAGTTCAAGGCCACTGAGCATCCAATCTATGTCTACCGATGTTTCATTCTTCAGTGCTTGGCCGAGTTGCTGCACTGCTACAATCGCACTAAAATCGAGTTCATCAACTTCTCGCGCAAAGCCGACCCTAAGGCTGTGACGCCTTCGAAACCCCGTTCAGGTGTGCTCAATTATCTACTGAACGATGCGATTCCAGTTGGGACTTTAAGCCACGAGGAGACCATTGCCTACCGCAAGAAGAATACCACTTCCAATTGGGCCATGTCTGCAATCGTGTCTCTCTGTCTTCGGACGAATGAGAATGGTCACCCTAAGAAACAGGGTTCAATAGAGGAGGATGACGAGTCTGATCTGCTCTTTGTTCGCAAATTCGTTCTCGAGCATGCATTGAAGGCTTACAAAGACGCAATGGCTTCGGAGGAGCACGCTGACATGAAGTACGCTCGCCTGCTCGATATTGCCGACCTCTTCAATCGTCTACTGCATGGAAGACTGGTACCATCTATCGGAACGCCTTCTCAGGGTACTGAGAGTGGGTTCCAAAAGTCCATCGCCAAGCTGATGTTTGAAAAGAATTTCATCTCTGCTCTCACCAGCTCTATTGCCGATATCGATCTCAACTTTCCAGGATCAAAGAGAGCCATCAAGTATATTCTCAAGCCACTCAAGGCGTTGACTTCAACCGCCGTTGTACTGAGTCAAGAGTCCGACCTCTCCACAACGCCGGGTCAGACGACTGAAGATGATGAGATATCTACCGCTACGTCGGTCTCAGACGCAGAAGACGGGCGAGAAGAGACACCCGACCTGTTCCGAAATTCAACACTGGGCATGTTCGAGCCTGGAAGAGAAGAAGAGTCTAGCTCAGGCGAATCGGAAGAAGATGAGGAGATGTACGATGATGGATACGAAGATGGAATGGACTACGAGGATGGCATGGATCGTGATGATGACGAAGTCATTAGCGATGAAGACGAAGACCTTGGCGAAGCCGGGCCCATGGAAGGCCTGCCTGGTGATCATGGTATGAACGTCGAAGTGGTCATTGATGATGATGACGACGATCCAGAGGACGATCCAAGCGAGGATGAAGACGAGGATGACTCCGAAGACGACACGGATGACGATGATGATGAAATTGAGGTCATTGACGAGGTTACTGGCGACGACGAGAACGATAGCCTTGCTGGAGGTGACGACGAGGGCTGGCAAGACGAGGATGGGGACAATATTCAGCAATACAACGAAGAAGAATTCGACCAGGACCTTAGTCAAGTTCAAGATGCGGAGAGCGCTGTACGGGATATCGTACGAGAATTCGGCGGTCCAGAGGCTGCGCTTCAACGGCTTGAAGGCTTAGAAGATGGATCTCCTGATATGCAAATGGAAATTGACGGAGGTAGGTATATGGATGAGGTGCACCGCGATGAAGAAGAGGATGGTAAGTCAATCTTTCAGGAATTCCCGTAGGTGTCTGCTAACATCCTTAGACGAGGATGAAGACGGTGAGGGCGCCGATGAAGAGGTAGACGACGAGGATGTGATTTATCAGCCAGAATTCGATGATGGTACGTGTTTGCTGAAGGTCTATATTTATGCACTAATCTCATCGCCTTCTAGATGACGAATCTGGTGTGCCCGAGCCTCCATTTGGTTTCGATCCCGACGACGACGGACCATCGATACTCAGACATCACCACCACCATCATCACCCACGTCGTGTTCAAGACCCGTGGTCCGCTGGCTTTCCAGGCAACGTAAATGCACTTGACCGAGGCATGTCACTCTACCGCTCGCATCGGCCCACTGGCGTCCCTCGTCCTGCAGATGATAATTCCAATCCCCTCCTACAGCGAATTGACAGGTCCACATCCTCGAGATCTTCCAGAGGCATTCGTTCCACGGGGTTATCAATGCCTGGTGGAGATTTTGAGGATTACTTTGTACATGGAATGGAGTCTGCCAGAAGGCCAGGTGGCATTCTGCCCGGCGAGAGCCCACTCTCATTCCTCAACAACCTTATCGCGTCAGTCGATCAAACTCGAGGCTTCTCCGCCATTGGGGGTCCCAATGGCGCCATTCACTTGACCATTCCAACCCGGCCTGGAGATGCCTTTTCTTTGCCTCGTGAGTTACAGGTGGCGCTTGGTATTCCACGTCACATACATCAAGAGCTTCCCCCCACTCATCGAGACGAGCATCGGCCTGCGAGCTTCCAGCCTGCGCTTACCACTCAACGCTGGAGGGAAGAAGCGTTACTTCTCTACGGGCCAGCTCACCTCGAAAAGGCAAACCGTGTAATCAACTCATTACTTCGTTTGCTTGTCCCACCGGCACTTGAAAAGAAGAAGCGTGAAGAGGAGGAGCTGAAGCGGTTAAGGGAAGCGGCTGAAAAGCGACAGAAGCAAGAGCAAGAAGCCAAGGAGAGCGCTGAGCAAGAGAAGCGAGAGAAGGAGGAGGAAGAAAAGCGTCAAGCATCAGCTGCACGAGCAGCTGAAGAGGCTGAGGCTGCGGCTCGTGCCGAGGAGGAGGCGCAAGCAGAGTCAGAAGACCATGGCGATACCACCGAAGATGATGGAGCTATGGAAGGTGTCGAGAGCACCGTAGCCGAAGAATCGAATGCTTCTGTTGAAGGAGGAGAGGCACAAGCTACGGGGGAGCCTGCAGCAGCTGGCCCGTCAACAGCTGGTGCCTCAGAGCCTACAGAGCGAGTACGTACCACGATTCGAGGCCGTGAGCTTGACATTACTGGACTTGGCATCGACTTGGCTTACCTTGATGCTCTGCCGGAAGATATCCGAGAAGAAGTCCTCATGTCTCAGCTAGCCATTCAGCGCTCCGAAGCACAAGCAGCAGGCCAAGAACCCACCGACATCAGCCGTGAATTTCTAGAGGCCCTCCCAGCCGAGATCCGAGAGGAGCTGTTGCAACAAGAGGCCCAGGATAGACGACGACGTGAGCGGGAAGAAGCTCGGAGACGACAACAGGCACCGGGCGGCCCTGCGGCGCGTGGACCCGAAGATATGGATCCCGCATCTTTCCTGGCATCGCTCGACCCGACCCTTCGTCAACATGTGTTAATGGAGCAAGATGAGGAAATGCTCGCACATCTCCCTGAGGAGATAGCCGCTGAAGCCCGTGCTCTGGGAGGAAGCCATCATCGATTCGCAGGCATTGGTCGAGGCGGCAGAGGGAGTGCTGGACTTCTTAGACAATTGGAAAATTCAAGAGGACCTCCTGCGCCTGCTGCCGACAAACCACCACGAAGGCAAACCGTACAGATGCTTGATAAAGCTGGAGTAGCTACGTTACTGCGACTCATGTTCATACCTCAAGTGGGAAGCTCACGACAGTCCTTGAACGGCATCCTTCACGATGTTTCAAAGAATCGCCAAAATCGAGCCGAGGTCATCAGCCTCTTGCTGTCAATTCTTCAAGACGGTAGTGCAGATGTCAATGCCGTCGAGCGAAGCTTCGCCCACCTATCACTTCGAGCCAAGCAGCAAGCCGCACAAAAGACACCACAGCCGCTGAAACGAAGTCTTACCGGGACTATAGCCTCCGCAGCCAACAGCATGGAAGCCACGCCATTAATGGTCATCCAACAATGCCTGAGTGCCCTTGTCTCCCTTACACATTATAACCTTCACGTACCCTCATTCTTTCTGACCGAGCACGAAGTGACCTCCGGTATGAAGACCAAAGCCAATCGAAAAGGCAAAGGCAAAGAGACGAGAACTTCCAAGTTTGCTCTCAACGCTTTGCTCAGCCTGCTCGATCGCAAGCTCATATTGGAGAGCTCTAGCTGCATGGAACAGCTTTCTAGCCTGTTGCAGAGCGTCACACACCCTTTGACAATGCTGCTTCGGAAAGAAAAGGAGAAGGCGGACGAAAAGCCAGAAGCCAAGGCCATCGAGGCTTCTACTTCTCTGCCAGGCCCCACTGCCATGCTTGAAGGGGCTGCCGTAAGTGATCAGTCGACAGCAGAAGCTGCGGATCTAGCACAGACCTCTACGGAAGAATCTACGTCCCCCATGGTAGACGTTCAGGCAGAATCAGGAGAGCAAGACAGATCAACATCTAACGATACTGTGGAAGAGCCCCAAGCTGGGGCGAAAAAGCAACGAAAAGATGCCGATGCAAAGGAGAAGGAGAAGGAGGACGAAAAGAAGAAAGCCCGAACCTTGACACCGCCTGTTGTACCTGAAGAGAATCTCCGCCTTGTCGTCAATATACTAGCAGCTCGCGAGTGTAGCGCGAAGACATTTCGAGACACACTCTCTACAATCAACAATCTCTCTGGTATACCAGGAGCGAAGGAAGTCTTTGGCAAAGGGCTGATTGAACAAGCCCAAGACCTCGGTCAATCCATCCTCCAAGATCTAGATGAGCTAGTACCGCAGATCAAATCAGCCCAGTCTGGCACAGACATCCAGGGCATGGCTCTGGCCAAGTTTTCTCCCGCATCGTCAGATCAGGCGAAGCTACTCCGCGCTCTGACAGCACTGGATTACCTCTTCGATCCTAAGCGTAATGGTGGTAAGACCAAGCATCTTTGGGAAGATGAGTCTCAATCAGCGGAGAGCTCAAAGCCAAAGGAAGACATTCTTACTACGTTGTATGAGAATTCGACCTTCGGTTCTCTATGGAACAAGCTTAGCGAATGCCTGAGTACCATCCATCAAGGTGATGGCATGTTGAACGTGGCCACCATTCTCCTACCGCTCGTTGAGGCACTTATGGTCGTCTGTAAGAACACGACACTCAAGGATGTTCAATTGATCAAGGCTACCAAGGAGTTCTCCATCACAAGTCCGCCACCGGAGTCATCAATGGAGAGTCTTTTCTTCAAATTCACGGAAGATCATCGGAAGATCCTCAACGATTTGGTCCGTCATAACCCCAAGCTCATGAGCGGGACCTTCTCTTTGCTTGTCAAGAACCCCAAAGTCCTCGAATTCGACAACAAGCGTAATTATTTTACTCGACGACTACACTCGCGCGGTGCAGAAGCTAGACACCCTCAACCACCACTTCAGCTATCTGTCCGTCGTGACCAGGTCTTCCTCGACTCATTCAAATTCCTGTCGTTCAAGTCTGGCGATGAGATCAAGTATGGCAAGCTAAGCATCCGTTTCCATGGCGAAGAAGGCGTGGACGCCGGCGGAGTCACTCGAGAATGGTTTCAGGTCCTTTCACGACAGATGTTCAACCCTGACTATGCTCTCTTCATCCCTGTGGCCTCTGATCGCACCACATTCCACCCCAACAAGCTCAGCAAAGTCAACGATGAGCATCTCATGTTCTTCAAATTCATTGGACGTATCATTGGCAAAGCTCTCTACGAAGGCCGCGCTCTGGACTGCCATTTCAGCAGAGCGGTCTATAAGCGCATCTTAGGCCAGACGGTGTCAATCAAAGATATGGAGACGCTCGATCTAGAGTACTACAAGTCGTTGCTGTGGATGTTGGAAAATGACATCACGGACATCATCACTGAGACCTTCTCAGTCGAGACAGATGATTTTGGTATCACTGAGATCGTCGACCTCGTTGAGAATGGTCGCAACATTCCAGTGACGGACGAGAACAAGCAGGAGTATGTACAGAGGGTCGTTGAGTACCGTCTTACGGGGTCTGTACAGGCGCAATTGGAGCAGTTCTTGAAAGGTATATTTGCTCTTTTTCATGTGATATGCTCTATGCTAATGATACCTAGGCTTCCATGATATTGTTCCTCCAGAGCTGATCAACATATTTAATGAGCAAGAGCTTGAGCTGCTCATCTCTGGTTTACCTGAGATCGACGTTGACGACTGGAAAAACCACACCGAGTATCACAACTACCAGGCCGCATCACCGCAGATCCAATGGTTCTGGCGTGCAGTCCGCTCATTTGACAAGGAAGAGCGAGCTAAGCTGCTTCAATTCGTCACTGGTACCTCCAAAGTACCGCTCAATGGCTTCGGCCAGCTCGAGGGTATGAATGGATTCAGCAGATTCAATATCCATCGAGACTATGGCAACAAAGATCGTTTGCCAAGCTCGCATACTTGCTTTAATCGTAAGCAAAACCCTCTAACAAGCACCGATATCAGTGGCTAACCATCCCTCTAGAACTCGATCTCCCAGAGTATGACTCCTACGAGGCGCTACGCCACCAAGTTTATACCGCCATGACAGCAGGGAGTGAATATTTCGGCTTTGCATAAACGACAATCTTCAACATTACCTTCCCTTCATAAACATGCATTACTTCGGCTACATACCCTTCATAATCAATGCATTTGCGTCGGCACTGGCATTATGTGTGCATTTTAGCGGGGTTGCGTTCTAGACTTTATGTTCTCAAGACTTCTCGGTGAACTAGGGTGGCAGCGTGCAGGCTACTTACCCTTCCGAGCTGGGAGCTGAAATGGAGGGCATTGGGTATTGCTTTGTACATAGCTTGAATGAAGACAATGCCTTAGAATTGTGGGTGCATGTTCTTGAGTGAGAGGCCAGTATGTCACGTCATGATCAAAATACTTGTCAGTGAGGGCCCTAGAGGGCTGAAGTCCACAATCGCTCGAAGGATTCAGCTAGCTTCTAGGCGCCGCCGCCGTTGTTGCCAGTACTGCTGCCTAGGCGTCACGCGTCCTTCAAGCATGCCTCAGCTCAAATAAGGCAAGGATAATCACTCCAACGCACTCACTACAATGCCTTACCCCCAACCCTTCGCCCAGCCGATCTACCCACCCGCCCTCTACGAACCGCATCTCCACTCCCTCTCCCGCCGCAGCCAGGACTTCCTGCACCTCCCCACCCTCGGCGAGTTTTGGAGCGATCTCTTCACCCAAGCCAGCCAGCTCGTGACGGCGCTCAGAGGCTATCACACCATGACCTGCGTCGATGGCGGGACTGATGTGATTACCGGTGTGGAAATGGATAGAAGAATGCCGCTGCCGCCGACTCTGAGACAGATGGTCGAGGAGAACTTGGAGAGTATGGAGGTGGTGTCGGGGAAATTGAGGAAGGGGATTGAGTTTAATGGCTTTTGCGCCCTCAGGAAAGATCCAAGGGCGAGAAGTGAAATGCTCCCAACGGTGTCAACGGTACGGTATAGATCCCATATCACGGTATACCGATAGTATACCAATAGTGTGAGCATTTTACCTAATTAGGCTGAAAGATCTGCCATCATACCTAAGGTACCTTAAGTATCTCGGTAAGTAGCTAAGGGTAAGGTAAAATATCCCGACCGTGCGACCCTTATTAGGCCAATCCGTAAGAACCTCAGCACCCCGCTAAAGACCACCAGAATCCCTATCCCAAACCCCATGAATTATCGTTTATTACCATCCATTAAGAGAATAAAGCGGTATCATACCGAAGATACCGGATACCGCGATAGGGCTTTGTATGGCGTCTGCATCGAACAATGGTAAGCAGTATCTTGATTCCTGTTCCTTTACCTTACGATATCATTTTCCGACACATCTTCAGGTTGTTGGCATATGGACTAGCGCCTTGGCATATCGCTAGATAGCTCCCACAGCATAGACCTTCTTAATAAACGACTTGCACCCATTCAGCATTCCAACACAGGTTGTGCTGACAGCGCTTGTTCACAAGAGAAGATCGCCTCGAACGAGGCTCGTACTAGGCATGGTGGTGGTACAAGGCCAAAAGGTGACCGGCTTAGAAAATGTTAGAGCTACGCAGCTAAGACGTTGAACCTTAATCGAAACGAACCGGCCTATACTCTCAACGCCTTCTATATTTACTAAAACCCCTACTCCCCTTCTTCATCACAACCTCTCCCTCACCTCCTACGGCGGTAACCCATAAACCTCCATCCCCTCAACAATACAATAAAGCACCTGAAGCGCTTGCAGATCATACATCACAACAATGCTAGAATTACTCGCCTCCAGCATCGGTAGTCTCGCATTATTGAGCTCCGCCAACGCCGCTGCACGGGTCACCCAGTCGTTTACGCCATCGCCATGTATTATGTCAAGGATATAGGAGTGTGTGACGGGACAGGCTTGCAAAAAAACCTCACCAGGCTCGGCTTCGTCTTCTGGGTCGAGCCAGCGGCGTATTAGACCTTCTACCTGCTCCTTTGGTGGGAGAGGCTTTGGTTCGGAGGAGGTGACGGCGTGCGCGAGTTCTTCGTCTGCGAAATGGACTTTTGCAGCCTTGTTAGGCTGCAGCGAAGATGACGATATCTCAGACCACTGCTCTCGCTCAGGGTTTCTGGGCCGATTGTGCGTATTTGGCCCGTGGTGATGAGTGCATTCCCTTGAGAACTTGGCTTGCTCAGCCGCTTCATCATAGCCTAAGTCTTGCGCGTAGCCTTGGGGCTTTCTGTGGAAACGAGCCTTTATTGATTGTTTCAGATGGATTCCAAGGATACGGATGTCTTCGGATGGGGTCTGGAGGCCGGCTTCGCGCATGGCTTGTGCCTGTCTGCGAGACATAAGTTTGGTGGGAACGTGAATGCGATGGAGGTTTCTGTGGTCGTAGGTGTGTTTGGGGTGTGAGCTTCGGTTTGGCTTGGAATCGAAACTGGAGAAGCAGGGCGTAGGTGTCATGGTTGGGGGTACATGTATGTGTTGCCTGGGGAGAACAATGGGAACTTCTCTTTGTTACATGTGCTTTGTAACGTGGTTACGCAAGGACCAGCTATAAAGGGGAAAAATTGACTTGGCCCTGGACAAAGGGGCTCTTACGACCTTCTAATAGCTCATGAAAGGTGCAAAAGTGGAGGTTCTGGTACTATTGGGGAAGCACAAAGTCCAAAAAAAGCGGTACTTGAGTGGACAACAGAGGATATAGTATTTGTGGGGAACAGAAAATCAATCCATAAATGTAATCAGAGTGGGGTGGTACCAACGGAAGATGGTCATGGGTGGGTGGAACATTAGTATCTTTGGATCACCCTTAATGTTACTAATGTTACAGACAGTTGTACGGCCGAAGCAGTCCACTAACCCCTATGTTAATCAAAAATGAACAACTCCTTCCAACAGCACATCATCACAAAATGCCCTCCCCTGCGCCGCCAGCAAAATCTCCATCTTTCGGTGCAACCGAAAGCTCCGATCAGACCTGCTAATAGCCTCCAAAATAGCATACTTCGGATCACTAACCTCCAGATGTGCCTCTTCCCTTGTCGCAGCATCACCCAAGCGCGGTAATTGCAGAACCCGTTGCAGATGATAATTCGTGACCGGATAACATCTTTTGAACTCTTCTGTTGGCTCGGCGCGCTCTTCGGGATCGAGGCAGGCTTTTATGATGTCGAGGAGTTCGTTGATGGGGCGTGTCAGTTCGAGGTCGCGACGGAAGATGACGGATTCGAGTTTGCAGACGATGCTGCAGTGTTTGCGTTTGTGGCTGAGAGGTTTGGGGTAGGAGGACACCTTTTTAGTCTTCCAGAACATTTTGTTAGGACCTGCAACATACCCTGATTATATGAGGATTGAAGTCGATAGGTGTGATGTCGACCTCTTCACAGGTGCGATGAGTGGAGTTGTAAAGAGGCGACATGCTGGGCCTCTTATGCGCTCCTCGGTTTGAAACGACTCAATTCCCGTATAATGCTTCTTTATGGCTTTCTTCCTTGGTAACAAAGCGGAGGATGTATAACAATTGTATTGTGGAAACGAGCGCTGACAAAGGAGGCCGAAAGGGCAGCTAGATCCACGACTAGCGAGTGGAAGGCTTCATTGACATGGCCTCGCATACACTGGAAAGGGGAAATGTTTTGGTAAGCCTTACATTGGTAGGCAACCAGTCATTCGTAACCAATCATTTCACCAAACCCCAAATCTGTCAAAAGTGAACAGTCCCCTCTACCAAAATCTCGTCGAAGAACCCCTGCTCCCTCTCTGCCAACATAGCACTCAAAGCCTGATGCAGACGCATCGAGCGCTCAGACTTCTGCGTCGCCTCTATGATTGCCCATCTTGCATGTCTAACTTGCTCCAGGGTTTCAACACGGAAGGCGGCATCGCCAAGGAGATGATTGTGGAGGATCAGTTGAAGGTGGTAATTGGTCACCGGGTAGTTCCATATGAAGTCGTCGCTCGGCTCTAGGAATGAGTAGGGGTCGACAGCGCAATTGATGAGGCCCACCAGCTCCTCAATTGGCCGGCATAGTTCCACGTTGCGTTTGAAGAGTACGGACTTCAGCTTATTGAGTGTGCTGCAGCGTTTATATTTGGAACTTTGGGTGGAGGAAGAGCCGAACATCCTTGTGTGCTGCCGGAAAAAGGTCAGAAACTGTACAGTGCTGGCTGATCCAAGGTGCCCTGACAGAAAATTGAGGAAGCGAAATACCGGGACTTATGTATGCGGTATACAGTCCAGAGAGTCGCTTGAATGAACGCTGCTTTGTGGCTTTCTTGAATGATAAGGCACGATCTGGAGAACAATGCACTGGTATTGCTAAGCTAACCATGATAAAGGAAGCTGAAGAGAGGCATACAGGCCCAGGACTAGTGGTTAGAAGGCTTGGTCAATGGAAGATATGTAGTCTGGATATAGAAGGACCCAAAAAATCTGCCTGACATTCAACGTGAGCGATTAAGGCAGCTGTGCGAAGAAATTGTGGGCTTAGGACTGCTGTTATGCCTTTCATGCAACTATGCCAGAAGTTGAGTTGGCTTTGACAAATGTCTTACTTTTACTATTTCCCGAGATGGTGGTCTGAGAAGATCGGGCGGTATGATTCATGTTCCTTTGTTACAGAGATAGAAAAGCGCGAATCAAGGTTGCCAAGACAGAATATAAAGAAACGCTAATTGAATAAACAATGCATTCTTGTATCACACCCCGACATGGTTTCTTTGTTTTCATTGCATAAGGTTATGAGCAAGACAGGTTTCACAGACTTACGAATAGGACAGTCTCTCACGATGACCTGAATGGGCAAAAAAAGACGTCATGTGGGTCTTGTTCCTTACCACACCCTTCCTTAACCTGAAAGGGCATTGTCCGCACAGAGAAAGCACAGTCATCTTGAATCCCAACACAGAAGGAACCCAGTCATCTTGAGTGTCAGTACAGAGAAGTTTCAGGCATCTTGAGCACCAAACAAAGTCTTTCCATCTTTTTCGGAATACCTAACGACCTGATTATTCGCTATGTCGAGTGCAATGAACATGAGGTGTACCGTGGTCATCCTGGGCATTGAGCATTGTAAACTCCGACCACGCACTTATCGATGCTGATACCGCCCCGTAAAATGACCACTGAATAGGTCCGAGAATTTCCGGACGGCATTGCACCTGATGACATCCGAGCCCGCCTTCGGGTAATCAGTAACGTAGGGATATGGAGTAAGTGGCTCGTCTGGGTCCAGATGCTCCTTGAATTTACTCCGATAGTACTTTTTGGCCAGTTCCGGTGGAGAATGGGAAGAGCTGCCGCTCCCAGCCCGCTGGGCTTTGGCAACTTTGGAGCCAGTACAGTCGATGCCCTCGAACTTGATAGGTTTCGGCTCCTCGGAGTTCTGAGCTTTAGCCCCTTCAGAGCCAGCACAGTCGATGTCTTCGATCTGGACTGGCACCTTGGCTAATGGGCACAGAGCCTCAGGATACCCAATGTCTCGGACACGCTCTACGTATGTACGTTGACTGTGACGATCGGAGGTGTAGCTTTCTTCTACTGCAGTCGATGAAGGACTGCCTGTACTAGCGACCGCTGGGAGAAGCTTGGGCGGGTGTAGGAGCCCTTTGTCAGCTCCGGCTCTGGACAGCAGCTTGATTTGCCTGACGGAGTCCACAAGAGTGACCATATCTGCATGGCCCTTGGTAGTGTACTTTTCAAGTATCTCGCGATCCTGGAAGTCACGAAGCTTCTCGTCTGGGTAAATCGCAGGTATGTCGTTGCCGTCATAGATCGGCTCACCGTAATTATCGAAAGGGGGCTGCATTGGAGGAGGCTCACCAAATTCTACCTCTTGCACCCACTTTAGAATATCTTCTTTGCGCATTTTGTCTGTGATGAGTTGGACCGGTGATTTGTTGAATCCTTGAGAGCGCTTTGGGTGTCTTCTGAGAAGTTTATGGGAGCTCAGCACGAAGGAAGTGAATGGAGTGGACGAGAAGAGAAGAGACAAGGGTATGCAGGATAGAATAAAACATCCAGATACTGAGGCCTTGCGACACTTTCATCAACAAAGAGCCTTGTCCACTAAGACAATGCTATTATGTGAGACATAAATCCTTTGTCGAGCAGCCTGGCTTGGTCACCTCAAAGAAAGTCGACCCTGCAACCCAAAATACGATTCTTGAGCGTCTGAAGCTGCCGAAACTCCAAAGCTGAGGATGCAGGCCGCAGCAGTGACCAACGCGACGAGAAAAGTGAGACAAAATATGGCGAGAAAGCGGTAGGAAGTCACCCATATCGCGAGCTAAGTTAAGAGAGTTATGTTGATTAATGTCTATAGTCTGATATGCAATCGAATCCTTAAGCGGCCTAATTCTACCGGCTGACGAATATAGTGGTAGGATTACACAAACAATCGCAAAATACCGTTCCCATATGGGCGTTGGATTGCGTGGGTCTATTGGGATCACGAGTGTCTCTTTAGAATAGGTCTGATACATGCTCGAGATATGGCATACTCCTTCCTCATAGGGCTTTCGCTTCTCGATGACCGACGGTCCGAGCTTGTGCCAGCCAATGAACTCACAAGGGAAGGGTTGGGAAAATTGATGTAGGCCTTGATAGCGTTCGACAGAACAAAAATACTAGCCTAGTATGGCGATGAAAGGAAGATCGACACGTGATGCTAGGTGTTCTGTATCGTCGTTGTGACCATGAAAGATGATCGTACAGAGACTGCAATGATTTGAGTCCATCTACCTTGTATTGGGATACGCAACAACTTCTGGCTGATACAAATCGATGCTGAAGTGCAGAACCTACCACCACCGCCTGGTATAGAAGTCGCGAGAGTCTTGTTAATGTTGCTAGGATCACAAAGAAAGAATCTTGCGCAGTGCAACTTGGCATAGAATGGTGCGCGGGCTATAGGGCTGAGTAGAGCTAGTCTACGGTGGCCACGAAGTCTGAAGATGCAGCTCCTATCAAGCGCGTATACTTTAAGCGCGAAGTTGAAAGACAATGACATGTAAACTTGCAACAACGGCGACGAACAATATGACTGACTCATGACCAAGGAGACAAAATCATCAAACACCTCACTGCCATGATTCTCCGATACCATGCCCGAGCTCTCCGACTTTCAAGTCGGCCAAACGGTGGAGCTCAGCGATGGCCGTACAGCAACCATTCAATATGCAGGGAGCACGCAGTTTGCTGCAGGTGATTGGGTTGGTGTAGAGCTCGACGAGGACAGTGGTAAAAATGATGGTGCAGTGCAGGGGCAACGATACTTCGACTGCCCCGCCGGGCATGGCATGTTTCTGCGACCCGCAGCAATTGCTCTCATTATCGACCAGCCTACACCAAAGCCTGCTTTACGCATGAACGGTAAGGCAAATGGGGCGGCAACAAAAGGGAGACCGCCTGGTATGGCCGCAGGGGGATTGAGAAGACAAAGTGTACTAGACCCCAAGGCAAACAAAAGGCAGAGCATGAATGCCGGGAGCCCCACACCTGCTGCAAGGCCGGCTGGGGTGTCGAGACTAACAGTAAGCCTCTTTTGATTTGGAGGTAGATGCTATCTCTTGGCTGATCGATTCACAGTCCCCAAGCAAATCTCCCACCAAGCAGCTTGGCTCCACCGTTTCATCGGGCAATTCTTCAAGAACAGGCACTCCCAATTGCACCGCTCGACAACCGATACTTCCCCCCGCCAAAGGCCCCAGAACATCCATGGCTCCTCCATCAAGAACATCACGACCCTCGATAGCCGGCACCATGAACGGCTCTGCCAGACCTCCCAGCCAGACATCTGCTTCTTCTCTATCATGTCAACCCTCGAATCGGCTTTCCCTGCGGCCTGGGACAAAGGAAAGGCATGGATCTATGAGCGGAGAGAGCCAACATGGCGAGAATGGTGGCATTGATTCGCCAGCAGAAGACTCGGAACACGGGGCTCTTTCGCTGCCGTTGTCCGAGCCCCAGGATGATACACTCAGAAAAGTTCCTAGCACCTTGTCTCCATATTCGGCTTTGAGCCCTACCGCAAGCTCGGACAAGCCAGCTTCATCTCGAGGAAAATCCCCTACTTCTACGAATCACCGTCCTACGCCAGCAGGCAGTGCGGCACAACGAGAAGTAGAGGATCTCAAGACTAAGCTAAGACTTGTGGAGAGGAAGCGCATGGAGGATAGGGAGAAGCTGAAAGGCTTGGAAAAAGTGCAAGCGGATCGTGACCGCTTCGAGGGCATCATTGTAAAGCTACAGTCAAAATTTCAACCGCAGCAGCAGGAAATTGTAAATCTCAAGAAACAAATCAAAGATGACGAAGCAAAGTATCAGGCCATTGAAGCGCTGCAAGCTGAAAACGATACAGTGAGTGAGATGGCGACACTGGACCGGGAGATGGCCGAGGAAACAGCGGAGTCATTGAAGGTCGAGGTGGATGCCTTACGGCAAAGAACTGAAGAATTGGAGCTTGAAGTCGAGGTGCTTCGAGAAGAGAATCAAGAGCTAGGACAGGAGATGAGTCCAGAGGAGAAGACCAGTCAAGGTTGGCTGCAAATGGAGAGAAGCAATGAGCGCTTGCGGGAAGCTTTGATGCGGCTTCGGGACGTGACACAGGAGCAGGAGGCCAACCTCAAGGACCAAGTAATGGAATTGGAGCAAGATGTACAGGAATTAGAGAAGCTTAAAGAGGAATCCGATCAGACAAAGGAGAAGCTCTCTGTGGCTAATAACACGGTCGAAGAGCTGCGTCAGCAGCTAGATACTGCTCTTGGCGCCGAGGATATGATCGAGGAATTGACAGAGAAAAACATGGCGCTGAACGAGAAGCTGGATGAATTGAGAATCTCGATCGAAGATCTTGAGAGCCTGAAGGAGCTCAATGATGAGCTTGAGATCAATCACACGGAAACAGAGAAACAACTTCAGGACGAGATCGACTACAACGAGGCTTTGCTAGCGGAAGAGGCTAGGAAGTCAGCTATTCAGGATGGGACTATTGAGGATTTGGAATACACTGTAGCTCGGTTCCGTGACCTCGCGAAGAACATGCAGGGTGATCTTGAGGATATGAGGGCTTCGCAGCAGATTTCAGAGACGGAAGCTAATGAGCTGAGCCATCGGTCAAGAGCAATGATGGATCTCAATATGCGTCTGCAGGTCTCAGCTTCTAAGGCGCAAGTGAAGGCCATTGATCTCGAACTAGGAAAGATGGAGGCCCAGGAGTCATCGGAGCACCTAGCAGTCGTGCAGCTCTTTCTTCCTAAGTCGTTTAAGAGTGAACATGATTCCGTGCAGGCACTGCTAAGATTTAGACGGATCGGTTTCAAGGCGAATATGTTGCACCACTTTATCAAGGAGAGAACGCAAGATCCGAAGGCGCCGGGGCAAGAAGATAACGTCTTTGCTTTCTGTGACGTATTGGACAAGCTGACCTGGATCTCGTCGACTTGCGATCGTTTTATCAACAACATACAAAGCTGCGATCTCGAAGCTTTCAGGAGACTTGGCGGTGCCTCATATGAACTGGAGCCTGTCGAACGTGCACTCAATACGTGGGTGGATAGCCTGAAGCGGGACGACCTGAACGGCGAACAGTGCGCGACAGAGCTACAGAGGTCCATTGCTCTTATGGAGCATTTAGCAGAAGTCCATATCAGCGAGACTCTGGAGCATTTTGCGGACGACGTCCACATGAGAGCATTGATGATGCAAAGCTACCTTGAAAATGCGGCTACAGCTCTATCACACATCAAATCGCTAGCGGAGACTAAGATACCGCCCCCAAATGGCGAGAACGAAGAAGAAGAAGCGAGCTACGAGGGATACCTGCGAAAGATAGACTTACTGGTCTCGCAGACACGCAGCGCCAAGATCATCAGCAGCAAATCCGTCCGCCAGCTAGAAGATCTGAAGTCGAGATCTCTCACCTTGGAGCCGTCTAGCTTGAACACCGTCGAGACCTCGCAAAATTCTACTTTGGATCTGGCATCTTCTATCCGATCTGCGGGCACTTCAATTCTTAAGGTGCTTACTGAGGAGGGCCATAGCGAGCCAGTCAAGTATGAGGAATTGGAACTGCTCGCGCATACTTCCTTCTCGTCGCTGGCTGCCAAGCTGCACGTGTCGACCAATTCATTGCAGACTTTCTACAACCTGACAAGTAGCCTTACACAGACGGTCGAATTTCCATCGCCGCCTGCTCCGCCACCATGGAAGATACTTGCACAAAATATGCGGGCTGCGACAGCAGACCTGGCGGCTCGAGAAATGGAGCTTGGACAATTGAAGGACGAGCTCTCTGAGAAGAACACCACTCTTGCCATGAAAGAGAAGGTCGCTGAAGAGATGAGTGTCAAAGTCGAGGTTCTCGAGAAGCGCGTTGGCGAGTCCGGGGGACGAAGAGAGAAGGTCCGAGAATTGGAAGCTGTCGTCGAAGCTGCTCAGTCGAAAGAAAAGGACCTGTTCAGTAAGCTCGGCCAGCTTCAAAATGAGCTCCGCAGCCTTGAAGCGGAGCGCGAGAAGTGGAAACGGGCTCCTCAGCTTGCGCCAACACCACAATCCGGTCAAGAAAAGATTATTACCACGACATCTGAAGCCTCTCTGCGCCAAATCGAAGCTCTCAAAGCCGAGATCAAGGCCCTGCAATCGTCAATTCGCTACCTTCGCTTAGCATTCCATGCGCAAAATCTATCAGCAGCACACTCATTCCTCTCGGAACCCATCGCTCCCATACAATCTGCCGCTCCAGCTGTCCAAATTGAAGCCAGCGATGTTCTCAAGGAAATGCTCAATCTGGTCTCACAGTCGGAGAACCAGATCGTCAAACTGCGGCCTAGAGAACAACCGGATAGGTTGCGCTGGCACCCAGCTAAAGAGACAAGTACCTGGAAAGTGCAGAAACTCAAGGAAGAATGGGAGGAGTGGAGAGAATGGAGAGATGATGTAGCAAAGAAAGCAGCGCACATCAGGAAAGAGGAAGAGCGGAAAATCGAGGTCAGGAAACACCATGCCGCTAAAGAACGAACACCGCTCGCCACGGTTTCGATGCAGTTGCCAGCGAAGTTTGGAAGTGCACAGCGGGTCAAGATTGCGAGGCCAGAGGATTGGGAGGATTTCGAAAACGCTCTTGTCTTGGAGACCAATCAGGTGCACCAATAAGTGTTTTCTTTTGCATTTATATCGTACAAGCATGGCTGGCGCTGTATATGCCCATTTTTTATGATAGAAAGATACCCTGCAGGTGTGTTGGAGCCATCGAATTCATCTTTTCTGTCCTCAATTACCTACATGAAGACACGCGAGGCACGAAATTTGCTTGTTCTTGATACGGAACCCTCCCCGTTCTTACCAGTCCCTATTCTCCTCTCACACTCTCCAAATAGCCTACATATCCACAGCCGTGACGTCCCTGATATACCTCGCGTTCCTCATCGTCGATGCCCGAACGTTTATCCTCCCCCCCTCCACCCATTATCAAGATAATCATCTCAATCAACAGCCCCGCCCAACCCCACCTCAGACATACAGATCGCCAGCCACGCGCCGCTGAGCTTACAGCGCTTATACAATACGTCGCCCATTACCATGCTATCAGTCTGGGCCCTACATTTGATCGATCGCAGATTTCTTAAATGGAGGTAGACTGAGCGGCTGTTGGTGAGACTAGCTGAGAGCTTGGAAGCGGACGAGGAAGAGGAAGAGGAAGAGGAAAGGAGGATATGCGATTCATGGGGCTTTTGTTGGGAGCGGTTTGTTGGCTGGGAGGGGGGGAATGAGAGGGCTGAAGGGGCTGAGGGGGCTGATGAGATGACGAGTTGAGGGATGGTTGTTTAGAGGGAGATGGTGGGGAAAGTGGTTGATTAGGTCGTGTCGGGGTTTAGCTCGGACTGGAAGCGTCTTCGACGCTTTTGTAGCTCGATTATGTCATAGACGACTCCAGTATGCCGTTCCAAGTCCATAATATCCACTTTACAACAACAGAATCTTGAAAAATGATACTGAGCTCCCTCGTCCCGTCGTTCTCGGAATATGATGCCACGAGCCTATATAACTAGAAAAATTGATACACATGAAAGGGGACGACGAATAAAAAATGAAGAGGGATTGTCTGTCTAGTCATGGACGCTATGATATGGACATAGGATTTACCGTAGACCTCTAATCGCTACGTCCATCTAATCGTGATGAATTTCCCCTCCTCACATCTCCAGAACATCCCATCTCGCCCACGAACGATTGATTCGTCACGAGCTTCCATGCATAGCCACAATGACTTCAGATCGGTCTCGACGAGGCATGTGAACTGAAAGATGGTACAACCCTACTCCAAGCCCAAGCCATTTGCTACCGGGGTAACCTATCGTGAGCAACGTGAAGTGTTGGCTCCACCCATTCAGAGATATCGTGAATTACTTCATACTCTTTCAAGGATTTTCAGGTACTTTTGGAACAAGAAATGTTCTTCTCCTCTTTCTGGGTTTCGGCATGCTACGGAAGACGTGTCACATGAGTTTCCCATGTATGGGCCCAACAGTAGAGTTTACGTGAATTCGAGAACATCGGGGTAGCTAGGAACCAAGGAAGGGTATGAAGCCACTAGAGGACCGATCCGTGATTTACCAAAGTGACATGCTATGACCAAAGCTAGATCAGGACAATTAATTTATCTCATGACATCAGAGGAATCTGCTAGTCTTACTTCTAATTTGATGGCTTTCCTTGTATTGAATGTGTGAGGCATGATGTGCTTCATGGTCATTTTGAGTTAGTTGCGCGACAAGTCTGAAAAGCAGGACGGAGAGAGGCGCAAGGTAATGCCAAATGGCGGCAATAGGATTTGCGCTATAATCTTAGTCGCCTTCAGTTGAAAGGGCAAAGTCCACGCCAATGGTTGGGACGACCCATATTTTCATTTGAGGTATCGCAGTCAGAGACTGATCTTAAAACCCCCTTTGCAATTTTTCTCGTTTTTCATACCCGGCGCGTCGGGCATGTTGTGCTTTTCGCCCAAGTATGATAGGTTGGGTGCTGATTTAGGAAGGTAGGACGGAGATTTCCCCATTAGTCACTTCAGTGCCTTCGTCAATCGCAAAGCACTTTTACCGCTTGTGAAAATCCTGCTTTGCCACTCTTATCGTTCGTGACTATTGAGGCTGAACCTGCCTGTCATAGCAATTGCAAGCAGCAAGATCGACGCTAACAATGAACCCCAGATCCGAAAATTCCAGAATCGGCTTTCGCGGTCTCAAGGTTTGTAGCGTGGCGACGACAAGCTCGAACCCTTGAAAGTATCTTTAAAGCTCGCAAACCCTTGATGGATATAGATTTTGCGCTTGAGCATTCGACTGCTGTGAGGCCAAGAAGCATTTGTTGCAATGTTATTTCTTCATTGCTTGGGTGAAAAGGGGAGAGGTATGACGTCTATTGACGATTTGAGAGCTGTCAAAGGGCACATGGTAAACGGAGATAGATGAGATATGATGGATATGGCCAAAGCCATTCACATGTTTTCCTCAGACGAGAGCGAATTCGCTGGGCTGGCTCATCAGTATCGGGGTTTGGCGGGAGTCTGTGGAACGAAGATTGATATTCCGGATCCTACCATTCGTTGCAAGGCCTTCGGTGGTGGGTATCTAGATTTGAGTCAGGCAGAGTGGCCGTTGAGTCCCAAGACTTAGCGAAGCCTTGTTATATCTCGAGAATTTCCCAACGAAATTATCCTTGGCAATCCCACAATGAAACGAAAGTACACGAACACCAGCTCATTGTAAAGCCACCGCCTTTCTCCAGTACTTGAATGACTCTCACCGTCTAATCGAAGCCTGTATACAAATCAATAGTACGTAGTGATATCATGACTATCAAGCGCAAATTCGATACTGTCAACTACCAGCCCGAGATGAAACGCCGTAAACTGCCAAATGGGCGGTCGCAACCCACCAGCGGCGCCACAAATGGGGACGGAGTCGCCTTAGAGAGCGATGGCTTGCCAATGCCTAGGCGATCACTTCCTATGGCAAGAGTGATGCCAATGCAGAAATTTTGGGAAAGGGCGTTAGAAACCCCGCGGTTGCCACAAATTGCGCCAGCGTGGACAGGAAGACAGTGGGTACAGAAGACTAGTAAGCTGCGTGATTGAAAATACAGATCATTCGCGACTGACCCAATAATAGAATTTGCGAAGAAGTTTTTGGCCGAGCAGTCCACGGTCTTCCATTTGACGTCGCAGCTGGAGGGACTTACGATCAAAGACGTATTGGGGTTGCCGCCAGTACTGTCCTTGCGACCTGAGGTATATATCCTTAGGCCCATGGACGAGGAGCAGCAGAAGGAGGAAGCCACCGGCTCCATCAAAGCCCTGGGAATTGCCAACGCTCCTACTCATTGGAATAATAGGGGCGCCGCGTGGACCATTTGGGAAAAGTATCATCCCATTCGCGACTACAAATCCAGCCATGTCATGTATATCGAGAAGTACGACAGCTATATCAACATCTGCGAACCTAACATCCCGTCGTCGGAGCACAATCTGGCGTATAAAAAATTACTTGACATAGCCAGACCGTTACAAGTGCGGTACTATTATGTGCTCCATTGCCAGCGACTGGAGGACGCAAGGCATGACTCTGCCAGGATAGTGCCAGATAACCGAGAATGTCTGATGCAAGCGCAAGGACCGCTGCTAAAGTTTGATAAATCTCGCGCCCCCAATGCAAATAAGAAAGCCAAAAGGCTGAGTTTGCGGAAGCTCAAAGGGAGGAGGACAAAAGTCTACGCACTAGGAGCAAAGGATAGAGCCTATACAAGGGAAATTGAAGACCTGATCCAAGCCTGCGAGGAACTGTTGCAGGCTGATCCGAAATTCGTACCGATCGATTGGCGGCCTTTTGCTACGAGGCAGCGATGGCAGGACGGAAAGAGGGGTTGGACTGGGTTGAGTGACGAAGATGTTGGCGAGCAGGCGGCTGGAGACGATGAAGATGATCTGGATGAGGATGCAGTGCTCCGAGTACAGTTCGCTCGTTCTTTTCCAAGAAAGTCAGATCTAAGACGGACGTGGGAGGGCTGAAAGGGTCCAATTTCAATTACTACTGTAGAAATGTATCAGCTAATTCGCCAGTTAAGATCGTAAAGCATAATGGCAGCCACGATGCCAAGGGATAGCTATATTATGTCAGCACAATAGTCGAATGTATATTTGTAGAGCTCTTCTCATACGCAGACAACACAATCGAGTTCCAGTCAAAAACTCTTACTCACCTGAGCTTCGAGAATCACTCTTTCCATCTTAAACATGACTCGCACTTTCCTAATGTGGGCTCAATTACACCGTCGATTTCGCTTTGCTGCGAGAAGAGAGCTAGCAATGTTACGCAGCGCAAGAGCTACCTCCAGCAGCATGCGAAACCCCCGAAGAGAGCGAAAGCTCTTCAAAAGGAAGAAGCTTGCGAGAGCGTCTGAGAAGAACAAGGGATCTGACTTGCTAGACCTTACCAACTTATTTAAGAGTACTAACCAGTCTCTGGAGTCTTTATCCGATGCACCCGGATTCGCAGGTCACGAACTTCTTCTTCTCTCTCTCGACTTAACGGCAGAGCTCCTTATGACATCACCCTCGTCAGATCCGCGGCTAGGGCACGGCCAACCTCGTCTGGAAAGAACATCGGATCTGCGACCAGTCTGGAGGAACCCCACGTGGGAATACTTGCTGCAGCGCGCGCAGTCTAAGCAAGACCTAGAATACTACTACTCAATACATTTGAACCGCCTGAAGAATTGCAAGCCAACGATCCCTCGGAGGTTTAGGAAGCGGCCAGTCTTGCCCAAGGTTCCTCGAAGATTTAGAAAGTGGCCAGCCTTGCCAGTCTTCCCAGTCATAAGATTGTGTGAAAAATCGAATCCTTCGGTCAGGTCTAATTTTGAAGAGCGAAGAATGGAAGAAGTGTATCAGACGGAGGTAGCATATCTGCTGGAAATGTGTGAGAAGAACTTGAAGATGCTGGATACCAGCTTCGTTCCGAGCTCGTGGGCAAAGGCTGACGCATCTAAGCTGGGGAAGAGATGGGGCATATCAGCCCAAGAGGATCGAGGGTGGACTGGCTTGGATCCTGACGAAGGAATTTGGGACTTCTTGAACCTCGACGCCTTTGACTAGGAAGTCAAAGTGAAAGCGAGGACTACACAAGACGAGAGAACGACTATGATCAGCTTTGCTCTTCAGCCTCTAGCTGGTGGTTTGGTACGGACGACAATACCTTGGCGAAAGGTCGACACCAACCGTTGCCAGCGTGAGACTTGGCGTCCGCAACGATGGACAAGTCGGGAGGGAGCCAGAACACTTCAAGCCTTTACAGGATGGAAGCTGATATCGGATACCAAGTATAGTACACACAATATTATCGATGATCAGCTGGAAGGAGCGAAAGAATGTGCTCAAATCTGACGGAGAACGTTGACGAAATTGCTTTTGTGCAGAGCCCCACGCACCAATAGATAAGAGAGATTGCAAAACGCGGCTCGAGGCTGCATCTGAGGCGAGCTGAGCAACCACTGCATGAATATCGATCATCTTCGAATTCATCGGCATCTGGGAAGAATCTCTGGACACTATTCTCTCATCCTTCGAAAAGTCGAAGAGTCTTTCGTGGCGCGAAGTTGTGGGAAGCAAGGATGATAGCCAACGTCAAGCCAGGGAGACAGCGGTCGTCGACGTTGAATTATTCCATGAGCAATGTGAGTATGGAAATTCGCTCTTCGTTGCCGCGCGCATTGGTCACCGCACAATCCGTGCTCTTGTCGTCGTCCTTTCCCTTTTTGCCAACCGAGGACACCGTCCCCATGGATTTCTCTCTACGTCACAGCTGGACTGTCCACAAAAAGGCCGAAGCGTCGCACGTCCTGCAGCCTTGCTGGAAGATAGGGTCCATCTAATTGGAAGCCTACGCAGATGAGGCTCTGAGTCGCGTAGACGCGTTCAGGCCACGCCCGTGACTCCGCTGGTGTTCCATCTCTTTCTTACGGCCGCCAGCTCCTCCAACTGACGGCGCTCGGGCAATGAGGCTTCGAATGGCTCAGTGGGCACCGGTGCCTCTTCTACCTCGGACGGAAGGGGCAGTACATTCGTGCTGGCGTTGTTTGGCAACATGGCGAAAGCGGGCAATTGCGGAGAATTCGCTTAGTAAGCCACCACAGACATGTGAAGTCATTCCGAGGCGATTAGTTACACGAACGATCAGCGGATCATTAGAGGCATTGTATTGACCAGCAAACCCTGGAAGAAATTGGCATACTCGTAACAGCTACTGCAGACATCTCCGCCGCAGAGCAAACCTGCAGGAGCCTGACCTGAATGGATCCAGTCAGACACCATTGTCTTCAACCAAGCCCGAAAGTTCGAAAGCTCCTGCCTATACTAATAGACGAGCCTTTTTAGCACCATTGTCGTGCGGGAACGCCTCAATTCATTCTGGAAACCTGCTGTCTGGGCGCATATATTGCCCTCTTACCCAGGATTTCACTTCTCTTGTTCATGCAGCATTGAAGCAAACGATGAAGCACGAGACCTCATCTGAATAGCAATAATGACTACTTTTTACAAGAAAACTAACAATGATGGCGTCCAGGTCGAAGACACACGCATTGCCGTGGTTATGGTTGGCTTGCCCGCCAGAGGAAAGTCTCTCATAGCCCAGAAAGGTACCCGCCCTCATCCAAAGCTCGCGTGACACAAGCTGAAGCTAACGACAGGACATTGAACCAGTCGTCCGATACCTAGCCTGGCTCTCCATACCCGCCAAAACTTTCAATGTCGGTTCCTACCGCCGGCAGGACACTCCCCAGCCTACAGCCGATTTCTTCGACACCAAAAACAAAGATGGAGAAAGACTGCGGCATGCAGCTGCGGAGGCGGCTGTGGCAGATATGGTGAAGTGGTTCGAGCGGGAGAAAGGCGTGGTGGCTATTTTGGATGCAACGAACTCCACAAAGGCGAGGAGAAGATGGGTGAAGCAGCGTTGTGACGCCAAAAATATCGAAACACTCTACGTGGAGTCGAAGTGTGATGATGAGGCGATTGTTATGGGGAACATACTGGAGGTCAAGACTACAAGTCCAGACTACCAGGGGCAGGATCCAGAGGCCGCAGCACAAGACTTCAGGGACCGAATACGGAACTATGAAAAAGTCTATGAGACCATCGACGAGGACGAGAAGGACTTGACATACGTGAAGATGATCGATGTGGGGAAACAAGTCATCATAAACCAGATCAAGGACTACCTGCAAAGTCGAGTGGTGTACTACCTGATGAACCTCCACATAAGGCCACGCTCTATCTGGCTCTCACGGGTAGGAGCAACCTCCAAGCGCTCTTTCCCTTTACCTACTAACCATTTACCTAGCACGGCGAATCCGAATACAACCTCACTGGCCAAATCGGCGGCGACGCCAACCTCTCCTCCCGCGGCGAACTCTACGCCCAAGCCCTACCCCAACTCGTCGCCAACAGCGTTGGCGATGACCGCAAACTCATAATTTGGACCAGCACACTCAAACGCACGAATCAGACCGCGCGCTTCCTCGCTGCTTCCTCAAAAGACTATGCAAAGCTGGAATGGAAAGCGCTGGACGAGCTAGACTCAGGTGTCTGTGATGGCCTGACGTACGCGGAAATCGCGCAGGAGTACCCTGAAGATTTCAAGGCCAGGGACGATGATAAATACAATTATCGCTACCGAGGCGGCGAATCCTACCGCGACGTAGTCATACGCCTCGAGCCCATCATCATGGAGCTTGAACGCAGCGAGAACATCATCATCGTCACTCACCAGGCTGTATTACGCTGTATATACGCCTATTACATGAATGTGCCGCAAGAGCAGAGCCCTTGGATGGAGGTGCCATTACACACACTCATCAAGCTTACGCCAAGGGCGTATAGCACGGAGGAGGAACGGTTCAATGCGAATATTCCGGCTGTTAGCACGTTTAGGAGTAAGGGCAGTACGGCGAAGCATCAGGAGGCGGAGAAGGGTCATGATCATGAGGGCGTGAATGGGAATGCGTGAAATAGGGGAAGATCGGACGAGGAGGGAAGGAAGGGAAAGCGTGCGGTGGAGAGGAGTGGCGTGATGAGGCTGATGGGGTGATGCAAATGAGAGCATTGGGGACGTTTTGCGGTGTGTGTGGGTGGGATACATAGATTTGGTATTAGTTCTTGCATAGCTTGATGAAGTAGAAGTGCAATTGCCGTTTGCTACTCCGCTCCTTCGTTTTTTGAGTGCTTTTCCCGCAATTTGAGCTTCATGCTGCGCAAATGAATGAGATGTGTATTAGTTTGTTGTGTTCATGAAAGATGGAATTCGGCTCCTTTGTCACGGCGGCCAGGGTTGAAATGTTTGTTTTTGTGCCCATCCTGACAGTGCGTTTGACTATCCGTGGAATAAGAAGACTTTATAAATTGGCAACTTTGTAAGGTGCACTACATGGCATCTCATAACTTCCCTGCCCTTGTAATGCTGGGCGCATTCATATGCTTAACGTAGTTAATCTGCCACCCTCCAGCTCAGCAACCCTCCTCTCCATCTCCTCCACCGTTCTCAACTGCAGCTCCAATTGCTCCTTCTCATCCTCCAATTGCAACCTCCTCTCCGCATCCAACTGTGTAAAAACATACCCTCCCTGTCCATCAAACTGCAAGATCCACCCGTGATACCTCCACAAACTCCGCCTATGAGACACAGTCATAAGCGTAACCCCCAACTCCTTCGCCGTCTCATACATTTTTCTTTCCACCTCCAAGGTCACACTGGACGTGCACTCGTCCAAGATGGCGTATTTGGGCGAGTGGTAGAAGAGGCGGGCCATGGCTACGCGCTGCTGGAGGCCGATGGACAGGACGTCGCGCCATTCGTCTTCGCTGTCCCAGCCCTTATCGCGGTCGGTGACTATGTGGTTAATTTCGACTGCTTCCATCCAGCGCATTAGGTCGGAGTCTGTAATATTTTTGGCGCGCATTTGGCGGAGGGAGTCCGGGTAGATGATTTGTTGGCGGAGTGTGCCGCGGGATAGGTAGGGTCGTTGTGGGATGTAGAAGATCGAGGATGAGGTGGTGGGTGGTTTGTAGACGGTTCCGCCGTAGACGGGCCAGAGGCCGCCTAGGATTCGGAAGAGGGAGGATTTGCCGCAGCCATTTGGGCCGACGATGAGGAGGTGGTGGCCTGGTTTTACGGAGAAGTTCAATTTCCGTACCAAGATGTCGCCGTTCGGGGAGACGATGGGTACGTCAATGAACTCTATCGATTCGCTTTCAATGGTCTCGCCACGAGAGGAGAGAATAGAGGCGTGTTCCGCTGTTTCGGCGGATGAGACGAGCTTCTTTTCGAATTTGCCGGCTTGAATGTCATCCATTACATTCAGAAGGCTAGCTACGCGGGAGGTGTAGCCTGCTAGCTCCGTGATTTCTTTGTAGGAGAACATGACACGGCCGACGGCGTCCGAGGAGGAGAGAAGCATGCGGCGGTTCGTTACGAAGCCTGGTGGGATTGTCAGTGACTACTCACCGGCCGGACTTGGGGGAAGCTTACTCTCGGTCCTGTCGCCCATGCCATGTAGTGTCTGCCCTGGTATCTTGAAGAAGACCGGCACACTACACAACATGAGCCCCAGGGCGCCCCAAAAGTACTTGATCACAAAGTCCTCCATGACTCCATGATACAGCCGCCTCCTTAGTATCCGATTGACATGCTTGATCAGCGTGAAGTATCCCTTATCCAATCCATCTTTCTCCGCCTCATGCCCGTTATACAGTGCCACCTCTTCACTGTTATCGATCAAACGTGAATGCAAGAATCTGAACTCTCCTTCTAATCGCGCTTCTTCGGCCACATATTTTCCAAAAGGGGGCGTCAGGGCGCGCATTACATTTGCCGACAGTTGAACGAGCAGGGACATGGCAAATAGACCTTCGCCACCTACTGACCGCGAAAGAGAGTAGTTGTAGATTATGATGTCGAGGATCGGCTTTGCAAGATTGGAGTAGAGCTCCGCCAAACCGTTGGAGAATCGCGATACATCCACCGTGATCAGTTGGTCTGCGTTCTTTATCCGGTCATCAAGAGCTGAAAGGCTATAGAAGGTCATGTTAGAGAGGTATTGTTGATGTAGATATGTCGTGAGTCGACTGCGATACTGCAGCGCTAGCTTGCACTGATGGTATGAGAGCATCGAGTTCGTAAATGTTGCGGGCACAGCGACAATCATCCACCATACGATGCCCCGTAAGAACTCTCTCCCCTTCCCTCGAACGAGGCTGCTGACGAGCTTCCCATCCAGCTCCGCAACGTAGAGACTGATCAACGTCCGTATTATCAGAAAGAAGCTATGGCTTATCAACAGCCTCAATTCCTTGCTCTTCCATCCTGGTATGACAATCTTCAGCAACCTCCATAGGTTCCGAAAGAATTCGCTGTTCAGTTCTACCTTCTTTCTTGCTTTCTTCTCCGCCTCATCACTCGAAGTCGCGGTTCCAGAGCGTTGGGCGCGGAGCTGGGCTTGGTGTATCGAAGCTGCTTTCTGCTCGGAGACGGCATTTCGGACGCGATTGATAAGAGCGAGAGTCAAGGTTACGTAGACGGTACGGGAGATTTTGGTTCGGTGGGTAAGGTAGAGGGTCGTTAGGCGGGATATCAGGTCTCTAGTAGACTGTTCAGAAATGGCGGAGGGTAGGACGATCTTGGATTGCGCTGCCATTGGGCCATACAGTTTCTGCAGGTAAGATGATTCCGGAGGGTGCCACGGGAGGATTGAGAGCCAGGGCTGGCTATGCTGTCGAATCTGGGGAATGGTTAAACGGTTTGGCAATCGGAGTGGAGCACACTGTTCCCACAGGACAATCGAGGCTGCGAAACTGTCGTGTCCGAAATTATTCAAACTTGGGGTTCCTGAGCGTGCTGAGGTGAGAGGACAATCATAGATAACATAATCACAGGGTTTTCAAATATTACTATGTACGGCTATTTATGGACAATGTAAGCTCGCATGTCTTCGCTAAGTTGCGTCATCCAAAACAGACCCAACTCAACTACCATGGGTATCATTCAGTAATCCAAAGTCTGAATCTTCCACATGCATCTGGTGCCTGGGGATGGTATCAGGGCGTTGCGGTACCATCCACAGTCATGCCCATCAAACCTCCAGCCAACCCTCTCATCCTTCTCCCCATCAGGTCATCTTCGCTGGCGAGGCTGACCATAGATCTAGTCCTAGCACTTTCTTGCCTCACTTTCTTGCCTCTGCCTCGCCTTGGAGGTCGAGCAGGCTGCCCGATCGAGGTTACCGAGCTCATCATTAGCGGGTTGTCCTCTTCACCAGAACTCTCTGTAGGCGCACGACGATGATGACGCTGATGATTACCATCGTCTCCTGGCTGCCGCGCTGTCGAATTCGCCCGAGTCATGTATGGGCTGTCGGCGAGCTCAGAGGCCTCAAAGACTTCCTCGATCCAGCGAGTGCAGCGGAAGATATGCTTCCAAGCTTCCGGGAATATGCCAACAAATTGCAAGAACCCGTGCGAGATGCCTGGTATCAGCGTTACCTCAACGTGTTCTCTTTCGTCAAACTCGGCCTTCGTCTTGAGAAGGCCGAGCTCTTTTCGCTGGACGAAATGGCTTTGCTTCGCTTGCCGTAGGCGAGCAGCGAAGATTACAGTATCATCCACCAAGGGATCACGTTCTCCCGTTATAAAGAACGTTTTCGGGAAGTTGGCAAGCAGTGCCTCTGGTGCAAGCAGTGGCGACAGCAGGTAGTCCGTACTAAAGTCTGGCCGATTATGCGGTCCGACGTAGAGTATGATCATGGCACGCATCATCTCGGGCGTGAGGATGCGGTCGTTGAAGTAAGAGATCATCGAAGACACAGCAAGCCGGGTCTTGAGCTGCTTGGGCTTCGAGGTTGCCAGAGTTGCAGTACGGTGAGCTATTGTTGACTTTGCTTCCTGATCCGTCGGAGCTTTTCCAGGTGAAGTAGGCCCTTCAGCGCTTGCAGGTTCAGTGCCTTCTGGCGCCTGCTGGGCCGTCGAAGCACTCTCATCCAATTCATGATCAGAAGGATGCGGGGTATCAGGTGTCAGCCTGTAATAGTCGTCACTCTTCCTGCGCAGGACGTTTCGATTTCTATTCCGCGTCCGTTGGTCTTGGATGAGCGCCATCTGATCATCCGTCATCCAATTTCCAATATTCAAGTCCAAGCTTGGGTATATAAGCAGCAGGCCTTCGGGGACCGGTAACGCCACTTGGCTTGGCCATCTCTGAGGGTCGGTCCCAGTAGACTGTAGAATCATTAGCACTACACCAGTAGCAAAGTTTCCACCAGCGCTATCTCCAGTAATTATGATGCGGGGCGCCGTCCGTCCAGCCAGGCCAATGCAGCGTCCTTGGGTGGCTATTATCTTATGATACGCATCATAACACTCGTTCAGCGCGTATGGATAAGGATACTCTGGTGCCTTCTTGTAGTCCAGACTGAGTACAGGTAGTCCAGTCCTACTAGCCCACGCCAGCAGCTTGTCGTCATGGTGCCTAGGTGTCATAGCGACATATCCACCCCCAGGGAAATCCAAAATGACCTTGGTATGGTTCTTGAGAGCCGACAGGGGACCATCAAAATACAACCAAGCATTGACGGGTTCCTTGTACGACGATTCTGCTGGTCTTGGAACACGTATCGCACGAGGTGGGTACCGACACAGCTTCGGCCTCATCAGCCGAGTAATGACCGAAAGATATGGCGTGGTTGTTTTGTTCCACGAGACTCTCAGATGTTCTACCGTGAGCGTCCCTCGCACTTTTCGAACCTTTTCGTCTGCTTGTTCTGCAGCAATCAGGTAGTGTGCAGTGAAGAGTATCGAAGCTATGTCCCTTAGCCACTTTCGCCGTATCTTCATTGCTGTCCAAAACCCCGCATCCAATGCCGTTGTTATCCATGTTGCTCGAAAGTAAGCTCTGCTATATAGGTTTGCTAGAGGTTCGGGACTTTCGAGGCCAAATAGTTTAGCGAAGTTGCGGCATATGTAGAGGTAGAGGAGGGTGATGACCACAGTCTGCCACGCGGTGAGGCGTTTGGAAAGGCGGAGGGAGATGTTACGAAGGAATGGAGGGCCGTGGTGGTTACCACTACAGCATATTAGCAGGGGCTTATAAGTAGTTGTAGCGAAATCTCACCGAAACAAGTACAAAGACCAAAAAGATACAACAGCAAAGACTTGGATCTTGCGGAACTGGACCGAGGGCCGGCCCAGGACGTGATCTAGTATTGCAAGTCAGAACGAGAGAAACTTGACATCAGGAGAGCCAAGCCTTGCCAATCATGCTGGGAGCTCCAAAATGTGCAGCAAAGACAAACGCAAGACCCGGCCAACGTGCCTCGAAACTATAAAGGAACACGGAGATGGAGGAGTACCATGGAGGATGGTCGCTGAATAGATGACCACCACAGGAGACTCGGAAGTAGAGAGGTGTAGGGACGATGGACAAAAGCAGAGTGAATTATTCTTCCGACTCAATCGGAGGATGAAGTTGCTTCTGTCACGAGAGACCAACGCGCCGCGTCTACCCGTGGTCAAGGTCTGCCATAGAACCGTAACAGCAAGATCTTAGGGGGAGACATTTGAGGATACGGTAGAGCATATACAACATCGATACAGCATAGGGAAAGGTCACGTTGTAGGGACGGATGAGGAACGTACTGTGTTCGGTCAAAATAGAAACCACAAAGCAAGTTGCCTCGGTCGTCGGTGTATCACAACCGATTGCCCGGCTATTTCTACTCGCCGAAGAAACAAAACCACAACACCATTGTACCAGCGCCATTAGGAATCGAACCCAATATGATAGGTATTGAAACCCAGCAAACGTTGTATTCACATTCACAGACCAGGCTTTGCAAGCTGACCTTATCTAAATTTCGTTTCTACCCTTCGTGTTGCACTTCTACAATAAGTTCTAAGAATTATAGACCCCTCAATTAAATCGTTCAGATTCGAAAGAAATGGCCGAGTTGGGCTCGGCGCTGGGTCTTGCATCGTTTACGATCCAAGTAATTCAAGGCTGCGCCAAAGGTAGGAACAACTTTCCCCTCGGATAGATCGATAGGTCCGAGGGGGTCCAGGTCTGACCGTGTTAGGCTACGAGTTCATACTTGCTATCCAAGGGGTCCCTGAACATTTCAATTACTTAGTCACCTGTCTACGGCTAGAACAGACAAGGCTGAAGCTCTGGTGTGAGGCCACATGTATCGACGCAGAAGGGAATTTTGCGGGTAATAATCTCAACTCGAGCCGGGTGTTACTGTCGGACATTCTAGCCCAGATGCAAGACGCTCATGATAGGTTTGGCGAATTGCATTCGAAGTCCTACCAGCTTTTGCCGGAGTCCTCTGCCTTCATTCCACAGGGACTGAGTCTCACTACCAATGTTCCTGATATAGCTGATTTAAAAGATCGTACATCTGTTTCGATTGCCAGCGAGGGTAACTTCTGGGCAAAGATCGTGCAAAAAATTGGGGGCAAGCACATAGGGAAGCGGTGTAAATGGGTAGCGTTTCGAGCTGAAGAATTCAAGAACCTCCTACAGCAGCTCCCATCATTCAATGATAAACTACATGGCTTATTGGACAATCAGTCCCAGAAAGAAATCGTCAGAGTCACCAATAACACCCATATGGTGGCCCGAGGGGCCTTGCAAATCAACAACAAGGTTGATGATCTTTTGAACCCTGTCCAGGCCCTAAGAGCCTTCGAAACGTCCCAATCGGAATGCAATCTGGTCTCAGTCCTATTAACCAGTCAAGAAAAAACCTCATAGTATTGGCTCAGTTCAAGACATTCCAGACCACCATCGACTCTGGAGCCTGAGCGAGTCGCTGGCCGGAACGTTGCAACTAGGTACATCAGCCTTCGACGCTAGGGAGCCTAGACTAGACGAATCTTGCTTAGAGATCTTGGATGAAAGTGCTGAGAGGAACGAAGATAGGATCTATAGATCCGAGGTAAACCTTAAACTCGATCAGTAGAGCGTTCAGCGGGTATAGGTAGAGTGGAAAAGCTGCGTAGGTATAACTGAATCTCGCGAAGCTGAGTCGCTGTTGAGGGTACGTATCCGCAACCTTGCTGCTCTCCTCCACGTAAAAAAGCCGGCTCAGTTCTGTGTACCTCAGTGTGTTGGCGACGTTGATAAACGTGGCACTGACGACAAATTGATGTCGATATGTCACCATTATGAGGTGAGCCGGAATAGTCTCCTCAGTTCCTCTTGATTATCCATTGGAGAAAGAAGTTGACTTTGCTGTAGCTCGTCTATGCCAGACCGAGCTATGTTAACCCGCTGACAGAGCCACGTACTCTCTATGAACTTCTTAGATCTTATCGTAGACCTTCCCTAAGCCTACGTTTTCTTCTAGCCAGTACACTCGCGAACTGCGTACTCTATCTTCACAGCACCAATGGGCTCCACAAAGGGCTTTCTACATCATCGCCACACGTGATAATCACTACAAACAAGAAGATCGGGGTATCCCAGCACGCCTCTCGCAATCCAAAGCTTGTACCAGCGAGGAACTTGAATGTGTTGTAGATGGATATCTGGCTGTGCGGAATCATATTGCAGTGGGAGACACTTTGAGGAGTGATAAGGCGCTGAGGGAAGTTTATGGGAAGGTGGAAATCGCCTTGGGAGAACAGGAGTAGAAGGATGATGGAGGCGAGGGTTATGGAAACAGTACATAAGAGATTTGGATTTGGTGTTACGGAGAGGAAGGAGCTGTCTTGGAGAGACCATTGGGTGGCACTTCAAAATGCCTTGAGAATTGTGTGAAAGCTAGAATTGCAGAAAAAATTCGATATTCCGGACATTAGAAGCTGGAATTTAGGTCTATATAATTTGACGGGGGCTCCAGAGGAATAGCAGTCCGGTCTATACTAAATACTTTTTGTAATTACCGGACTTTATCTTACTGACCGGACGCAAGACATCGCATACTAGCCTTGCTGCTAGAAGCGAAGACATGGTTTGTGGAAGCCAACCTTGAAGGCTAAAAGTATCGCAGTACTAGTGGGAGCCTCTTGGCATGCGTTCATGACACCTCCTTCATGCGCTTCATTGAGGTTGACCTTATTCGTGCGCTCTGTACGCTCAAAGCGCGTACAGCAATTCAGCGATATAGCCACGAAACCTTCTCGATACGCATAATGTTTGGCAAGTGGCGCAGCCGTTCAAGAATAGCAACGAAACCCGCGAAGAGAGAAGGATATATCTCAACTCTTGCCCATTAAATTTGTGGCATCTACAAAGACAACAATATCTAGATGCAGTAAGAACACCGTTAAGGATCCTTAGCTTCTCTGCTCCCTTACGATCCTTCTACAATCAAGCCTCCACAAAAGCATAGTCCCATAATGTACACCCAGTTCTTCCTACTCGCCCTCTTACCCTCCCTCGCACTCTGCGCTCCAACTGCGCTTAGCTCCCCGGACCTAGACTTTCTATACAACGAAATCCTCAACAATAGACACCATATGTCAGAGATCCCCACCCGCGATCTCGATCCCATAGAAGCAATCGATGACCTCTTTTCAAGCCGCAGGGATGCCGATAAGGCCGAAATGAATTTGATCAGAAAATCTTGGGATTCCGAAACTTTTGACGCCAAGGACGAGAACGCTAATTCTGGCAAGAGCGTTGCTGCTGGAAGTCTGAAAAGGGCAGTGGAGCCGCCGGTGGACGAGCTGGCCGCGAAGGTCCATGACGGTACTAGCAAGAGTGTTGTTGGTACTGTAAAGAGGGCGGTGGAGACGACGGCGGAGGAGCTCGCGGCCGTCATGCACGATAAGATGACCAGGTGGTTTGCTATGTGTGAGGAGGAGGGTCATTCGTGGATGTGCGGAGAATAAGCAGTGGTTTCTTTTTGGGTCCCTTATCTGCCTTTCGGACTTTGCATATTCGTGTAGCGAGGAAGATTGGTCCTCTTCTGTAGCGGGCAGTCACAATCACCTTGGCTCAAATAGCGTTGTTCACTCATCAGATCTTCTGTTGAAATCCACCGTCACAATCGATCAATAGGCCCCGGCTTGATCCCCTTCGGACCCAATGCATCTCCCAAAGCCAATGTGATATGAACCGTAAACCCACTAACCAAATCCTTCCATTCACTCTTAAACTGCGTTACCCACCCCAGTTTCGTACTCTCAAGAAGCTCCTCCACGACTTTTACTACGAAGTCTTTTGTCAGCTTCCCAACTGGCGCATAAAAGTTCAAATGTGAGCCCCCCACAAGCATCTCGAACGGAATCCCGGCGTTCTTCGTCAATTGATCATCAAGGTCCATATTTGCTAATTGTTTGAGGATGTTCGTGTATGTTGCTATCATTATCGCGGCCGCATTTTGTATGGGTATGAGGCAGGCAACTTTGATGTAGCGGATCTTCCAGTCAGGGTAGCCGGGTTGACCTTTGCTGATGGCGGTGTGTATTGTGCTGCGCTTTGAGGCCACGGTGAGGGATACATCGAGTTTTTGTTCATCGAGATTTCGAACAGTGATTGGGATATTGTAACCCCGAGTTGATGAGGCACATGCTATGCCGAGAAGCAAGAGAATGAGCATGGAAATGCACTGGGTTGAAAAGAGCTTGGGCACATGCATCTTTTATCCTTATCACAATTATGATGCTATGCTGAAGCTCCGGTAAGCAATGCTTCATGCTCATATGGAAGCAAGTGAAAAGAGAAGCTGCTGGGTGGCGTGTTGCGCGAAAACAAGAGGCCTTCTATCGCGAGTATCCGGATTAGGCGCTCGGGGCGGTTTTGAGAATTTCCTGGTTTTCTCTTTACGATAGAATGCTGCAGTGAGTGAAGAGAGCGCGTGCCTGGGGCACGTGGGGCTTTGTTTTGTTGATTCGCGCTAGTCCAAGCCCACGAAATCCAAACGAAAGTAACTCAACGAAACATCTGGGATTCAAATGCAAACCCAACATTAAATAAAAGCGTATGATCCAGCGAATTTGAATGAGACTACTAATGCCGTCCATGTTTGGAGTTCAATAGTCTTGACGGTTTGACCCTGGGACCCAAAGCAAAGTGCTGGTGTCAACCTTAAAATTCGCGTTGGATTGCAATGGCATCCGTCCTGATATGTAGCTAACCTGAGGGTCACTTGACAACTGACAGATTCAGCACAGTGCTCTTCGATGACATGCTCGACTAGAGTATCATCTACCGCCAGCCTCGTCGTTTGCCATGCTACAAAAAATTGCAATCACTTCTATGTGGTTGTCCAACACCTGTCTAGATGCGCCATACATGTGGCTGTGCCGCAAGGCCTAGGAAGGCTGTCGAAGAGACTTTGCAGAAGAATCCGCTCAGACTGTGATTTGGTTAGTATTGGTCAAATAACGAGGGAGCCAGCGTGTTTCTTACATCTTAAATCCCAGCCAATCTTGGGCCCGATGGTTGGTAGCTCATCTGCTACACTCTGCACGTCCTTATCTCCTCGTCCACTCAGGCATATTACAATGTCTTCGCCTTTCTTCATCTCTTTTGCAAGCTCCATTGCACCCCAGATGGCATGTGCTGTTTCTAGTGCGGGAATGATACCTTCCAATTCACTTAGCAACTTGAAGCCTGCGAAAGCCTCGGCATCTGTCGCAGCTATAAACTTAGCCCGCTCGTTGTCTTTCCAAGATGAAAGTTCGGGGCCAACACCGGGATAGTCAAGTCCAGCAGATACAGAGTGCGTCTCAGAGATCTGTCCGTGCTTATTTTGCAGGACGTACGTTCTCACTCCGTGTAAGACGCCTTTGGTGCCCCCAGTCAAGGTTGCGCTATGCCGATCTGTATCTAGACCGTCTCCACCAGCTTCGACACCAAGAAGCTTCACGCTTGGGTCGTTTGCGAAGGGATAAAACATGCCGACTGCATTACTGCCTCCGCCTACACAGGCGACAAGAGCGTCTGGGAGCTTGCCCTTCAATTTTTGCATTTGCTCCTTCGTTTCATTGCCGATGACTGATTGGAATGTTCGGACGATTGTAGGGAAGGGGTGAGGGCCGATTGCGGAGCCGATTATGTAGTGCGTTGTCGAGAGGTCGACGACCCAGGCCCGCATAGCTTCATTGACGGCGTCCCGGAGGGTCATTGCGCCGACTTCGACAGCTACAACTTTGGCGCCAAGAAGCTTGATGCGAAAGACGTTGAGGGCTTGTCGCCGTACATCCTCAGCACCCATGTAGATGGTACACTTCATGCCGAATTTAGCGCATACTGTTGCTGTTGCCACACCATGCTGTCCAGCGCCTGTTTCCGCTATTATTCGTGTCTTTCCTAATCTTCTGGCAACGAGTATTTGACCCAAAGCGTTGTTGATCTTATGGCTTCCTGATCAAAGTTAGTCCGTTGTCTTCGAGAGAGCCGAACGTCAACACATACCTGTATGGTTCAGGTCTTCGCGCTTTAGCCATATGTTTGCACCGCCTGCATGCTCGGTCAATCGCTCTGCCAGATGAAGTTGACCGGGTCGGCCCATAAACGGGTAGTATGACCGATACTCTTCCCAAAATTCAGGGTCATCTTTAGCTTTGTTGAAGCCTTCTTCTAGTTCTGCTAGGCAGTCCATTAACGATTCTGGGACGTACTGCCCACCAAATTCGCCGAAACGTGATGGAACAGCTGCGTAATCGCCTCCATCGGTATTCAGTGCTTCGAGCTGGGTTGCCAGACCGGGTCCACTACCGTTCTGGCCTGGCTTGATCACCTCGTCGACGTGGACTGGGCCCGCATTATCCCCATGACCATTTTCCATTTTCTGTTCACCATTTGTATAACCGTTGGTGTGTGGCATCTCTTTATTCATCGTCTGTTTGACATCTTCCGTGACATCATGCCTCCCAACTTTTCTCCCTGTAATCTCAGAACAGTACTCCTCCACTTTCTGTGCTCCTTGACCAGCAGGAGCATTTGCTAATGTTATGACGATTTGGCTTCCGATAACGACGCCTTCAGCAACGCTACCAACATCGAGAAATTGTTGCCTTGTGCTGACACCAAACCCCACAGCAGCTGGCACGCCATTCGAATATGTGTGGACTCGGTCGACAAGTTCTGATATTCCTGAGCTTAAACTTCCTGTTACACCAGTCACGCCCATCCGTGATACCACGTATATGAAAGAATCTGCAATCTTGCAAAGGAGCTTCATACGGTCTTCGGAGGTGGCAGGTGCAATTAGTGGGATATACGAAAGACTGTGAGTCGTTCTTGTCAGCGCATCTCCAGCATCCATTGACAATATTCCAGCTCACCCTCCCTTGGTGCAAAAGTTTCTAAATCTGACGGCCTCTTCAGGGGGCAAATCGACGACTATGAAGCCATTGACGCCTGCTTCTTTTGCATCTTGCTGTATCCGCTCTTCTCCGTAGCTCAACAAAGGATTGTAATAACCCATAAACAGCACTGGCGCCCTGAGACCTCGTTTTCTTGCTTTCTTCACTGTCTCTAATGTCGACTCGACCGTTATACCGTTCTTCAATGCCTGGGTATTCGACTTTTGTATCGTTGGGCCGTCTGCGATTGGGTCTGTAAAGGGCAAACCGAGTTCGATGAGGTCTGTCATGGTATCAACAGCAGTACGATTAATTAACGCTGTCAAATATACCAGCACCACCTGCCTCCATCGCCACCAATATGTCCACCGTCTCATCCGCTGTTGGGTAACCTGCAGTCACATATGTGACTAACGCTGCTCGATTTTCGCGCTTGCATTGCGCGAATGTCTCCTTGATCTGCTCCATGGTGCAGTGGGGGCGGTATAAATACAATTAGGCTTTAGAATTGGTTCGAAAGCCCCGGGCTATGGTCTATATAAGCACCAAAAATATCGACCAAAAAGAGGCGAAAAATCACTCCAATGATGCTGCCAAGACTTGGTGCGAAATACACCCTAGCCCCTTGTTTTCTATATGTTATACACCTATCAAACAGATATGACTAGCCTGATCGAGACTGTATTTTTTACGGATCCAACGACGAACGCCTCAAGGGCGCTAGTGATCCAGTGGCCCCGGGATATTTCGATATATTTCAGTCTGATATGCTCCAAAGACATGGCATGATCTCCGAGCCAAGCGTCGAGCTCGGAAAGCTCGAATACGGCTCTTCCGAGCGAATTGCGACGAAGGCGATCAAGTCGATTGCCTCCGGTGATCTTTTCGATCTGCACACCTTTCAGCTCGCGGAAGTGCAGTGCCAATTCCTCTAATTGCGATGCGCCTTCGATGAAGCGACCAAGGGATCCAGAGTCCATGAATTAGCTAAGACCGACTCCCTCATCCTCACCACACCACAACCTCTCAAGGTGTAACACTTTCAGGTTCTATATGATGCCAGAGAAGCTGGACTCAGGAATGAGAAGATGCAGGTCATTGAAAAACCATACAGGATATCCTTCCTCGCAGTCAACATCGCATTTTTTGACAATGATTTCTCGAGGGTACCAGTGCGCTTTGGCAAGTGCTTGAAAAACCACCTAGAATTCATAGCTACACCAGGGGCTACCAGCATCGAACACGTCAAATCCTTGATTCGCGAGCTCCCAAGAGCGTTGGAACTTTTCGCCCAACTTGACCGTTCGCAGCGCGACGAATTTCTTGAGAGCCCGATTAAGTACAACGAGGTCGAGCTCTTCCATCTCCATCCGCTTTTGATATAGAAGTTGGGCGACCATATTTTTTGCGAACAACTTCCGCTTCGCTTCAGCATGGTATGCGAAGGAGCTAGATGGTCACTCTAGACGATCTAGCACAACCTTTTGCTCAGCCTCGACATGGTGTGCGAGGAAATTAGAACCCTCTTCTGGACAGTCTGGCCTGATCTGCTGCTCAGCCTCTAATGCATACAAGTCATCTCAGTACGTCTCCATCTTATCGTCAAATTCCTCCTGAGGCTCTACGTCCTTGTTTGCCAATTCTTGCAGCATTTTGAGACTGGTCGCGGTCTCATGTCGCCCTGAGTAGCCCTAGCTTTTCTTGATTTCCTGACCGAAGGTATAGGGTGATAGCCTATCAGGACCGAAAATTATTTTGGTCACGCATCGGCTGATCACAGGATGCTCCGAGAGATTCAGAAACCTTTCGAGACTAATTATCTCAAACCAAACATGGACCTGGCAAAGATTAACTTCATTAGCAGGACTTGTAAGCATGTCAATTTCTCCTCTATCCGAAGACTTCTTCTTTGCCGAGATTTGACGATGGACCCTCCGAACATGATAGAAGAAAAGAGATATCGAGGTTATGTGGCAAGAGGATCCATGGTCCATTGATGCGCTCTCCGCGTCAATGCTGTGCTGGGGATAGCAGGAAAAGCTTGGCGTAGCCAAAGATTGTGTCCAGAACCTCTAAGGGTAAGGTGTTCATAGCGGGTGTCTAATAGCGTAAAGAAAGGGCGCCGCCAATCCGACGAATAAGCCAGCAAATCTAGGTTTCCATTCTGCTCAAGAAACTCTTATTTAGACGATGTTATACCGGTCGATGGCGGACGAAAACGGTCGTTTTTATCCTCGAGCGAAACAGGGGGGGCCTGTTAGGAAGTTACTATATACTTCTAGGCTAGGTATCTCCCGATATTAATACGCGTCGCCCATAATAATAGCCGGAGATACGATACTATAAAGTATACGCGTCGCTATAGGGTTTACGCGTCACTATAGGGTAAATCCGCTATAAGGTAAAAATTTAATTAAAAGTTAAAAATAAAATAAAATAAGAGCTCTAGAATATTATTTTCGTTATTATTTATATATAATTATCGTTTAATCCTAGGCCTAATACCTTTATTATTTATTTTACTATCGGTTTACTTTTATTATAATCTCTATTTTTTACCTTCTTTATAATCCCCGTTTTTAATTTTTTTATTAAATTATATCGTCGTCGCTTTTAATATCCCGATATTTATCGCCGTCGGTATTTTTATATTAAAATAACTAGTCGGTATAATCCTTAACTAGCGGAGATTATATATAGTCTTTACTCTCTACCTACTCCCGCTTAACTAGGAGATTATTATAAATATTATACTTTTAGTATATATAATCCTCTTTAATAATTTCTATTAAAGGCGGTAAAAGTAGTAAAAGTAATAAAGACGCGATTTATATTAATTTAATCGCGATTTCCGTCGCTAACTTCGATATAACTATAACGACGACTTCGTTTTTAATTAAAGCGGTAATATAAATAAAGTTATAAATTTAGGATATTATTATAATATTTCTAACTTAAAGAGTAGAGGATTAGAATTTCTTTTTTAATTTATAAAATTTATTCCTAAAGTTATCTAGAATCTTTTATATATTAAACTAGTATTTTATTATAATACTCTCGCTCTCGTTTTTATTATCGTTATAAATCTTTAAAATAAAGACTCTATAAATTATTTTATAAATTATAAATTCGTTTTTTTTAAATATTATTCCTTATTCTACCTACTACTTTAAGGAGATAATATTAAATAAAATATACTACTATTAAATATAACTATATAATAATTAGTATTAATAATAAAATAAATAAATATATATTAACTCGTCCTCGTTAAATTTACTCTAAATATTTTTTATTTATTAAATTATAATTTTAACTCGCCGAAGTTATTCGACGAGTAATTTTTAAATAGGGTTAAATAGTAAATTACTCTAATTAAAGATATTCCTAATATTTAATATTTTTATATATATATATTTTAATAAACCGGCTCTATATACGCGTTACTTATTATTAAATAATAATATCGACGTAATTTATAATTTTAATAAAATTGAATTTAAATTAATTATTTTTAATATATTTCTTGAAAGAATTATATTATAATTCGATATTATTCGTCGATATATATTATAGGAGAAATATAAAATAATAATATATTATATATATTTACGCCCCGTTAAAGGCGCTAGTATATTATATATATTTATACTCCGTTACCTCTATAATATTATTATTTATCGATATAGGGTTCTAGCCTTAGTATCGCGGGGTTCTAACTTTTAATAATTCTATATTAAATTAATATTCCTCTATATTATTAGAATTCTTAGAGATTAGTTTTATTATTAAATTTAAAATTTAAAAACTATTTAATAATAAACCCCGTAATTATTTTATATTTTTTATATTATTATTAAGCCGCTAGCTCTACGCTAGCGGCTTTAGATATTATAGTTCTAATCTTTTAAATCTTTTTAAGAAAAAAGTTTATTATTATTATAATATCGGGTTTAACCTCGGGATATTTAGAAGAATTTAATAATAATAATATTAATTAACCCCCCTCCGACGACCCTCGCCGTAAAAATAATAGTAAATTTAAAAATATTATTACCCCCGAAGAGATTTTAAATATATAGTTTAAAATTATTAAAGAAGAAAATCGTCGCCTTAAATAATAATAAAAGTTAGAGGTATTATAAATTTAAAATTAAAAACTATATAATCTTACTATTTTTATACTCGCTAGCGAAGTGTTAATAGAATCTATTATTTATAATAAAGATTCTTTAATTATTACACCTACTAGTAGAATAATAATAAATTTAATTATATTTAATAGGGATATTTTTATTAAAGCGAAAATACTATATTTTAATAAAATATATTTTTATAAAGATATAAATGAAAATAAATATTTATACTAGGTCCGCGATATAAATATTAAATTTTTAATTAATTTTAAATATTTCACTACCGACTATTTAAAGATTATATATTATATAGACTCGTTAAAAAGTAACTCTTTAACGTAGTAGTATAAATACTATAATTTATATAATTTAGTTAATATTATATTTAGCTTTTTTAAAAAGTTTCTTTTTAATTTAATAATAGATTTAATTAACCGTCGTTTCTTTATTTATAAAAAGTAGGAGGAAGTTAAAAAATATCGTTATTTAAAATTTATTTTAAAGAAATAGAGGCCTAGTTACCCCCGTTTTTAAAAGAGTATAAAGTAAATTTCTTTTTAACTAAATTTAAACTTAAATTTAAAAATAAGATTTTTAATATCGGTAGTATATTTATTTAAAGAGAAGAAATTCTTATTTAAACTATTATATAAAAAAAGAATTTAAAATATATATAATTAATAAATAGTTTTAATTCTAATTCGGGTTCCTAATTAAAGAACTCTAATAAAGGAAAATTTATAATAAACCGAATTACTAAACCTAATACTAGCGATAATATTAAATAAATATATTTAAAAGAGAAGAGTAATAAATATAAAGTTGATACTATTAATTCTTTATATAATAAGATTATTTATTATTATTATAGAACGGAAGGTTATATTAAATCTAAATATCCCGATATAAATAAACTAACTATATACGTCGGCGCGATATTAATAAAAAATAATTAAACTTAACTCACGCCTCGGAAAAAAAGTAAGAAAAATAATTAATAAAAATATACTCTTTTATTCTTTCTAAAGATTGGATTACTCTTTAAAATAAAATTAGGTAATTTATTACCTTAATTAACTCTAAAATATAAATTAATTTAATTTTATAACGATTCGTTATTAAAAATAATTTAGAATTTTAGAATATTATTTTATTATTAATTAAAGTAATTAACGGGTAAAGTATATATTATTATAATATATATTAATTAGACTATTAAATAATTAATAATTAGAGTTAAGAGTATAAATATAGTATTTTATTCTATATTATAAATTTTAAAGATTTAGACGTTATTCTAAATATACCTAAATTATATAAATTAAAGATATTAATTAATTCTAAAGCGGATTAATAGCGGTTTAAAATTAATTCTAATAATTTATAAATTAAAGAACTATTTAAATTCACTAGTAATTTTAAAAATAAACCGAATATATTCGCGGTTATATATATTATAATAATATAAAATAAATAGGAAGAACTTCCTAACCTAAAGATTTTTAAGAAATTTATAAAATTTTATAATATTTTTTCTAATAAAAAGGCGAGTACCCTATTTATTTTTAAATAAAGAGATTATATTATTAAAATAGAAATTAATAAAGAACCACTTTATAGGCCTCTTTATAATTTATTTTAAATTAAACTATCGGAGCTACGACGTTATTTAGAATTTTTATTTTATAAAAGTCGAATTCGTTATTTAATATCTTTAACTAGAGTATTTATTCTTTTTATATTAAAAAAGGATAATAGATTATATCTTTATATTAATTATTAAGACTTAAATATAGTAATTATTAAAAATCAATACCCGTTACCTTTAATTATCGAGATATTAGACCGTTTATACGGTTTTAAAATCTTTATAAAATTAGACTTTAAGGATACCTATTAAAGGATCTAAATTAAAGAAAATAATAAATAGAAAATTATTTTCCGAACTCGCTATAGTTATTTCGAATATTTAGTTATACCTTTTAAGCTCGTTAACGTACCGGCGATATTTTAAATTTATATTAACTATATATTTATAAATTTAATAAATATAATATATATAGTATATTTAGATAATATCTTAATTTATAATATTAATCCGGCGGAGTATTAACGGTATATTAAATAAATATTTAAATAATTATATTAATTCTAGCTATTTATTAACCTTAAGAAGTATTAATTTAATACCGAAATAGTCGAGTTTTTAGATTTTATTATATTTATTAATAAAGTAATTATAGACCCGGAATATATTAAAACTATTAAAAAATAATCTTAATTAAAAATATATCGGGAGATATAAGTCTTTTTAGGCTTCGTTAACTTTTATAAATAATTTATTTATAATTATTTTAATATAATTATATCGTTTACTAATTTATTTAAAGGTAGTAAAGTAAATAAAAAAATAAATTTATTAAAATAAATAGACGGCGCTATAGAAATATTTTAGATTTTACGAAATATATTCGTAAACGCGCCTTTTCTACACTATTATAATTTAATTAAGTAATTATATATAGAGACGGATATTTCTAATTTTAATCTTAACTTTATATTATTATAATAGAATAAAGATAGTTATTAGCACTTTATAGTATTCTAGTCGCGGAAATTAAATTCTTTAAAATAAAATTATAAAACTTATAATTAAGAATTACTCGTTATTATAATAATAATAAAATAATAGCGATACTACCTAGAAAGTAGTTATTATTATATTAAAATCTAGATTAATTATAATAATTTAAAGAGTTTTATAAAATAGAAGAAACTAAATTTTAAATAGGCCCGCTAGGTATTTAAATTAATTATTTATAACTTTAAAATCTTTTATCGGGCTAGAAAATTAAATTTTATTAATATATTATCGCGGCGCCTTAATTATAAGGGAGTATCGCCGTTGAATATTAAATTATTATTAATACTTTAGAATAAATTTACTCTTTAAATTAATAGTTAATTATCGGAAAGAGATAAAGAAATAAAGATAATTATAACCTCTACTTTTTAAATTATAGGGTTAAAAGTAGTAATTCTAAGGCGGGATATTATAGTAGTATTTAAAACTATATATAATAATCCTAAAAGGCCTACTAAAATATTAATTCGGGAATTATAAATCTATAATAATTAAATAAACTCATTTCGAACTAGAGTAAATATATTAAAGAATCGTTATTATATAAAAAATAAGATATAAATTATAGACTCCGAGGGACTATTAAAATATAATAGTTATTTTTATATATTAAGAGATAAAGTTTTAAAGGAAGAGTTTATAAAAAAATATTATAATAATTCTTTAATAAATTATTTTAGTATTACGAAATTATATAAATTATTTACCCGAAAATTCTTCTAGGAGGGTAGTTTAAAATAAATTACGAATTATATTAAAATTTATAGTATATATTAACGAACGAAGGTACCGTAATATTATTTATATAACGAATTAAATTCGCTTCCTATTACTATTTAATTATAGAAGGAAATTTTTATAAATTTTATAATTAATTTACCGCCTAGTAAATATAGAAATACTATTTATAATACTATCTTTATCGTTATAAATCGATTTATTAAAATAATTAGATATATATTTATAATTATTAAAATCGATATTATTTAACTAACGGAAGTATTTTATTTTAAAATTATTTACCGCTATAGTATACCTAATAATATTATTAACGATAGAGGTTCTATTTTTACGAGCGCCTTCTAGTTAATTATATATTTTTATTCGAAAATTAAACGACGCCTAAATACTACCTTTTACCCTTAAATAAATAAATAGATAAAGTATTAAAATTAAATACTAGAGTATTATTTATATATATTTATTAATAATAAATAAATAAATTAGGCTAGATTACTATTTATAATAGAATTTTTAATTAATAATAATTAGAGTACCGCCGTCGGAATAATATTATTTTTCTATATATATAGTTACTACCCTAAAATCCGCTAGGAGGTCGAGGACGATTTTAGAGAAAAAAAAGTATTAATTATAAATAATAAAATATAATAATTATAAACTTTAAAGAATAAAGTTATAGAGTATTTATAAAGCGCTACCGAATATTAAATTAAATAATATAATAAAATATATAAACTATAAAATTATAAAGTTAGTAATTTAATTATATTAATAATAAAGAATTTAAAGTAAAAGCGCCTAAATAAGAAATTATCTCATAAATTTATAAAACTCTTTAGGGTTATTAATAAAATAAAAGTATAAATTTACCGCCTACTATTACTTTTTATATATAGAATTTATAATATATTTTATATATCGTTACTTAAATTATATTATCTTCGCGATTATATTAATATAGCGGAATCTTTTATATAAGCCCTCGAATTTATTAATAATAATAAACTATAAAAAATAGAAGAGGTAATCGATAAAGTTAAAAATAAAAAAGGTATTTAATATAAAATATTTAGTTCCTATCGGAATCTCTAGAAGAAAATATAATATCTCTAGTATAGTCTTTAAGGTCCCGTTTATACTAACGGAAACTCTTAATTCTTTTTCGAGAACCTTATTTATTACTTTTAATTCCTTAATATACTAGTTCGCCGCCGTTAATTAATTCTATAAATTAGTAATTATAGTAGGAGTTTATTTATTAATTATTATCGTTTTATTATATTCTTTATATTACTAGGTAATTTACTTATTTATTAAATTATATTTACGATCTTCTTTAAAAGTTTTATTATTAATATGGGTATATTAATATATAGACCTTTTTACCTTCCTTTAAAAAGATTTAAAAATTTATTATTATTAATATATACTATTTTAGAGTTTACGGTTATAGTTTACTTTTATATAATAATCGATTCCGTAGTAATTAATATAATAGAGTATATAAAGAGGGGATATACCTCGAATATAATTATTATTAAATTAATAAAAATAGACCCGGTAAAGGAGCTACGAAGTATAATAAACTACTATTATAATTAATATTATATAGTCGCGCTGATAGCGGACTAGTTATATTTACTAGTATATTTATAACTAAACTATATTAATATAAATAAATTAATACTATTAGTAAATAGGAGCTATTTATAGAGTTAGAAAAAAATTATATATAACGAGAGTATTATTTATATATTAGTTATAATACTAGAATATTATTATAGAGTTAGAGTAATAATATATAAAAAAGGCTAAAGGAGTTACGAAAAGAGAAAATAAATAAACGAGCGAGTTTATTTTAATAATAAACCGTCGCGCTAAATATTTTATTATTATTATATATTGATACGCGCCTCCGCTCCGCTACCTCGCTTTTATTAATAAATATAACCGTTATTATAATAGTTATATTATTACTAATCTCCGGGTATAATATTAAGGCTATACTATTTATATATAATATTTTACTACTAGTATTTTTATAGTATAATAAGAGTATATAATAAGGGTAGTTACTACTATTCTATTACTAATATTATGAGTACTATAGAAATAATTTAATATATTATATTTACTATAAATACTATAAACGCTATAGAAACGATAGTATATATTATTTCGCTCCGTTATTATTATATATAATAGTATTATAGGGACGAAAGAAATATTATTTAATTAATTATTATTACTATATATTAGCGCTATAGAGGTAGTTTTATAAATATACTATTTATTTACTACTAGTACTACTATATAGTAGAGGTAGTATAATAATATTACTTTTCTATTACTAATACTATTTAATAGTATTATAGGAATAGTTTCGTATCGCTCCGCGACTAGTATTATATATTAACACTATAGGACCGATAATATAAATTAGAAGATTCTTTTTCCTTATTTCTCTTAGAGGGTTTAAAGATTTTTTAATAAACTTCGTAATTTAATTAAATACTATTCCGTAACTAGTATTATAAATATTAAAGGATTAGGTACGTAACTTTATATTTAAATTATCGTATAATAACGTCGTTATATTAAGTAACTCTTTTCCCTTATTTCTTTTAAGGGGTTTAAAGATTTTTTAATAAATATTTTTTAACTAAAATATTTAAATACCTAGGGACTAGGGCCTAAAAAGAGAAGTAATTATAAAATAATAATATATTATATATACCTACGCCCCGCTAAAGGCGCTAGTATATTATATATATTTATACTCCGCTACCTCTATAATATTATTATTTATCGATATAAGGTTCTAGCCTTAGTATCGCGGGGTTCTAACTTTTAATAATTCTATATCGAGTTAGTATTCCCTCGTATTATTAGAATTCTTAGAGATTAGTTTTATTATTAAATTTAAGATTTAAAAACTATTTAATAATAAACCCCGTAATTATTTTATATTTTTTATATTATTACTAAGCCGCTAGCTCTACGCTAGCGGCCTTAGATATTATAAGAAAATAAAAGTACTAACGGGCGTAATATACTTATATTTCGTAAATATTTTATTATTCTCTCTCGATATATCTTTATTTCTTTAGCGGCGTAGCGCGAAGAGCCGTTTTAATCTCGTCTTTATAACTAACTTTAATATAATATATATATAAGATTTTATAGAGGTAATCGAAGTTAGTAAAGTATTTTTTAGAGTTTAATTTTCGCCGAAGAGTATATTCTAAATAAATATAATAAAAGAAATAATTTATTTTTATCTCGCCGTCGATAAGACCCTAAAAAATAAATTTAACTATATATTACTTAAATATCGAGTCGTCGGTAATAAAATAGCGTAGGTTCTAACCTCTATAAAAACGATATTATTCTTTAATTTACTTTAAAGTAGTAGTTATAATATTTCTATCTTTATATTTATTTAAGAAATTAGTATATAGGATTTAAAAATTACCCTTATCGCGGATTATAATAATAAATAAAAATTAACCTAGTTTATTCGTTTAATAAATAGAATTTATAATAATAAAATAACCGCGGCGCGTTAAAGTTAATAAATATCCTAAGGTAATTAATATAAATAATAATAAAAAAATAAAATAAGATTTTTATCTAGATTTACCTAAACGGTAATAAAAAATATTTTATTATTATATTCACGACGAGCGATAATATTAATAACTTTATTATTAATTTAATATTTTTTATTTAAATACTTTTATTATTATTATATTTATTTAACTTTACTCCCTCGAATCTTAATATTAGAATTTACTCTCTTCTAACTAGCGCTAGCGTTATAAATATATAATAAATCGATATAAATACTATTTACGTTATAAAGAACCTAGTAATTAATAATATATTTAATATTTTTTAGATTATTTTTAATCGTAGAGACCTTGTAACTCTATATAATTTTAATACTAGTAGCGCTCTTAAAGGTAGAATTAAATTTAATTAAATTTATATAATCGAAAATATAATTATATCGTTTATAGAGGTCGCTACTTTATATTTTATAAAGAAAAATTTAAACGCGGTGAAAAGAAGATTCTATATTATTTTTATATAAATTATAATATTTAATTAATTTTAATTTTATTTTATAAATACTAGTAATATAAATTTATTTATTATACTCCCTAATATCTTTACTCTTTTTTAGAGGTTCTAGGTTAAATAAATATTTATAGTACTCTCTAATAATATAATTTTTATAGTTTTTAAAGCGCGAATACTTATATTAAATATTATCGACGAATAACTAGTATATAAAGAACTCCGTTACTATTTATTCGATAAACTATTTAATAGTAAGAGAGTAAAAAAGATATTTCTATTAAATAATAATATTTTTAAATATTTAGATATTACCGGGTAAACTCTAATATAATATTACTAAACTAAACCTCGGTATTTCTATATTAAAATTAATATTTTAATTAGATTCTAATATATTAGGGTCAAATCCTCTATAGATAATTAATATCTTTTATATTATTATTATTTTTACTACTAAAGTAACTATATTTTAATAAATAATAATAATAATTTATACCGATTATTTTATTTATTAAAATACTTTTATTTATTTTATTTAACTAGTAACTTAACGGTTCTATCTACTTTAATATAAGAAAATATTTATTTATTTTAAATTAATACCTATACGGTTCCTCTTTATCCGATAGACTCTAGAAATAACTCTTTTAGTAGGTCTATCGTTACTAGTATTATATTAAATAATATTAATTATAATACTCGCTCCTAGAAATACCCTAGTAGTAAAAGTTTAAATATTAAATAGTAGGAATTAATACTACTTTAAGAAAATATACCTCCTCGTAATTTTAATTTAGGTCTTATACTAGACTTTACCATAGAGTAAATTATATTATTAATAGTAATAATTACTACTACTATTAACTAAGTTATAAAGTAAATATTAACCGATTTTATTAATTAATAATAATACTAGCTAGAAGAGTATACCCTAGATAATAACGTCGAGTTTTCTAACCTCTTATAATTTATTATTAAAGACGATAAATTAAAGATTAAAGACGTTAGTTTTTTAACCTTTAATATAAACCTAGAAATAACGCCCTAGTTCTAAATACTAGTAAATATACATACTATTAAGATATTTACGTTTTTATAAATAGATTTAAGAATATAATAAATATAAAGTTTAATACCTACGCCGCCCTTAAGAATTTTATTCCCGTATATCTTCGTAGTTTAATTTTAATATAGTATTTAATCGAGTTAATAAAGTTTGAAAAAAAACTTCTATATAATATTATATTCGATTTATAATAGTAATATACTACCTTTATCGATTGATTTAAAATTAGAACTTTAGTCGTTATAGTTAAAATTATAATATTTATATATATACCCTAGGATATTCGAAAGAGTATTTATCCTCGTATATTTATTTAGAATATATTTATTATGGGACGGGATTAGTATCTAGATATTTATTAAATTAATAATTAGGTTTATTGAATATAATTTAATTATAATATAAAAGTAAGTTAAAATAAAAAATAAAAAATGAAAATTGAGGTAGAGTTAGTTATTATCTAAATAAAAGTTAATATACGAAGTATTTATTTATTTCCTATCCCGACTATATTAAGATAGAAATAGGGGAACTAGTTTAAACTTAAATTAAATTTAAAATAAATTAAATTAGGTTAAGATAAATAAAGTTATATTATAATAATAACCCCCTCTTTAAAGTCGAGCTCCTATGAGATAAGTAAACGATTAATTTTATTAATTAGATTTCGTAACCCTAAATCTTATTTGGGGTTGTGAAATAACTAAGATAAAAACGCGTTAAAATATTCGAGTTATCGATAATAACGGATAAGGGATAGGACGGGGAATAAATAATAATATACGAATAAAATTAAATATTAATATTATTATCTATAAACGATAACGGCGGGGCTAGGTTATAGGGTACTATTTATTTATATAATAACACGAAGTATTAGTCGAAACCGATACGGAATAATAATCGAGGGGATAATAACGGATAAGGAATAAACTATAATATAAACGGGAGTTAATTTCTTAAAAATCGGACTAGGATAAAAATAATAAAAGTTCCTTATACTAATATCTCTAAATAATATATAGTAATTCATAAAGGCCAGCGGCGCTAGGATTCGAGATATAATATTTATTAATAAATTATTAATAACGGGTAAAATACTAGAAGGGTTTTTATATAACGACGTAACTTTCTTAATTAACGTAATACTTTAATAAAGGTAGACTATAACGGCGATTATATTTAGAATTCAAAATATTATTAATATACTATTTATATTAATTATCTTCGGTAGTTATAAGTTCTCGGATAAACTAGATTTATCTAGGTAAAGAGTTATTAATTATTAATTATAATAAACTAATATAAAAGACGGGGTAAATTTTTATAAAATATAAAAAATCTAGTTAAATTATAAAAGAATTATCGAAAACCTTAAAGACTCGGAAGGGGCCGATATTATAATCGTCGAGTTTAATTAAAAAATATATAATATTTAGATTCTTAATATTTAGTTATATTTAATTATTTATTAAATATATTAGATATAGGTGTCTTTATTAATTAACCGAGGATTTAAAGATAATTTAAATAATAAATATTTTATCGCGGAGGTAATCGTTTAAGGCTTCTATTTATATTACGAATTTATTAATAATAATTAAATAAATACGAGTTTAGGCGGTAAAATCTTAGAGTAAAGATTTAATAAACTCGAAATCGATATATAGATATTAATTATAATTAGTTAAAAAAGGCGAGGCTAAAGTACTAGAAGAATTAATATTATTATTAGAAAACTCCGCTCTAAGGAGCTATTTCACCTAATTATCCTATATATAATTAATATATATACGGAGGTAGTAATTTATTATAATATTAAATTACTCGGTTTAATTATCCGTTTAAAGATAATACCCGGTAGATATATATTAATCGATTTTAAAACGTTTATATAAAACCTTTTAAAACTCCGATATAAATTAAAATCCTCGATCCGAAATAAAAATATCTAGTAATTTATAAAGGTTTTATATATTTTAATAGAAAGCGTCGTAGGCTTCGTCTATTTTTATCGATATAATTAATATTAAATACTATATCTTAATTAAGCGGTCTACGAAAATTAAAATATACCGATAAATAATTCCTATAAAGGTATAAAGTAGTAGGGGATTTATATAATCTATCGAGACGTCTCTTTAACGTCGTTACGGGGGCGGTAATAAACGTAGTTATTTTTAAATATATTAACGGGAAGGTTTAATTCTTCGGTATATATAATAATTCCTAACGAATTATTAAATAATAGTATAGATATTAGGCCACTAATAGGCCCGATTAATTAATTCGTAATATTTAATACGATTTAAATAATTACCCGCGATACTATCGTAGGTTAACTAGATTAGACGAAGGCGTAATTTATTAAAATTTAAAATATATTTTTTTCCTCGGAAATAAAGAACTCTATCTTTATTTTCGTATTTAACGAGAGGAATTCCGCTATAATAACGTATTCTAGAACGTAGTATTTCTAGGACTTTAAAGGCGAATTAATTAATTTAACTAATTATATCCTATAATTAATAAATCGGGGTATCGTATAAGTCTTTATTTAAATTAATAAATTAATCTTTATTTAATTCGGGTTTATAAAACGTAAATAAAATTTAGAGTTCTAAATCGACGTCTATATCGAGGTCTATCGGGGTCGTATAGATTAATACGAGGTATAACTAAAAAAATTAAACGAGAATCTCTAAATTTATTACCGATATAACTAAAGTAATTAAAACTAAGGCTAGGGTTATTATATTTAATAATATATTATAAATATAATCCTCGAGGACTTCTAGGGCTAGGTTTTTTCTTTTTAATATAATTTAATATTAATATTAATATCTAGGGTCTAATTTATCCCCCTCTTTAAGAAGGTCTCTTAATTAATATATTTATATATTAAATTTACTACCTTCTTTACTAGACCGGTAGGTAATTTTATAATTAAAATAAAATAAAAACTCGTTTTATCTCGTTTAACGGCGAGATAATACTTTAGATAAAATAAAATATTTAAGAGCTTTATAATTAAATATTACCTCGATAAAGAGAGTAGATCCCTCTAGTTTAAGGCGTTATTCCTCGAATATACGGACGATTACTATAAACTCTTTATTATAAATCTTATAATTATACTCGGTAGGGTTATACTTCTTTAAAAAATAAATAATAAAACGAAGGACGTTTTAATCGTTATACTAGAATAAGATACCTCTAAATACGTAATTAAACGTATTTATTTCTACTATAATTTTACGGTCGGGGTCGAAATAAATTAAAATAATATTAAAGATAAAGACCTTCTTTAAGGTATTAAAAGTTATTTAATATTAAATATTCTACTCGAAGACGGTACCCTTTTTAGTTAAGGTTATAAATAATATAACGAATTTATTAAACCTATAAATAAAGCGCCGATAAAAGTTAACGAATTTTAGGAAATTTTAAATATCCTTAATATTAACTAGTTATAACTAATTTAGAATAATATCGATTTTCTTTAAATTTATTTTAATTTCTTTAATAGTAATAATTAATCCTAGGTATATAACTTCCTTAATATAGAAATTATATTTAATAATATTTATTTAGAGCCCCGCTTTACGGAGTTTCTAAAGGATATATTTAATATAGATTTTATACTCTTCCTCGATATCGCTATAGATTAAAATATCGTCGAGATATATAATATAAATCTTATCGAGAAATTTACGAAGAGTATCGTTAATATAATACTAGAACGAGGTAGGGTTATTATATAATTTAAATAATATAATAAAGTATTCGAATAGGCCGAATCGGGTATAGAATATAGTAAATTTTTCATTACCCTTTTTAACGCGGAGGCGATTAAAAGTAAATATAATATTTAATTTAAAAAATACTTTAATATAATTTAATCGATTTAAGGTTACTAATATTAGGGGTAAAGAGTATTTATTCTTTATAATAATAATATTTAGTCTTTAATAATTAACGTAGAAACGTAGGCCTCCGTTAAGTTTCTTTATAAATAAAATAAAAAACGCGGTATAAAACCGATTAACTCGAATAAAATCTTTACTAAAGTTTTTATCTAGATAACGGCGGAGTTCTAGAATTTTATTATAATTTATATTATATAAATTAAATAACGGAGGTTATAGCCCTTCTTTAAATTCAATAATATAATTATATAACTAATACGGGGGTAAGATATTAACGTCTTTTCTTAAAAAAATATTTAAGAATTTATAATACCGCGTAAATAAGATCGTAATTAAATTAATATTCTTATTATCTCGGTAAATTTAAAGCTTTTCTTAAATAACGGCGGAGATAAAATAGAACTTCTTATTTATTTTTAATATAATTTAATTCTAGGTTTAATCGTAAATATTTAGTTTAAAGTTTTAATTAAAGCGGGGTTTAGGTTTATAATATCTAAATTCTTAATAAAACTAAATATTTAAAATCGAGATTTCTTTTAAAATACCTAAAAATCGATCGATTTCTATAAATAATAAATTAAATATAATTTACTCGTTAGGCCTAACGAGCCGGGTAAATAATCGAGATTCTATATCGTATATATTAAGAGTAGTTAGGTACTAGGTTCGTTATTCTTAATATTAAAATTTAAAACGAAACGAGGCTAAGTTATAATATTTAATCTTAAACGTCTTTCTTTATTTAATAATAATAATAATATAATTATACTCGTTATTATAGCTAGTTCCTATAAGAATAAATAACTAGGATTAAAGCGGGGAAAACTCTTTATAAATTTAAATTTATTATTAATAAACCTAGAACTAGGGTAATTTCTTTTAAATTCTAAATTATTCTATACGAGTATTAGGTTAGGTTAGGGACTAGGTTTATTTCTAATAAATTTAAAACTAAATTAACTCTTTTTAAATCGAGGTTTACTTTTTATAAACCTAGGACTAAATATACTACTAATAAGCCTAGAGTTAAAATAACTTCTCTCGAGTCGGAATTAATTATTTAATAATAACATTATCGTCTATAAATAATAATGGTTCTTTATATATTAGTAACTCTTTTTAAATCGGGGCTTACCCTATATAAATATTAAATAAAACTAAAAACTAGGATTCTTAAATCTAGAAACTTTCTTAAGATATAAAAAAGAATTTATTTTCTATAAAAACTTTTATAGGATTAGGGATATAATTTCTTAAATAAAAATATAAAATAAAAATTAAGAAATTATCTAAGAAATCGGTAGTAACTTTATAATAATCAAAGTATAATAAACCGATTACGATAAAGTATTAATTAAATTTAATAATAAAGAAAACTATTTATTCTTAATAATTATAAATATTTAAAATCGCTTCTATAATATAAATAATACGTCCTATAGCGGTAGGTACGCTATTAAAGAGTCGGATAATATAAAAATAATAAAGAAAGCGAAGGGGTAGATATTAAATATATATAAAATTATAATTAATAAAAAAGTAACCGGATATACTAGTATTAATTAAAACTTTAATTTAAATTCGGGACTAGTTATTCCGTAGTTAATAAGAAATAATTATATATTTATTACGAAAAATAGAGTCGGTTTTAAAAAGCTATATAATAAATTTAAACGAAAATTTAATTAATAACGAAAGTAAATTAAACGATATAGCCGATAAATAAGAAAATATATATAGAGTTCTAGGTACCTATAGTCTTAATATATAACTTTATACTAGAACTATTCTTTTCCCGCGTTTAAAATAACTCCTCTTATAACGCTCTCGTCGTCGTCGATAATAATTATAATACTAGATCGGAGGCTAGTTAGTTTAATTAAATAAACTTTTATATTATATTTAGGCGATTTATAATAAAAGTAAAATCTTTATTTCTCGTAAATAACTTTAATAACCGAGGTTCTCGTTAATTTACCTTTAATAATAATTTAGGTAGAATCGAGGTCTATTAACTCCCTAAATAAAAGAGTTAAAGCCGCGGTAATAAGGATAAAAATACTCGTTATAAGAAAACGGGCTATAAAGGTAGAAGTTAATAAAAATATAATAAATCTCCTCGAGGTTTATCCTAATTTAATAAAAGTAGTATTTTAACGAGATAAACGGTATTTAATCTATTAAAATTCTTAGTCGATTTCGGAGTATATACGGATATATTTATCGAAGGTATATAACTATTAATTATTAACTTTCCTCTAGGAGATAAAGGTCTATTAAATAATATAATTAATATTATATTTTATAATATTAATTAAGGATTCGTTTTTTATTCGAGAATATTCCTTCTTTTAAATAACGAGGTTAAAGTATTTATTAAAAAATATAAAGTCTTATTTAAATTCCCGGATATAATTCCGAGTATCTTTTTATTTAAACGGGTTATTATATATTTCCCGTAATTTCTTTCGTTAATTAGTAAAGTTAGTTAAGGTATAGAGACTCTCCTTTTAATAATAATTTATTAAATTAAAGGCCTTTTTATTAATAATTAATTTAAATTTTATATAAACGATCTTATCGCTATCGGTAAAGTAACGGTTATAATTAATATATATTTACTATATTAATATTTATTTTTAAATATCTAATTTATTTGAGTCCTCTTTATATTTCGAGATATCTAGGAGTTTTTCGGATCTAGGAGGTATTCGAGATCGTAAAGAGGTAAATTATTAAGTATTTAAAAAAGAAAATAAATATAAACCTATAATAATAATATTATTAAGAGTATTTTTATCGAATATTTAAAGCGGGGGTTAAGGTATAGTTTAAATTATAATAAATACGACCTAAATTATTATTTAAACGATAATATAAACTAGGGATTATATATTTAACGTAGGAGGAGGAAGAGGCGTAAATAAAAATAAAGTATTAAATAAGAAATTACTCTCGATTTAAATACGTAGGTAATCGAAGGTATTTAAGAAACTAGTAAAATTATTCTAAATTTCGGCGAGAAATTATCGTATATAGTCTTCGGGGTTAAGAGGTTAATCTCTTATAATAATTATCTTAATATTAAAAAGTATTAACTAAATAATTAATCTTTTATAATATTATAAAACGGGATTAATATCTAGATATTTATTAAATTAACGGCTAGGTTTATTAAATATAATTTAATTATAATATAGAAGTAGGCTAAAATAAAAGATAAAGAACGAAAACTAGGGTAGGGCTAGCTATTATTTAAATAAAAGTTAATATATAAAGTATTTATTTATTTCCTATCCCGACTATATTAAAATAGAAATAGGGGAACTAGTTTAAATCTAAATTAAATTTAAAATAAATTAAACTAGGTTAAGATAAATAAAGTTATATTATAATAATATTATACCTCGTTAAATTTATAAATATTACCTTAATATATTCCTAGTTTTTAATTATTTAGAATATATTTTATATAAATATATATCGGGATCTCTTTAAATTAAAAGTAATAATAATATTAAATTAATTCCTTAAAGATATAAATAGTAAAGTATTAATTTAAAAGGACTTTATTTCTCGTAACTCTATATTATTTTAAAAACTACTTTACTTTTAATTTTAATAATAATAGTATCTCTAATAATAACTCTATTAATAGGTCGATTAAAAGTTACTCGATAATAAACCCTATAAACTCTTTAAAAATAAATTTAATAAATTATTTAATAGTAAATTATTTAATAAAAAGTTATTTAGTAATTACTATATTATACTATATTAAAATACTATCTATATTATTATACTATATTAGTATACTATTTATAACGGTATACTCGAAGAAGATAAAGATAACGAATTTAATCTCTATTAAATTATAATAATTAAAGATTAAATTTAGGAGTTTATCGAATTTAAATTAACTCTATATTAAAATAATTTCAACTTTTAAATATACTAGTAAACGACTATTTTCAAAAATTACTAATTATTTAAAAATTATATTAAGACTTTACTTTACTAGTAAATATTTAGGGCCTTAGTTTTTTAATATTAATATTTTTATAATACTAAATATTTACTCCCTTATTTTATTAATACTATAGTTATTAACGTTAGTTATTTACGTTATCTCTATACCTCTTTATCGCTTTACCTCGTTGTCGCGATTTTAATATTTAGTTTTACGGCTCTATATTAAGTTTTAAAACTCTACGATATTTTTATAATTACTTTATACCGACTATTCAAGAGCTAGGGATATATTATATATATTTATTTACACTATTATTTCTATATATAAATACTATTTACGTTATTATTTACGATACTCTATATTAATATATTAACGAGGGCGTTAACTTCTTTCTTTTAAAAAAGACATTCTATTACGGGGTAAACTCTAGTATAGTATTATTAAATTAAACCTCGGTACTTCCATATTAGGACTAGCGCCTTAACTGGATTCTAGTATATTAGGGCCAAATCCTTCATAGATAATTAATATCTTTTATACTACTATTATTTTTACTACTAAAGTAACCACACTTTGATAAATAGTAGTAACGGTTTATACCGATTACTTTATCTATTAAGACGCTTCTGTATATCTTATTTAACTAGTAACCTAACGGTTCTACCTACCTTAATATAAGAAAACGCCTACCTGCCTTAGACTAGTACCTATACGGTCCCTCCCTATCCGATAGACTCCAGAAACGACTCTTTCAGTAGGCCTGTCGTCACTATCACTATATCAGGCAACTCCAACCATGGTACTCGCTCCCAGAAGAGCTTGAACACCGAGCAGTAGGAGTCAACACCGCCTCAAGAAAATATACCTCCTCGCAACCCTAATCCGGGTCTTATGCCAGGCTTTACCGCAGAGCAAGCTACATTATTAGCAGCAATGATTACTGCTACTATCAGCCAAGCCATAAAGCAAGTGTTGACCGATTTTACTAATCAGCAGCAACACCAGCCAGAAGAGCATACCCCAGACGATTCTTACGCTAGCCAGGACTTTTGGCGTCAATCTCCGTACACTCAATTGTCTCCTTTAATACTGGAATTGAGTAGCCTTGTAGTCTGTTGATCACATTGGCATACAAATATTGATCTCGACATCAAGCCTGTTGTGCCAATTCGAATGTACAATATAATAACAGCATTAGGCAAAATGCGAGGCTGCAAGGGCACATGCTTTTTCTATGAAAAGTTGCAATTGCAATCCTCTATCTCAATCCGCAATCTCTGTGTGCTTTCCGGTCCTGCTCCCATCTCAACCAGATCAGCTGCGCCTGGTCAAGCTAAGACCCAAAGAAAGCCCTCAGCATATCTTTATTCACCAGGTTGTCCTTCCCAGTAGGTTTCTTGGGTGTGTTCTCCCTCTTCGCCCCTGATTCCCCCTCGCTCTCGCTGTCGTCCTTTGCAATTTCGCCGTTTTTCGGCATCGGCTGAGGCTCTTTAGACCAGTCTCGAAGGACGTTGAGGCCAACCATTCCTTAGATGTCATTCCACGTTAACATAACAAGTTGCCATGACCAGCTCCTCGCGATCTCACCATTTGCATTCGGCGTGGTATTCGGCGCGCCGTTCGTCACAGTGTCGTGCAATCCCGGGCTCTTGAAGTCCCACTCCTCTCCATTGTTCTTGTAGCCCTCCAACCCTTTCTTCATCTGAGCCTTTGCCTCATCGAACATCTTGACACGCTTGAGGGTATCCTCCAACACCTGATGTCCTCCTCGCTGATCTTGACTCCGAGCTGCATATTGAGAGCAGCGAGGTAGATGATGCCATGCTTCCACTTCTTGGCTTGGAATCTTTCGAGAAGCTGGTGGAAGAGGCCGTCGTTGAGCTTTGAAACGGTTGCGGCTTTGTTCTTGGGATACCAGAGCGTGAAATCGGGGTCGTTGGTAATCTTGCCGGCTTCGGAGGAGATTTCCTCCATGGTGTCGAGCTCGTTGTCGGATTGGAAGAGTCCGTATCCCCAGGCCCCCATCTTGGCAGCTTGATGAGTGAGGCTTACTTGTTGTAGTACTCAATTGTCTTAGATAGTCAAGTGATTGGAAACGCAGAATATCTTCGATTTCAATTGTTGAAGGATCGAGGTTTGATTGGGAGTGTTGAAGGGGGTAAGGGAATGCTCATCGTAAGAAGTGAATGATTTCGGCAAGTGAATCGCGCTAGTGAAATGAATGTCAATCCTTCACGCTCATGGAAATCTTTGGCATTTTCTCTCTTTCTGGCTCTTTCACATATGACTCAAGGTCACTTCTCAATTGTAGTTTATCATGATTTGTTCGTCTGCTAAAGTCTCGTTGGTCTCACGTTTGATCAGTCTTGTATCTATTGTCCTGCTTCACATCGTTGGGAGAATTTGTCGTTCTCAATATAGCCTGGAAATCCGTGCAATTGGGCTCTGGTAAAGACAGTAGATTGTTCATCTTCGAACCAATCTTGTCATCAATCAACGACTCACTCGCGTAAAGCATATATGTCCCCAGGCCCATCATATGTCCATCTGAGATGAATCAGCCATTGGCGTTTTCGAGCGGCCAACAATATTATTATTGCCTGACATTAGGTCCCAGATTAGCTGTTTCATCGATGTCCTCGGCCTCATGAGACTCACCAGGATGTGATATTCCAGTCTTCTTCTTGCCTTCGACACTCACCTTAAAAATATCATCGGCCTCTCTCGCGATACCATGCCACGATGCAGCAACCCATTCCGGAGATGGAGGGCTTCCTGTCTCTTCTCGCAACATTCCAGGAGCGACTGACTGCAGAGTAGTCATTGCCAAGGTGCACTGGCTTGGACTCAGAGGTGGCGGTGAGCTACGTAGTTTGTATTCGTATCTAGAGCGAGTTGCATCAAAAGCTAACGGGTATGCTTGACGTCTCATGTCTTGTTTTCTAAGGTACTCGTACTGGGCTCGGGACAGCAGGATCCGGTGCCGTAACTTCGGGCAGAAATTCATGTCTGGGCCCAGGAAGCTGACTTTCCGTCATTATTCTTTTCATATAATACAAGATTCTCTTGCACGCCACGTTGACGTACACTGGCCAATAGGGTTTCGTCCAGTCTTTTGATGATGTGCACCATACGGTAGTGTCAAAATTGGCTGTAGCATTGGCTGAAGTATGGCCGCTGTGGTTGAGATGATCTACGAAGTGGACGAAATCGTGGAACGTATATGTGACTTCGACCAGGTTCAGCGTTCACTGCTCATATTTCATGCCTTCTTGCAGAAGAGTTACAATCGAGACCCTGTTGTCCAGATGCTCTAGAGGGTTGATGACATATCTAAGTTGCCGACCAGCCATGCGGTCATATAGTAGCATTGTGTTCATAATTCTGGCTTTGATCTCGTTCTATGGATTACACCGGCCGATCGAAGCCTGGTCCTTTCAATTGTGCCATCGACGTCGTACAAATTTCTTGCTCCGTCCAATGATACAGTGCCAAAAGACAAGTATACACATAGTTCTTTCCATTTAGACTTTTGACCATCGACCTCGATATGAGCAAACTCAACGGCGAAAAAATCACTGGCTCAGGCTCAGCCTTACGCATATCCTCCGATCTAGGATTTTATCGGTGCTGGGGGTGGACTCTTCTATAAATATTCCCTTGTTCCCACCTCTAAGTAGACAGCCGGTATACCGAATCGGACTTCGTGGCTCTTGAAGGTAATTGTACGACAACGCTGTTGGCTGGCGAATTGAAGGCTGCGCGGGGTTGATTGGAGCAGGGGTAAGGGAAGTGGCTCAAAAAAGTCGCTTTTAAAAAACTCGCTCTATTCTGCAGAGTGAATAGACGACTACGCAAATACGCTCGGGGCATGTTCGTGTTTCGGAGCTGATGTCGCCAATGGCTATAACCCAGTCGACTGCCTTCTCGATGTTTTCAGAAATCGAACTTCAAGCAAAAATCACGAGGTGTACTCGTATGTTAGGCATATGGCCACCGTGGCGCAAAATCACGAATTCTGGGTGACCCGACAAGGGTACAAATACATGGGCAGGCTCCCGTTGTCTTCTTAACCGGGAGACATGGTTTGTGTTTTATAGGGTGGCTGTCTCCATTGCACTATTAGCGAAGTGGAAGGCAAACATGCTCTCTAGTCGGAGCTAGTTATCTTGATGGTTTCACGTATGAAGAAGCTCTCAAGTCAAAAGATGTTGAACCGCAAGATTTCATCCTGCGCTAGAGAAATCTCTCTCGAGCGAAGAAAAACAACTAGCATTCAGCAGCACATAGATATTTTTGAATTATTTCTTCCAAAGAGCGTGTGACTACCCTCGTCCTGCTGCAGTACTTCTATCGAGGAGAAGCCACCACAAACACATTTATATTGAGGCTCACTGTCCAGGTATCATGCAACATTCAACCACCAAAGAATTTGCAGTTAGAACTTTCATCTGAAGAACTCTCATAAAGCTCCATTCCTCTACGGCATGCTTTGCCGCGAAATTGTAGCTAGCCACATGTCCACTGTTAGCAAGACATTAGATACACTCTATTCAAAACTTCGACACAATTTTGAATGGATTGGAGTAGTACTGCCGAATGAGTCACGTAATCCAAGATGAGAATACTTGATAAATTTCCGGACTCAGCAATTTAGCTTCCCTAGGGAAATTATAGCACAATGGACTGTTTACCCATTTGTGGACAACTCATTCAGCTAAATCTATGCGTATACACCCCCCTATAAGCGGGTCTTCCAGGTTGAGTCCTCTGGTTCGTAATGAAAAGTTTTACGACAGCGTCGCTAGGGCATTTCAAGCACTTTCGATGCGGTAAATATTATCACTCATCGAGTTCAAGTAACTAGGGTGGAGGTGTGAGCATTTGGGGGGTGGCCTGGGAGGCTCTGCGGGTCGGTACTCGTACGCCACCAACAAAGTCACGTGGGAGCCATTCCTCGTGGTTGCAAGGGCCGCTCCTTTAGTTGTCTAACCTTCCTCGAACATACGATGGCAGCACCTCCCTCGCCCTCTCAAGTAGAACCTCCTCCAGCTCCAGACCCTCAACGAACTGCTGAAGCTCGCGCCGCTTTCACAGCGCACTTGACATCCATCGGCAACTCCCACATCTCCCCCCTCGAAGCTCGCGTCTCCGATATCAACAAGAATTCCATTGCTATCTCAAAGCAAGAAGATGATGTCGCCAAGCAGACGAAGAAGTTAGCAGATGAGAGCAAGAAGCATCAGAAGGTTGTTGATGATGCCGCGGGGAAATTAAAGGAGTTGGGCGACATCCAGAACTGGGCTGAGGTGTTGGAGAGAGACATGCTGGTCATTGAGAAGGCACTACAGATGGGCGAGGGCGAGGACAGTGGGTGGGAGACCGATGAGGGGATGAGTAATGGTGAGCAGGAGGGACAACATTTGGCCAATGGGGACGACAAGGGTAAGGGGAAAGCCGAGGTCAAAGAGGAAGCCAGTAGGCGGCAGTAAGGCGTTGGGCGTCTCGAATCTCGGTGTAGGCATATGGTGCCTTCGTGGGGATGGCTGATGATGACCAATGAATTACGTGTTACGAATGACGAAGGCATAAGAAGCACTGTAGTACAGCTGCAAAGGACCCTATGCGATAATCGAATTGCACTGGAAGCAATATGTGTAATCATTCCTCACCGGGGAAGACTTGAGTCATTACGCCATGGCCAACCAAGCCTGTGCAGGACCATGTGATGGGATTACTCCTCTCCATCACTGCCTAAAATCGAGGTATTACGACGAAGACTTCCAAGGACCTGGCTCCCGTGGGCTTCGATATCAAGCAAACCGACCGTATTGCTGAAGTCGAACTACACGTGTTTGTGACTACCGAAATCCAGATCGATACCCTCGGCTCCTAGACTTCCAAATGATCTGAATCTCCTCAACAAACATCTGTAGGTAGATCGCACGCTACTCTTACTGCTAGGCTGTTCGCTTGTTTGTGTGACGAACGTCATCCAAGTAGTGTGGATAGTGGCTGGCAGCGGAGGGAGCCATTCTCGTCCGAGAAAGCAATCAATCCCCATTGGCAAACTCGCACTGCTCGCTGTATATAGTCCCCTCTGCCCCAGAGCTACAAGGTAGCTGAGATTCCCAGCGCTGGCATAGGCGCAGGCCACATGATCTTGAGGTTCCCTGACTCCGTCACACCCGTCTTCATCGTCCTACAATGGGGCGTCTTCCATGTTGGAGGCTGCCAAAAGATGCCTCTATACATTGCTTCTTGGGCGCCCTACATCTCCCCGTCTATGACTTCGTCCCACTCACCATACTTCAATTATGTACATTGTACGCCTTTGCGGCCTATCAATCGGCTAACCTAATATATTTTAGCGGTGGCCAGCTCGGATCAGGCGATTGAATCTTGGTCTTTGTCTCCAAATCGTATCTTGATAACGCCTTTCCTAGATCTAGCAAGTACGTTGGCGCTTCTGGTGAAATTTTCTCCTTATTTATAAATACTCCTGCAATTGGGCCTCTTCTCTTCACTTCTTAAAGTGCTTCTATGAATGTCCAAGCATTCTAATCATTTCGATACGTCCGCCAACCCAAATTCCTAAGCCCCGAAGAAGAGTTTTGACTCCTTTGATTGCATCAGGAGCGTGATCATAAGCGTCTCCTTGGCTAGCTGAGCTGTTTTGGGCGTATCCTGGTTTGGTTGGGAGGATAAGGCAGTGGAAATAGAGTCAGTCTTTATACTGGAGTCATCTCTAATGCTTAACTAGGTATGAACAATGACTACGGTTCAGCCTCGACCGGACCCGGCCAGCGGAGCCTGAATGTAAAAGCCGAGATTAATCCACCAATCCAGCCTACCTTAACTCCAATGGCATTGTTCCCAAGATCTCTCACGCGACGCGCAACTGTAGCACCCCCAAGAAAAGTGCCAAGCAGCTCGGTATCCGTTTGCATAAGATTAAGCGAACATGCTTTGTTACGATACTTTCACAGCTAGGGTCGCCCCGTGTTGAGAGTCTTCACCCCTTCCTAACCGCCATTTCTGATGGTCAACTGGAAGTCCTTGCGCAAACCTTCAAGGCTGCCTCAGTCCCCAGAATGCGGAAGTACGTGCAGATCTGTGCTTTACCTGGCCTGAGTGAAGCAATTCATTCCCAATGTCCTGCAAATTGTCTCTACGATTACCGCTTGGGGCCAATAGTGCAAGGCACATCTCCGGCTATCATCAAACGAATGTTCCAATCACTGTACACTCCTGCCCCGGAGATGTTCAGCATTGTCCATGAGCACGAGTCCAATGAGACATTCGTAAACGAAGCCCATATCGCAGGCCAACAGTCACGAGATCATAGTCAACGTCCGTTCGAAGAGGAATACCACGAGCAATTGTTCGCACGCGCTCTACAAAACCTTGATGAAGACCTGCTCTCGAAAATCATGCAGGCCTTTTCGACGGAGGCACAGTGGCTCGATGAAGTGAGCAAGGGCATGGGAACATCAGAAAAGCTGGACCGCCTTGCAGAGAAGCCGAGGCTCCCCAGGGAGGTGGACATCGTCTTTACAATCAGAGACCTGCCCGGCGCCGATGACATACTTTCTAGTCTGAAGGATGCCAAGAAAGGGAAGAGTGGAGACGCAGAGCAGGACAAGCTCGAGCTTCTGGAACGCTTCGCTAACCATTGCGATGATATAAAGCACAAACTCCACATCATTTGGCGGGCCAAATTTCTAGCTGTCCATTGGCTTAAGCTCGAGAGTATCACGCTTGACGTTCGCAATGCTCACGGTCCGGATGGCGAATTCCTTGCCCACGCTGATTGGATTGGGACGTTGCCACGCTTTCGACACGGATTGCCAGAAATCTTTAATATTGTGGCAGACTCGGAGCAGGGCAAGGAAGTAAGCCAAGCGTTTGCTGATGTTGAGGAAGGGCGGCTTTCAACGCGCGTGGCTGGAAGCACGTAGCCGACTCAGCACGCTCAAACTGTGGCTTGAGTAGGATAGATCCTGATCAGGAAAAAAGTAAACGTTTCCATGTACAACATGAAGGCATAATAGATGTCTTGAATGTCAATCAGTGAATCTCAATCTCCTTAAGAGTCCCAACCAGCATATCCATTTCTTTCCGATAACAGCGAGTGGTACAGCTTGTCTATGCATGAGTGCTCGAATTTGAGCATAGATCTTGCCGAGAAGGGGATGCTTCAACGTCTATTTAATTTTCGAATCTCTCGATATCGTCTCCTTTTGGGCAATTCCCAAGCTTTAGCTACACTTGCGAATCAAGAAGAGCATTACCGGCCCTACTCCGACGCGAGTCGTTGAAACAAATGGCAGCTAAAAAGGGAGGCCTTGTACCATTTACACATAGCTTTGTCTACGATCATAGTATATATGGTCAAAGGGTATAGTATGGCCGGAGTCGCAGTCTCTGCGGCCGTATCGCCACATTCGTCGTATGCCCTAAGTTGTACATGGGGGCTGTTCAAATAAGTACTCGGTCTGGAGGATAAAGGCCGCGTTACACCGGCTTGGCCAAAGCTCTCGAAGCTGCCTAAGCTTTTATAGACGGAAGAAGTAGACACAGGATGTCGAATAAGACCAGGGTATAGCGCCAGCAGGTAATGTAACACTACTGCCAAAAGCTGCTGACTCATTCTTTGACGCGACCTGGACACTTTCGGGCAATAGAGTCCTAAGTTCTCTGTTGCACCTTCCAATAAATCCTACACTTTCACTTACCTAGCACACGGGTCCCATTAAAATTCAAAGCCGGACGCACGGCTTACCGTGAAAAGCCCAGGTCCTACGGACACTATCTCGCACAAATGCGAAGGGTCATTTGGCGCTCTCTGCAATCGGGACAGTTTTACGAGAGATTGGAGGATCGGGAAACCCGTCGAGAAGAGAATGGTAGTGGTTATGAGGCGGCTCAAGTCCACAACACACATGCTGTAGATGCTAAAGGCCCTGACGCTGCGATCCCCGAGGACAGCGTGGCCCCTGTCTCCGGACACTTAACCATTACTACATCAGACATTGTGCTACGAAGGCATGTACTTGACCTGCCTGTGGAACTACAACTTGAGATTCGGGACACGCTCTTTCGCATGGTCTTTGGTCCAAAGAAGATTCACCCACAGTCTGAGCCTTTGAATCTTCATATATTCGAAGCTCTGAATCACCAGCTGTATGAAAAGTAGTGGCAGGTCTTCCGCTCTGAGAACACCTGGGTCATAGGCAGAGGGGATTGCCACAGCCCGCTTAGTTTCCTGCATACGGACTCTCGTATACCAACCGTTGGACGCCACGCAATCAGAAAAGTCGACATTCAATTCGTCTTTAACGATGTTCCAATTAATCTACTTGGATCTTGGTTCGTGGAGGAAGAATATGGACCTCCATCTCAAAACTACAAAATCAGAGCCATATGGGGTATCGAGAGGGAGACTGAGGTAATATTGTTGAGAATTTGGGTGAGGAAGTTCGGAGAACTAACTTCCCTCGATCTGGACTCTCTATCTCTCGACTTAAGCCAGACATGGAGGCCGGACGGCGAATACCTCGGGGTAAAGCTAGCATTAAAATTAGCCAGGATGCACCAATTCTGGCCGTCAAATCTTCAAATCTTGGCTCCCACACAGGCCATCGAAGATGAGATCCGTGAGATACTGAGAGCTAGAAGATTTTGAGTATTTGAGATAGAGACATCTATGAGTGGCCAACTTTGCTTGAACCGAAAACAGAGAGGCCCGAAGATTACAACCAAAGATCCAACGTTTTTCATTGGTCCGCTTGGAGGAACAGGGGCAGCTAGTAGGCCATTCTGGTCTGCAGTTGCAACACTAGAGCTAGGGCCAGGAAAGAGGTGTGCTTTCGAATCCTAAGTGCAACCGAATACGCATGCAATATCTGATGTAGACAATTTCTTGATACACATGAGTGGATAACGTGCGTCTCAAATTCAATATCCCTTTCGTGCGTCTGAACTTGTTCCAGTCGCTTGAATCGAAAATCTTCGAACGCAAGAGGTCGGCTAATCAATGGCGCCTGTCGCTGCTCCCCAAGTCCCTCCGTATTCCTTCTCTGTTGCCTTTCACAATATCCAGACGAGCACCGCACTTCACCATAGGCATATCATAGTCATGTTCAACATTCAATTGAAACTTTTCGCGTTGACATTTTCGTCTTTTGCATTCACAAAGGCTTTATCTGAGGTTGTCTATCAAGCATTGCAGCTTTCCTCGTTACCAAACCTTCCTGAGTTCTATCCCTCGAATCAATCGAAGTCATCGTCGGGTCCCCCCACTGAAAATAGGTTTCGTGTCGAATGTGATGGAGATTATTTTGGCTATAATCTAAACATCGGCGACTGTCAGGATGCGGAAAGCTACATTACCGTTGATTCAACACAGCGGACTTTCGCTCAACGTCACACTGGGATGGAGCAATCCGCCTTCCCGCTCCCATACAGACTAATGGGCGGTAGGTGTTACATTTCGAGCGAGATGGCAGTGTCCAGTCCTTGTTTATAGAGCAGTCACTGACCGAGGCGATAGACAAGGCCGAATGTTTTATCCAAACGGTCTTGAGAAAACATCATTCGACTGCTACAGCGAGCTTGAATCAGATAAAGAGTGCTGCTCATGCACTCATTCTTCAGTGTGTTGCTGGTTCGACATCGACAGGTGGACTGGTAACCATGATAGGTAAGTCTCTGAGGGCTCATTGAGACATAACATGCACTATCACGACGACATTGCGCAGTAGGCGTTTTTCTAGTCTTGAATGAAAGACTGAAATTGAGTAGGGGGCGACGATAATCTGGCCGTTATCGTTGGCGCGTATGAACCTAAAGTACAATGCAGAGGCACATTTGACAGCTGGAGATCATGTAGAGATGTCCTGGGAGACATGCCTGCCGACACAGACACAGAGATCTTCGGTCCTCAAACCGATCCAGCTGCAAAGGTCCACTTGCCGCAGCAAGTCGAGTCCAGTAAGAAATCGTTGCTCATGAAATCACGTCTTAGCTGAGTCGAGACGATTAGACGACGGAAAATGCGCACTTCGAATTTTTTCCACCGGCGGTTCGGATACTAGTACATGGTATCGAATGTGGGCAGCAGCTACAGCAGCCTTCTCGGTATGTGTGAGACACGGGAAAGGGGGTAGCGTGAGGGAGATTGGTATGTTCAGCTCCACCCTTTAGGCTCATAGGAATAGCACTGATTGCGGTCGAAATCCAGGAGACCACAAACGCCTGTTCATTACAATGACAGCTCAAGTTGGCATCACAAGCAACTCATCACTGCAGGTATTAGAGTAGATAGAGACGGGATGTTCTTCCTCCTTCCTTTCGACGTTCTCTCTTACAAAACCCAACTCACAAAATTGAATGGCTGTTTCCTTTTAGAATGATCAACTTTCTAGCCCGTTATATTCGGTAGACGTTGAATTGAGGCCTCTCGGCTATTCTCTCTATGTATTTCCTTGTTCCCTAATACTCGTAAGCGTACGACGGCTCACAGCCCTTTGTTCTTATTTGGCACATGCCATTCTCCCCTTCGTCACCACAAATTAATCTGGAGGACTTCAAGCTTTGTGGCGGCTCGGAGCTAGCTCCCTTGCTCTTCCATATGAAGGTTGAATACCTGTCACTCGATGTTGGTAGTGAAAGTCCAACCTACTTTCACGTCATGATCAAAATACTTGTCGATGAGGGCCCTAGAGCTACCCCGGAGCCGGCCCGGGAGATCCCCCTACTGTTTCGAGGCTCGCTTGGTGGCTCGCTTGGAGGCCCCCTTATTGACAATTATTTTGATCATGTTCCCTTGCAACTTCGATTTTTGCAACACCTCCTTCAACACCACTTTTCGTGACTTTTCAATAGGTAAATAAGTTTTGAAGATAACGGCTAAAATCTAACCCTCTCCACATTTCTGGACTGGCAAACGAAACTGAATCCCTATCTGAATAGTCTCCAATTATCTGACCCAAGTCTGAACTATCCCTTGTGACGCTCGACGATGAGAAAGGGTTGATACTCTTCTCAATATAGGCCAAATTCCGTTGCTGATCACTACCATTGTTACATATTTCCAGCACGAGTCCCTCGTCTTATTGTTGCTTGCACACATCTGACATACTCACATCGATGCACTATGGGCTAATCTCGATCACAGATTCCGTGCAAGGCCACTTGGAAGGCTTTGTTCGGTCTCTTATCTAGATAGCGCAACCTTAAACGATATCTTAAGCCGCTTGCGGCGAGAGGATCACAATACTGGAGACACTACTTCGTCGCCGTCTCGAATAGCCAATTCCGAATGCACCTGGATATTTGCAAGATCATCAAACTCAAGCATGTGATCTCGGAACACCGTGAGGACTTGATTGGTCGCCAGAAGCGGTTCCCATCGACATTGCGAAGACGATTGATGGGGTTTTGGCATATAGGTCCAGGTTCCGCAATTCATCAGATCTGTCGCAAAAGCGCTATTACCTTCAGAGCTTACGTGTCTTATGCAAACCCGTGCTGGCAGCCATGAGGAGGTCTTGTGCTAGATTCTTCACCACTATTATGACATAGCAGCGGTGAACCTTAGTCACCTCACCCTTGATATGAGGGATACTCTAGGACCAGAGCGAGAGCATATGGGAGTTCGGATGGCAGAATCCCTGGCCGACTCGGCTCCATTCCCTTACGGCACTCCAGCGAACTTCGAGATACTGGCTCCGGTCGAGCATTTGGAGGAGATGTATGGAGTATTCGCCTGGGCGAATATATGACTTACTAAGCGGGGTCCAGACTGTTATCTCGATAGCACATCTGGTCCAGAGTCCCATATCATGATAGCATATGTCCCATAGGGTTTGTCAGACCCAACATTCTCCCCTTTAGCTGGAAAATTCTTAGCCGATAGAGACTAGCGTGAGTGTTAATACCAGGGGCAGTGTGTTATAGCGACATCAGAGCCTCAAATCAACGTTTCTATCATCTGCTTACTGGGAAATCATTGGAACGTCTACATGCGCTTCATCGAGGCTATCTGCATGATAAGCTATTAAAACAACCGGATACGTGCGTCCCTGAATCCCCAGACCACGGCTGCAGCCGGCAATTTTGCGGGATATAACTAAAACTGTTTCCTGACCAAAGGGTCTGCATGCATACGAGGTCAACTTTTAAAGTATTGGGAATGGCTAACGTGGCCAAGCCGGCCACCGTACCACCAAAACTGGTTTATCCCGTAAGTACCTTAGATATATTCGGATTTCAGCCTTCCTAAGACCTCTATTAATAACGGTAAATAATTGTTAAATATTCTAAATAGACAAAATTCAGGAAGTACTCGTTACGAATCATAATCTCGATTGTTTAAGCCTTAGCTTAATAACGCTATTATTACTATCTTAAAGGAGGAAACTGCGCGATATCTTAATGTTCCATAATCGACACGGTGGCCATTCCCAATACTTTTAAAGTTGACCTCGTAATGTTAACTATCATTGTAGCACTAGCTTCGAGCTACTGATCCCTATTTTCACGTCGTCTCACCCTTTTTTCTGACAGCGAACATGAAAATATTGAATAAACCGCCCTCTTTTGTACCTGGTACATAGTCATGCACGACTTTCGCGTTCCTCCGAATTAGTTGTCAGCTCCCTTCTCTATTGGTCTAGGCTTCTGTGTCATGTGCGAAATCTTCAGAGATCCTTGCTGCATATCGGATAAGCCTTTCCATGCATGTTTGCGTGGGTGGCAGAAGTCGCTTTGTAATTTGTCTCGATGCTGCTGGAAGATCGCCGGGATCAATTCGATCGCGCAAGAGTGTTCACCCATGTGTCGCACATATAATTAGACATCCAGAAGGCTCTTGATGACGGGAAGGTTTGAATTATACGGAAGACAATCAGGTAGCAATACCTTACGGTGGACCCTGTAAGCAAGAGCCTCAAGGCCAAGACATTCACGATATGTTTCCCGGAGTGTCGACACTCGCCGAGAGCCTCAAGTCTTTGTGGACGCCCGTGTACGTGCAGACGCCCGTTTACGTGGATACACCCCATGTGCAAATTGGTCACGACTGGCTGACAGTACTTTCGATCTACAGCCATCTACTGTGTTTATCTGAGCTGGATCGCGAACTCGGTGCAAATCGGTTTGAAGAGGAATCTATCGCTAGAGTGATAGTAGACGCTCATCATGCCGCTCCGAGTAAGTCGGGTACCGAAGAGCGTTACGAATGCCGGTGCTAATGCAGCTTGAAAAGACGACCACCCCGAAATAACGTGCTGCGTTGACTCAAAGCCCCCAAATGATGTAGGGCCACCAGCAATTACCAGCGATGGAAGCATTGATCTTGCAGCTTCGTCCGACGACGCTTTATCGCTCAATTTCTTGAACTACGTCCAAAAAAGTGAGGCTCTGCGCCTGATACGTGTCTTTGACCAGGACTGGCTCTTTCGGATCAAGGTCAAGATGCAGGATGCTTGGCTCGCAGAGTCTCGCGTAGTACTCGACCGCCTGTATATTTTGACGAACCCTCAATCCCTGTCACGTTCTTCGACATCGGAAGGCATAGTCTGTGCTTTGACCTTGGATTTGAGTGACGTGTCTGGACTTATTACACCAACCAGAGCACAATTGTCTACGGAAGTCCCAGAGTCGGCATTGAGTCCTTTCCAGAGAAGGGTTCACGATCTTCCACCAGAGCTGTTTCGAATGGTCACAGACAAGATGTTTGAAGAAGCTTTCGGTCCCAAGAGAGTCTTCCCTTACCAAGATCCTGCGGTCATGAACAATTTCCTGGCTTTGGATAGAAGATTATATCAGAAATACTCGGACATTTATTGGTGCCAAAACACGTGGATTATTGGACCGGGTCCCGTCGACAAAACCATGAGGTTCATGACACAGAGACCTTACGATGCCAGAATCAAAGAGTTCTCTCTACAGGTCCCCAACCGTCTTGCTCTAGGGATAAAATCAGTCCACATCTGCCTCAGCAAGGAGGACGTACCCAGCTCCACGGCATGGCACGAAGATACAATAACAGAAAAGGATGCTCCGCTAGGGCTGGAAGATAGACTTGCTATACAAGAGTATCAAAACGAACGCGAATACTTCATATCGACGGCCTTGCGAACCTGGCAGGACAAATTTGACCGTCTTGCCGTGCTGAACCTACAACATCTGACCCTTGACCTGAGGGAAGCGTTCGGACCAGATGGTGAATACATGGGAGTCATTGCTGTTGAGCGATTCATTCCTTTTGCCCATGGTCTTCCGCCAGATTTCAGAATATTGGCACCAACCAAGGCTCTGGTAGAACAGATCCGCAATGTTTTCTACGCCATGAATACTCCCTGAAATCAAAAGGATATCAAATTGCATTCTGCAGATTGCTGTCTACTTAGTCAACATCAATGCCATCGAGAATTTTCAATATCCCAAGGCACCAATGGGTTCGTATGGGAGAAGGGAGACGCACTTTTATGGCCTCGAAAGCGATTGGACAACGGACCGCACCAAGGTTGGAAGACTAGTACGCATTCGGCAATACTTCGTCATCCGGATTACCCTATCCGGCCAAGGGTCTAGAGCCCGCCGCAGCAAGATCTGCACCATTCCCCACCTTAAAAAGCTTCGAAAATGCTTGAACGATGATGCGATTAGGAAACTTCAAGAAACATAATATATTGACCTGCTGTCACTTGCAAAGACAAGCAATGCAGTTCGAACACAGTCACAGGTACCGATAATTCCAGGTCTCTCTACCTAAGCCACACAGATACTCGAGCACCCAGACTCTCCCATCTACCGCAGTACATCAAGTATGGGTCCTCTTAATGCTATTCGTCAAAAACGTCTCAAAAAGCACGCAACCAAGCCCACTGCAATTGTCAAAATCACGAGTCACCCCTACATTAATCCTCAAACCAACTCCCCATTGTTTACCATCATTCCCGCCGAAATCCGGACGCAGATATTCCAGTACGCTCTCATCGGCTACCCGGATCCAGCCAGACCATACTCCCAACATAGCTTCTGGTACCGGCCCGGCTACACACATGCACGCGCAATAGTGACGAACCTCCTCCTCACATGTCGCCGCGTCTACCTCGAGACAGATCTACTCCCTCTACAGCTTAATGAGCACATTGTCTGGGGTGTGGAGCGTAGTCGCATACCACCTTATGCTACACCATACCTATTAAACAACCGGCTCAAGACGTCCCAAAAGAGTGCGCTGCAATACGTGCACCTCTTTGTGCAGCAATTCTGGCTCGAAGACTGGAAAGACCAGTGGCTCGACTTCAGTAGAAGCTGGCCGGATGGATTTCCAAAGAGATTGAGGATTACCATCCGGCATACAGACTGGTGGTATAATTTGCTAGGGGAGAATAGCCCGTTGGCGCTTGATCCGAAGAGAAAGGGGAGGGCAAGGCCTGGGGATTGGGTGAGCGAGAAAGAGCCATTCGAAAGGGGGAGCTGGGGTCAGAGATTCACCAACTTGAACGGTCTTGAAGAGCTGGAGCTGGAATTGGAGACTGTCGAGGCCAAACGTGCAGAGCTCGACGCCAATGTTCAAAGAGCGCCTTTTTGGAGGTTTCCACTCAGCGATGGCAATGTCCTCGCCATGGACGATGATGCCACAGAGAAGAGTACGTGGACTGGCTCTAAGCACTTCAAAGGCTTACACGCTCCAGCCGTCCAAGCGGGATTGCAGCTACGACAAGGGAGCTCTGCCAGCTCCAGGTCTTTAAGGTTGACGCCCAAGGAGAAGTTCGAAGCCGAGGAGCTGGCACCGGAAGATAGTCTCGACTATTATGTCGTGACATTGATTTGGCGTGCTCAACCTGCACCGGAAGAGGAAGACGTCGAAGGAGAAGGCAAAAACTTTCTGGAATCGAGTACGACGAATTCGAGTGCCAGTGCTGCAGTACCTGCTCAAACACCTGTCCCTGCGCCGCGAGTCTCATACAATAGAGTTAATGCCGTACCTACGTTTTATGGGTGAGCAGCTAGACTTGCACCAGAACATCATTATGCTTATTTCTACAGCCCTCGATATGGGAACGCCTGACGCTGATGTGCTCGGCATAATGATCGATCCGTTCGGTAGCGCAACTTGTTGAAGCATCAACCTATAAGGATCTCGAACTCTGACAATCTCACTTTGAGCCATTATAGTTGAGGATCCACGCCTCAGGCCTGGTGTCAGAATATTCAGCAGTCTTGGATGCTAGTGCAATGGACTACGGCACAAGATATCGTCGAATTGAGCTGGAAACAGGTCATTGAAATCAATTCAAAGAGCCAAGATTGCGCCACTCCGACTTCGTCTTGAGCGTTGATTCCTTCCTCCAGAGAGATTTTATCTCGATTCCTCTCAACAGTCACCAATACCGAATCTTCAATCAATTCTGAAAGAGTCAAAATGAGCTTCTGTTCTTCTCTTATCTTTATGTTGTGTAGATCGTATGCTGTGAAAGCGTCTCAGCATGCGTCTCTACCACTGTGTAGACCTTAGGCTCGCTATTCTTTGCTTTTCAACAAAAGCGCACAGTAGAACTTTACGGGACTATGCCTTTGGTATTGGGCTTTTTGGGAGGAATATCGAAACACACCCGCTCGCCGCAAACATACCGACTTCACAATTCCTTCGGCGAGCATATCATGCCTGTGCGTGAATTTTTACCAACTTCGCTGTAGAAGGATATGGGCTGATTGATTGTATAGCTGCTGTTGTGGGCAAAATTGTATATGTAGGTGGATGAAATTTTTCATTCACACAAGATGGCGAAACAAATTACGACTACGGTTTACTCGACTGGAATCCTTTAATCCAGACGTATACTAATCGAACAACCCAGCATCAACGACTCTCTCACTCGACCTGTCCAAAGACTGGACAAACTCCACAGTATCCCTAACTCGATTCCCAAACCCAGCGGCGTCCCCAGCCTAAACGTCCCATCCCTCTGGTACTACGCCTCAGAAGATGTCCTCTACGCCGGTTACACCGGCGAGCAGCTACCAACTAAAACGGATCCAACTTGCCCGACCTCTCCCTCTGGGCTCTCAACCCGACAACGCCGGCAGCGGCACCTGGACCGAAGTCATCGACGCCAATAACGCCTCCGCATGGGGCAATCTAGTCTGCACAAGTGGCGGTATGCAAAGCTACGACGATGAGAGCGCATATGTGCTTGGGGGTGTGGCAGACCAGAGCGGAGTCTGGGTTCCAGGAATGGTGGAATTTGATATGACACTGCGAAATTTCACTAACCATAGCACGTCTTCCACCACTTCTTCGGACCTCAGCGGCATCAACAAAGTTTCTTTGCAATACGTACCATGGTTCGGTCCCCAGGGCATTTACGCGGCCATGGGTGGCTGGACTCGCTCTTCCAGCAACTTCCTCGGCACAGTGCACGTCTACGACGCAGCAGCGCAGGAATGGTACAAGCAAAAGACGACGGGAACCGCCTCCAGCAGCCGCGTCGAACTCTGCACCGCAGGCGTCAATTCCACAAACGGCACCTTTGAAATCTTTATGTACGCAGGTTGGGACGGGAACAACTACGGCATCCAAGACGACACCATCCACATCCTAAGCTTGCCCGCTTTCCACTGGATTTAAGTCCAATACACCCCCAAAAGCGGCCGCTTCGCACACACATGCCATTCCGTCGGCGGCTCCCAAATCCTCACCGTCGGCGGAATCGACGCCAATCCGAAGATCACCACTAATGCCAACTTCACAGCCCTCATCGAATCCAACTTCAACACCACCGCTGACCCGTTTGCGCAGGGCTTGGGCGTTTTTGACATGAACAGTCTTACGTGGGCGAGTCAGTATACGGCAAATAAACCAAATTATGAGTGGAGTGCGCCGGTCAAGAGATTCTATCAGGATTCGAATAAGGCGTATGTGCAGAACTTGGATCAGAATGTGCTGAGTTTGGTGGATATGACGCATTTCGCACCTTTCTCTAACGAGACCAATGCTACGACTACTTCTTCGACGACCACCTCGGCTTCTCAATCCGGCGCGAATGGCGGCAAATCCAACAAGGGTGCTATTGCTGGTGGGGTAGTCGGCGGACTCGTCGCACTCGCCCTCATTACTGCTCTCATCTTCTATCTCTTGCGACGGAGATGGAACCAGAGAAGAGCGTATGAAACATCTTCGAAACCGGTCGATGAGGGCGCGTATGGGAATTTTAAATCGGAATTACCTAATGACCAACGTAAGTTCGCAGAGCTGGATGGGCCACAGGCGCGGGAGATGGTTGGGCGGGATTCGAGGCTGGAGATGGAGGCGTTGAGGGGGCAGGAGGTGCAGGGAGAGCGGGTGAGGGCTGAGATGGCGGAATGAGAGGTGTGGTAATGACGATGATAATTGGTTTTTGTAGATAGATACTTACTTATGAGACATATATGAATATCTTTCTGTAGAGAAATATATAAAAGCCTCGATCCAGGGCCAGAGCGCTTTAAATTCACACCGCCACAACTTCCTCAGCGGCAAAGCTTCTCCCCTCTCGGCAAGAGATAGATAGATATGCTGCATTTCCGTATTCTTGACTATTAGATGAGCGTCATGTTACTGATTTTGCCGCGAAATGCGAGAGGGTTTTGTGCACCTATGAACAATGCAATGTATCCTGACGCTGAGCCTGATACACAGAAATAAGTGTGCCTTGCCCGTATCTATCTTCGTCCATGCACCTTACTTATTCTAGGTCAGGTACACAGAGGATGGGTATTAGATGCTGTGTCGAAATACAGACGTGGGTTTGTTTGTATTGACAAATAGTTCCTGTGACGGACGGGTTTATACATTCCCATCCATCCATCCCTTTCACAATGTCAAAATCCCAACATCCGATGGAATATTGGAAAAATCAAGTTTCAGATGCCAGAAAACACCTACGGCCGCAAAAGCGCGAACCCAAAGATACAGGTTTCGTTAACGTATGGAATGATTTGCGTATATGACATGGGTATCGTACGTAACACCGTGGGCCACCAACATGCCAGATCCTATCCATATGCACCATGCCATGCTATCCCACAGATCTCGCTTTGTCTTACAGCCTGCTCTCTGCCCTCCCGGCATCATCGGTCGGCTGCCGTGGGGGCACCTTTACCCTTCCCCCAATGAATCCTCGCCGGTTTCTCCCCGTCCGCCCCCTACCCAGCCAATTCAACTTCAAGCTCTTGCTCAAATCTTCCATCTTCCGTTGCGCATCGTCCCCGCTCTGCACTGAAGCCAAGACGCTCACGCATTGTAACACTCTGCCCACCGTCTCGGTCACTTGGCTGCTATCAGGTGGGCCTTGAGTGCGAAGATTTCGTGGAGTAGATGCCGGGGAGCCGAAGGACGGGAGCTCGGGGGCAGAGAGATTCGAATTTCCACGACTGCGGCCACCGTCGCCGAGAAGAGTGGAGCCTTGCGAGTTGAAGCTTGAGAAGCCTGGGTCGAGAGAGGCTGCTGTACCAGGGCGTGGGGCGCCTGCGACGCCGTCGAATGTGTCGACGACGGGCGACACACCCACATTGATGCTATCGAGGCTAAGGCGGGAAAAGATGGCTTTGAGCGCTTCGTAGTGCGTAAGAATGACGTTGTCGCGGTAGGAGAGGAGAACAATCCGCCGCACGTCGAACTCGTTACCAAAAACGTGGTCAGTGGAGTCGGGGTTCGCACCCCAAAATTCACGAGCTTCTTGGGGAGTCATAATGGTGCCATGGCCTTTGAACTCGAGATCAAGAGGGAGAAAGACGGCTTGCATGTATGGGAGGACTGTGCCGAAGACGAAGTGCCACATCTCTACTAGATGAGGCACTAGGCGGTGGTCTGGTACGCCGCGGAGGGTTTGGTCGAGAGATGTAAAGCCTGTTTGGAGGAGGTCGCGAAGGTCTTCGGTTATGATGGTAGGAATGCGCTTCACGATGCAGCGCTGGATGTGGATGGTAACAAGGCGGTTGAGATCCTCGACTGGTATGCGCAGCTCTTCCCCTTCGAAGATCATAAGCAGCTTGGCTCTCAAGTAGTCCCATATATCTTCTGGTTTCATGTTATTCAATCCAAAGCCTTGCAGAGCCGCTGGGTTCGGCGCAACGTCTCCATGAGCACTTGTAGGTATCGCTCCACTCAACGCGCCGCCCGTCGCCCAATCCACCCTATCAATGTCAGCTTTCTTGGGAGCGAACGGCGGAGCGTATCCTGGTAGAGCTTTCTCTTCTTTCTTCTTCTCCCGCAATCCGCGACCTCCATGCCGTAGATCTAGACCAGTAAAAGATGATGACGCTGGGCTCCCGGGTGCAGGCCCAAAGTTGTAGAGTGAAGAGGGCGCGCTAGGATCAAGGGGTCTAGAGTTGCTGGATGCTGAGGAGAGGGGCAATATGTGATCATCAGCAATTTTATCCTTGAGTTTGTTTTTCTGCCGTGACAGAAAGTGGTGCTTGTGCGCCTTCTCCTTGTCAGTAGTCGTCTGGCGATCCAACGGTACCAGGGTAGACGTCGATGCGTTGTTTGTTGAGTATAGAGACGAAGCACTGGAGGTTATTGAGTCCGCAAAGCTCGTCACAGACGGGTTGACCATGTTCTTCAGGCCGCTTGGTCTGGAAGGCCCGACCTTGTTCGGCGAAGGCAGCGGCTTCTCCACTTCTTTGCTTGACGCTTTGGGCTTGGAGAACAGCTTCATTTTAGACTTCTCCGTCTTCAATTTATGCTCCTTCTCTGGTATGTCAATATTCTTAAGCCCAGGCGACAAGCGAGCACTTTGTGGGAACGCAGCATTTGCGGCCGTAGTTGCTGCTGCTGAATGCCCCCCAATAGCGTCATTGTAATATTGCTTCCCCCCTGGTGGCTGGGGCCCAGTAGCCTTCCGTATACTGGTATCTGAGGAGAAGGTCTGGATAGGGGGTGGTTTCCGGCGGCCAGTGAGCGTGCCTGGCGGACTGTCGTTTTGTGGGCTTGGTAGCGTGATCGACCGCTGTCTCTGATGCTGCTGTGAACTCTGATGCTGCATAGCCGCTACAGCAGCGATTTGTGAGGCCGTACGATTGGCCATCTCTGACTGCTCTGAGAGTGTAGCTGTAGGTAGAGAAGGTTCAAAGAAACCCTGCGAATGCTGCCGCTGGTGCCCTTGAGCTTGGGGTGCAGCTCTCATCGGAAGCTCGCCGGAGGATTGACGCGTCGGCGACGGTCGCGAGAAGTTATTGACTGAGTTCGAACTGGCATCGGTGCCCAGAAAGGGTCTGGCGAATTGTGAGGATTGCTGTAGTTGGGGTGAGCGGTTGTCGCGAGATTGGGCTGTCACTTGGCTGGAGCTTGATGAGTCACTCAGATCTGATGGATCAGTGCTTTGAGGGCGAGATGAGGCATGAGTGTGCGCCTGGAAGAGGCCTGGTGAAGAAGGACGTCGAGGAGAGAATGCGCCTGGGCGGCGGTAGTTTGAGGAATTCATCTTGACAAGAGAGTGTGCCGATGCCGAGACTGGTGTTGAAGGAAGTTACACAAGCTCTTCAGCCAGCTTCGAGCCATACCGATAAAGACTTTGACCTTGCTGAAAACATCTCCAGGTTGTGATCGCCCTTGTACCTGTGCTCAGAGCGACGTGGAGGTGAAAAGCAGATCCACAGGTGGAGGCTCAGCGGCAATTGGGGGCCATCCTCATCATCGCCAATTGCCTCGCTAGCAGCCTCGGTCATAGAACTACGATTTCAACCCTTCGGCGTCTACTTCTTACACTGTAAGGCCGAATTACCAAACGCAGCCTCTCGTCATGGCTCCAGCGCCGATCGAGCAGGCTTCAACCTCAGACTTGAAAGCCGTGTATTCCAGTCCAAACAGCTCCAAAACCTTCGCCCACGCTTTACCTTCCGCTTCGACCAATTCTACGAAAGACAAGACGGCCTATCTCTCAGCTCTACGGAAGTCGGTTGTTCAGCTGCAAGAGGATGTGAATGGCTTCTTGACTACGAAGATGGAAGAGGACAAGGCATTGGCTGCCAGCGCAGGTATGAAGGCTGATGACAAGAAAGAGGAAGAGAACTACGGGGAAGAGGGTGCGGAGGATGAAGGCTAAGACAGCCAGTCCATGGATACCGGGGCCCGGTCCCAAGATTTGAAATGCTGTATGAATTCCAAAAACCGCGCTGGATATCTGCGCTCGTGCATCGAAATTCAGCAGACTGCATCCTGCTTGGTGTCTTTTCCTGCATCTTGCACACCATCGATCATCTTGTCGAGCAGCCGTAATGGATCACAGTATTGCTGCAAAGATATCAATCAGCTACGCCATTACCCGTAGAATAGGAGAAGGGCGAGCATACTCAGGCATGACCTTGATGGCACTCCCACCAAACCTCTTGTAGCAGACCCCACAGACCCTCTCCTCGGTAATGACTACTCTCCGGTTCCTCCCTCTGTTGCCACCAGGCATACCATCGCCCAGTCTAACCTTCGCATCCTCACTGAATGCAAGCGTGCTCCGCATACCAGCTACGATCTTGCCTTCATTGACCACTGTGTTTGCCGAGCGGATTCGGCCACGGAAATAAGACTCGAGGTCTCTGATGGGAAGAACCTCAGGGATCAAATTCAGCGTGGAGGACGCGGGCATCCGAGCACCATGTTTGGCGAGAACGTTGAGGGCTGGACCCCATTGGGGCTTGTGTGGTGGTGGAGGGGAAAGATAAAGGGAGAGGAGAGTGTGATAGATTGATGGAGGCGCAACTTCTGGGTCAGCAGTGGGTGATCTGCTTGATTGCACTGGAGTTGTAGATGGAGGGCTATCGATAAGATAGATCTGATTACAGTACTCCTCAGCTTTATCTGGGTCTTTTAGCTGGAAGACATAGATATCCAATGCCTGTTTGTGCTGCCCCATATTGCTGAGTACGATTGCCCGTGCTTCGTATAGATTCGGGTTGGCCTTATCGAGCTGACCAAAAGCCTTGTCTGCCTGGTAGTATCTACTCGTCTTCAAGAATTCAAGGGTGTGGTCTTTCCATCTTGACCGTTCATCATCACTCTCAAATGTATCCGATTTTAATTGGTCGATATAAATGTTGACCAGTCTCTGATGGAAGTCCGGCGTCGTATCATTCAGCTCTTGGATGATATGTTCAAGATATCTTACAGCGAGCTTCTGGTCGACGTCTTGTAAGAAATGAAGCACCTGTCCTCGAGGTAAAGTTTCTGCATTTTCACTGTCCGCCATGAATACCTCCATGGCAAGTTCAGGATTGCGCTTTAGGGGCCACTCGGCGAATTGCAGTATAAGCTCAATCATCTCCGGGGGCAGGTTCTGTAGATATTGCACAGTCCTTTCGGGACCGAAGAGCTGAGGAGCCTCCTCGCCTTTTTCATCTACATCTCCAAATCTCTTCAAAATATCCAGAGCTTGACGGTGAAGCTTCTTGCCGTAGAAGAAGTCGACTAAATCGTTGTACCGACCAGCTTCAACGAGCTTCTCATTGACGACATCAGGATCACAGAAGTTGTCTATGCGAAACAACGGACCCGCGAATGATGGGCTGACGAACATGTACGCTCGAAACAGTGTCGTATCTACCATTTTGGCAGTTTCGAGCAGCTGCTCTTGGTCCTCAATAGCATCGATGGTTTTTTTGCCGAGTAAAGACGCCACCTCTGCGATCTCGGCTTGAGGCAGGTTGTTCAGCACATCAGTCTTGATCTGTCCGTCAGCATCAAGGACTTTCTTGAACTTGGTTCTCGCCGACACAAGGTAGCCTCGCAGCTCCTCGGTGGCAGCTTTGAGCTCTTTGCCCTCGAGTTGCGTTTCCGGAGCTGACTTTTCGCCTGCATCAGCAGTACTGCTTTCTTTGGACACTTTCTTGGACAAGTTCTCTTCGGGGGCAGGATTGTCATCAAATGAGCCGTCCGCACCTTGCTCTGACCGTCCTTTTCGATGCTCGGGGGAGGATGCTGATGCAACACCAGCAATGAAGGGTGGGTACATGGCAATGACTCTGCTTGGAGGTGCTGACACTTCTGTAAAGAGGTCGATCGAATCTCTAAATCTTTTTTGATCAAAGAGGCGCTGTGCTTTTAAGATCTTGGTTTCTCGCACTCGACCGTCTTTATCCTTCAACAGAGCATCTTCAAGCATGCCCAGTAGACTGATTGCTTCGTCTAGCCTGCCTTGCTCAACCAAAGCATCGATCTGAGAATCGTAGTCCAATGCCTTCATTCTCCAGACGCAGCGGTCACTGAGTACAAGAAAGCCCTTACCAGCATGTGCTAAGCTGACGTTCGGTTGCGGCACGTGAAGCTGGTTCGCAGAGGGTAGCGGAATCATCTGTAGAAGACTCAAAGTCTCAGGATTCCTAACCTCAAGGGTACCCTTGGCAGCTTGAAGCGCCAGCAGATAGGGATACGAGTAACCAACGGCCTCTGGAGCGACAGACCACGGTATCTGGCGCCGTCCCAGAGAAGTCGCTTCCGCATCGATGAACAACGTATTGATGTCTCTTGCAAGGAGCATCTCCCCTTTCCCAAGCTGTGTAGCAAGCGGTTGCGGCGCACTCATACCCAAGTAGCTCATACTAGCAACTCCAGCGCTTCCAAATCGACCACTGTCTTGTCCTGGTGCTCCACCAATACTGCCAGGCCCTACGATGTCCGTAACAGCCTCCGTCTCAACATCCACCATGACATAGCTCGAAGTAAGGCCAGCAATCAGCCTAGTCCCAGCAGCCCATGTCAATGACTTGATTCCTGTCACAAGGGTGATCTCAGTAGTATCAGGCGAGAGCTCGCTATCGTGCCATGACCACAGTATGAGCCTCCTCTTGACCGCAACCGCCAACCGGCTCACGATACTCGGCACTTCCGTGCTCTCATCTTTGACGACATTGCTTGTCACAGCAAAGTAACTCGCTCCCTTGGCTTTCGCAAGTGTCTCTTGTAGTTGGTAGGAATGTAGGTCGTGGATGTTAACTTGGTTGGCAGAGAGCGAGAGCAGGATATTGGCTTCCTTCACGATAGCTAGTTGCTCGACCTTATACTTGGAGAATTTGTCCAGCTCTCGCATGAGGTCGACGGGCTTCGGGCCAGAGGCAGAGGTGGCGCGGTCCTCTGGGCCATCTTGAGAGGGGGGTTCGTCGATGAGCTCGTTGACGCGGTAGATGCGCAGGCTTCCGGTGCTGAGACCAAGGAGGAGACGATCGCCTGTTACGTATATTCAGTAGCGTCTCTCGAATCTTCGATGTCGTACGGACCATATGCAAGGACTGACTCGATCTTCGATTTATCTCTCGGCTTGAGCTCGACTATGAGCCGAGGTGTGAAGGCTGACAGCATGTTCACATAGACCGTTACCGGGTGCTACGCAGGTGGACTCGAATCCGAACCCTCAGTAGGTTTTCTGAGCCACCCATCGTGGAATGAGAGTATGTAAAAGAAATCTGGTAATCTACAAGGCCTCACTGGCCTTAAAGGCTAAGAAGCTCCATCGCCGGGTAACGAGCGTGAATTGATGTCAGAAGAATGAAGGTATGGATGTCAGAGTTGTATAATTAATGGACTATGCCAATTCAGGAGTAAATAGATATCAAATTTGTTCTCAGTCACTTCCTACTCTCTGCGAACTTGAAGATGGTAGAAATGTGCCCCCGCCTCACCCCTTTATCCTACCCAGAGTAGATCCAAGCCGCAATCACTCTCCCTCCAAAACTCCCTCCAGTCCCATATGGCTCCGTGCTCAGATCCGGAACACTCGCAGCCAATATCTGCCTTCCAGTATCTTTGGAACTCTGTTTATGGATCAAAACATTCGCACCACCATACACACCTACGCTATACGTCGCATTGATGTTAGGACCCTCGAAAGGCCCCCCTCCGGGACCTATACAGAACACGTCGCCCAGATACTGCGATTTGAAACACGCCGCTAGCTGTCCGACGATAGTGCTGGAAATGGAAACAGTATATCAAGCTGGGTTGGAGGGATTGACAACCCTAGCGAGATTTCGACGGCGGCGTCAAAAGAGCTGGAAGACGAGTCTTGAGATGTAGTGAATACTTCGGGGCTCAATTTGGCTTCTCGGGGCCTTCTTGCTTGCTGCAGAGTCAGCGAGCAGCCTGTGTGGGAAGGGGGCAAGGATTGGGAGGGGGCGGGGGTGACGGCATTGGCTCTGGTGATGGTGTAGCCCATTAGCCCGGTAGACTGATCGTAGGTTCTGTTTGGGAGACACAAGTTGGCACTGGCCGGGGACGAGATGCAGATACTGTTCGAAGAGTTGAAGGCGATTGTGAGAGGGACAGCTGGAGGTGGTGCGACGTAGGCACCAGCTTGGTTCGCGGTTGAGTCGTTCGCTGGGGAGATATAGTTGTTGGATACGTTTGTATATCCATTGGCTGCAATTAATGGTATACTGGGATTACGAGGGATACGGGCGTACCAAGTAATGGTAAAATTGTAAATTGGGAATGCGCACCTTACTTACTGCATTAATTAAATCAAAATCGCCGCCAGGAGCGGGGATGATGCGGTCATAGATACTTGCTGCTGCCTGATTGATTACTGGGAGACTGAAGTCGCTGCTAAGGGCAAACTGGGGATGGTTGTATAGGATGGGATCGTCACTAATCGTACCCTGGGCCGTCTTCTGCTGTTTACCGTTGTGGTAATCGACAGTAGCTACAGACGTAGTGCCGGTAGTGCTAAGGAACTGAAACGCGGTCGCCATGTCTGGAATACTCACGGGGTATCCGTTGTTGAAATTGATCAGGAAGGCTATAGCGTCGAAACAATCCCAGCCGAATACTGATGAAAGCGAGGACGGACTCCCTTGTTGATCCTTCTCACTGCCTATGTAAAGGTACTCGGTAGGCTATGATCTGGGAACGTCTTGGGAGAGAAAGAATCGCACGTGTAGAAAGTATCGCCCAAAATTTGGTACTGAATCGTTTGCGTCATGTTGTTTGCTACGGGCATCTTTGTGGAAGGCGAAAACAGGCCAGGAAGAAATGCAAATAGAAGCGATACAAGGCCACCAAGGATCCAGCCTACTGGACCTGCAACAGCAGCTGTAGCCGTAATACCAAGTGCAAGGCCCTGACGACAGATCAGCTACACAACATCGGACTTTATAGATTATGACAACACTTACCGCAGCACCAAAAGCATATCGAGGATGATGAATGCGGGTGCTAGAGCAACACCGGCCGCTCCTGCAGCTTTGGCTGCGTCCTGCCTGACGACAGTCACGGTGCTTACAACCTTGTTGACTCGCGCATAGACCAATTCGGTACTACCTGTATCTTCTGTCGAGGCGCTGGTTGCTGTGCATCGATGTTCCAGAATCCCGTGGTTGCGTCGAACACGCCTCCAAGTATCACCAGGCGACTGCGGATTGTCTATTTGGCCACCGTCCGCGGTAGCAAGCTGCGAAGACCCCAATTACATTCCGTTCCCTCATAGGTGCCATCTGGTTCCTAACGATTTTCGTACGAGTCCTCGAACTAGACATCCAAGTTTAGTTGGGTGTTTTCACGTTGCGAACAAAAAGAAGATCTTGAAGTCATACGTTAAGATTGGCTAGGATCCATACACTTATGGACAATATAAATAGTATATCCTGCAACGCGAATCGGTTTTATTCACCTATTGCTATTCAGTATCCGACTCGTCTGGAGGCTGATGGAAATGAGACGTGCCGATGCAACGGACATACAAAGATCATTCGGAGGAATAACACCTCTTTATGTAGACATGTCAGACTGTACCTATCTTAGGTCGCTCGGTATAAAGCAAATTTCCTTTTGAATCGATTCGTCAGGCTTAGAAACGACGCCACGAGGGTCGCTCTATTTCAGATCACTCAGTGCAGAGCAAAACTCTTATTGAAACAGTTGATTATGTTCAGAAACAACACCACCACGCGGGTCGCTAAAAGCGCGCACGAGATACTTGAGACAGAGCCACACTTGGTACGCTGGAGAAACGAGATATAGCCGCAACAACTTCACGTGAATGCGACCATCGACGTTAGCGCTGGCGCGGTCCTTACTCAACTTCGTCTTTGCTTAGAAGATGCGAAGAGAACCTAATATGTGCCACTCGTAGCCGTAGGCTATGGCTTTGCTCAGTAGGCCTACTACCGGTGTGTGTCCTCCAACCCATAATCACGAGGTCTAGGAGGAGAAGTCATGAGCGACTGTGGTTCAGAGAGTAGTTGCTATCCTCTGGTAAGACGTTGTAGATTGGAGAAAGATTTGATACTAGGAATGTATCTCTCATGAAGCCTGGCAACCAGAGAGTAGATAGACATCAAAATATGTTCCAAATATTGCCTTACTAAGGTATTCCAAATATCCCATTGTCCTCCCATCACCGTGTTATCTGTCAAGCCCTCTGGTACCACCTCCTATATCCCCACTTCACTTATATAGGTCTCTTTAGCGGCTCTTCGAGACTCGAGAGCCCTTCACGAACACCTGACAGTCTGCTAGCTTAAGGTGCCCCTCGTAAAGCATCCCCCTTGCTGCGCTGATTGCGCTTCCCGTGGCTCTTTTGTGCATAAGAGCCAATGAATTCCCATTGATGTAGTCCGCCGGCTGACCCTCATGTCCCCTTAAAAACTGTTCGCGTCTTTTCCTTTTCTCAGCAACCCTGCCTATTAACGTGCACAACGATGTATTGTCTTCGTCCCACAAGCATCTTAGAACGGACGTCGTGAGCTGTCGAGCTCCGTTGGCGAAGGCCGTTGATCCGAAGGAAGTTCCGCCATGAAATGGGTCGGTTTCTGGTAGTTCGGATCGATATTAGTGTATGACTTGCCAGATTTGACGTTCAGAGGCGCAGGATAAGCAGCTCGGGGATCACCATAAGCGGTGGGATTAAAATAGGAGTGGTCCGGCCCCTGGTACATAGAACCTGGGCTACCTACGCTCGGTGGAGTGCCGCCAAAAGAACCTCCAAGAGGGGGAGAGTGGGGAGGTGATCCCTGCATAGCCATCTGTTGTCCAGCCATATACTGCGTTGGCGATGTTATGCTCGAACGGTAATGAGGCGGGTATGAGTTTCGCAGAGATACTTGCTCCGCAAGCGTATCGTTGTGCAGCCTGTTCTCCACAATGTGTGCCTTCTCCACCAAGCGATTGACCAGGGTTCCATGTGCTTTCTTCGTGGTGCCCCTGACGAAGCTCGACATGACGAAGTTGCACCTCATGTCCACGTCCTCTTTCAACCAGAGACCCGTCTTTGGTATGTTCGCGCCAAGCTCTACTGCTTCTCTGGGCTCCCCTGGTAGAGAGCCACCAAGCGTCCACCGACCCTTCATGTTTAGTCCAGCGGGAGCGTAAATGTGTGTTTGGAGGCCATTGGGTAGGTCGTGGAAACAACCTTTGAAGGTCACGGTGCCGGAGTAGAGGCCTCCTGGAAGGTAGTTGACTTTGTCTGTTATTTGATACCACGCGCAGTGGAATTCTTCTGCGGTCGCTTCTTTAGGGGCTTTGATGAGATGTCGCTCCATAACCAACGGGTTTAAGTCAATCATCTCGACATGATTATGAAGAGTCTCGAGGACTGTTTCGCGGGTAATGCCAGGTGGGAGTGCTGTCACCGTGGTGAATAGTGTTCGTTTAGACATGACGATGAATGGTAGAGTGTTAGATGCGGGGTCAATTGTACATAGTAATGATGATAAGCAGGAGGGATATCGAGCTGGGCCAACGACTACTTATAAGCCGTCTGACAGTGGTAGAAATGATGTGATAAAATTAGTCAGTCTCACCATAGCTATTCTGGTGTTGTATGTGGCATGGTGATGTAGTGCGGTGAAGCTTTTAGTCAGTGAGATTTTAGTGGTGGTTAGGCCACCCGCCCTGTGATGGCTGCGCAAAGCCATGCGTATACATTTGGCAAACCCAAGCTACACTTTCCTCTTATATCTATATCAGAGGCTGGCCAGCTTCATGCATCATGCAAGATACATCACACATGCAGAATTGGTATCCGAGACCTAAAGCAACAAGAATTTAAGAGGGTTTCTCTGAGCTGCGCCTGCCGCCAAGCAACTCAGAGCGTTGGTCCAACGAGGCAAGGATAAGGTACCTTACGTTCGAGTCTGGACTCTCGGTCGCTGCCGCCGCTAAGAAGCTTAGCTAAAGCCTGCTCTAAAACTGACAATTCCGACAATGCACATGGGATGATGGGGCTCGCCTTGAATTGTCATGTTCGTCTATTGCTTGACACCAGGCAAGATGGTTCAAAGGGCTTTGATAAGCGACAGATGGTGCCTTGACCTTTGGTTGGCAATATGGCAGACACTCCTTTTTGTCCCATAAGAAAGTTACCCAGACGTACGACCTGGGGGAGGCAGAGGCAAAATACCAAAGGGAATTAGCATTTGATCACCCTCTTGTCGAGCTTTGGCCCTTAGATTGGCACGGTCCTTCTGGAACCACCATTGAAACGCGGCTGGCGCCAATAAGTTCAGAGAGCTGGACTTACCTTTCCAAGCACCAAGCCACTTGGGACTCAAAAGCACCGAGGCCTGCAGAATCATCTCATTATGGCACTTCTAGCGCCGACGACATGCTCCTCAACTCTGCTGTTTCTCTTAAACGGTTATCACTCTTTCTCCTCACATCTTCCATGACAATCTCAATCATCGTATATCAATCTCCTCACACTCGGTCTCATCCCCATCGAATAGTATCAGTAGACATTCCGCTTTTAAAGGTGTCGCTGATTTCACTGGGGCCGCAAATGCGACATTGGGAGTCAGTAAACCAATCTAGCGATCACCTCTTCGCGCTGATAGAGGTAGTTGGAAGCAATCCTGGTGGTATCGCCTAATAAATCTCTGGGTGGTGAGACAGTATGGAGACAAGAAGGCATGATGCGAGCAGCCAACTCACAGATTTACCATCCATATACCTTCTCAATCGAATTGGATAATAGTAGTCAACTCAATCGACTGGTTTACACCCGCACCGAAGTGGAAAACCGAAGCAGGCATCGAAGACGGCTCTCTCCATGACAGAAAGTTGATGTCCCGTTTGGGTCACTTGAGTATCCTGCAGCACATCCTGTCTTTGAAAATCAGCTCAGCAATCAAACTCGAAAATGATGCAGACTGGGCCGTTGAGATTCGCTCGCAAACTGCTGCTGTAGCAAGCGTCGTATAAGAAATTAGTCACGCCAATGACGAGACTAACTCCTGGAGCACAGAATGGGATCTCCTAGCTCTCGGTCACTGCGGCGCCGGCTTTCTCGGTCTTCCAGACTCAAAGTACATATTCATCGACGACACCACCCCCAATTCACCAGGAAATTCTTCCCAACTCCAAGACCCAGGGCGCGAGACACCAGAAAGTGGTCGCCTTGTGTACCCCACCTCGGGCCAAGTCTGCACGTATGCTTACTCTGTCACAAATTCTGGAGCAGCGAAGGTCTTCAGCGTTCTTGCCGACGTGTATGGGCCGTGGGATCTCCAACTGGGAGATTTGTGTAAGGGAGCTCAGATTAGTCCTTACGCGGTTGCGCCGGCTCTGTTGCATCATCAGAGGTGGACCGGGCATGCGGTGCCGACAGGCGATGGGTTGCATGGTGAGCTGCATGGGGGAGAGAGAGGTCAGAAATTCACGCACAATGCTGTGCGTAGTAAGACGTAATAGTGAGCCAGACGTTGACCTCAAGACGAGATTGGTGGAATGTCTGCGACGGGCTGGACTAAGGATTATTACCCTACATAGATAATCTGGGTATGATATTCAATTCATTCATGTCAACCTTCTATGACCTGCCCAATTCTAACCAATAGCTATTCCCACAGCTCCTCAGGAGCGAATTAATGGACTTTCCCACTTTCGTGATAGCTAACAGAGATTGGAATACCTAATGTGAGGCATGTACTGTGACCAATCCGGCAGCTCGAAAACCATATCCCATAGATGAGGCGACCACCTCACAAATCTTGTAAATTTAAGCTCATGTACTAAAAGGCTTTTGCAAGGCGATCTAAAAAAGGTACAAAAGCTGACTTGCGTTACAAACAGCCGAAGTTGGTGCTCTGCTTGTAAGAGATAAGCTTAAGTTAGGCAAATGACTTAACGTACTCGACAGTCAGTACACAATAGTGAGTGCTGGCGTATTCATCATGCGATAGTCTCCTAGCTCAACCATTGATTCCCTAGTAGATCTAATGAGTTAACATGGAGATTGTGGGATCTTGGGAAAGAGCGATGCTATTACTTAGCACGCTACCGGCCGCTAAGAAGCCCCTGCTGTTACATCACCCCTACAATTTCGTAAACTTTCTACTAGAGACCTCCATAAACAATGTCCGGCTTTCAGGCGAGGGCTTTGCAGATAGTGTTCAGCGTCTGACATACTGAGGAGGAGTGCATTTTCAGAGTCAGCTCGAAAAGATGGCCAACCAGGCAGAACAATGGCAGCTAAATCTGAAGTCGGTTCTGGAACCCACTCCTGAAGCTCCCACGGTGGTCATCTTCCGAAATGGGTCTTTACAGTACACTTGATCAAACGCCTTGCTCGTCACGAATTCGTGCCTGTTTGCGACCTCAGGTCGAAAACGTGTCATGCTCAGGATGTTCGTATACATGATGTAATAATAAATGCAACTAGATATCGCTATGGCGTACGTCGAAGTGCACAAATTGATCGATAAAACTTGTCTCGTGTGAATTTGTAGAAGACTGCTCTATCGTTTTCTACTCTCAAGATTTATATGCAAACAGTATCTAACCATGTCGAATCAATCACCCTACTCCCTAGCCGGCAAGGTTGCACTTGTCACCGGCTCCAGTGAGCTGCAGTTCCCATTGCGTCGTACTGTCACCCAATATCTAATCATATGGTCTAGGCAAAGGAACCGGTGCCGCCATCACCCGTGAGCTAGCCTCAAATGGCGCTGACGTCGTCATCAATTACAGCAACAGCGCCGACGCCGCACAGTCCGTGGTCAAAGATATCGAGAAGCTAGGCCGCAAAGCCATCGCTGTGCAAGCAGACATCTCCAAGCCTTCCGATATAGCCTCGCTCTTCGAGACGGCCAACGAGGATTTCGGCCACTTGGACATCGTCGTCAGCAATGCAGGTAAAGAGGGATTCAAGCACGGTTCTGAAATCACGGAAGATGGTTTCGATACTATGTTTCGGATCAATTGCAGAGGTCAATTATTTGTGGCACAGCAGGCTTGCAAGCATGTCAGAGAGGGAGGAAGGTTGGTTTGATGAGTAGTAGTAGTAGTGTGCAGGCAAAGCGGATTCAGGGGCATTCGCTGTATGCGAGTAGTAAGGCTGCGGTCGAGAGTCTTGCAAGGCAGCTTGCTAATAGTTAGTTAATGTCCCTTCTCTCCTTATCTACCCGATGGCTCGTCTTTTCCTGCCAGAAAATTTTGATATGACTGTTTCTCAATATCAGATTTTTGAAGATAAAAAAAGTTACAGTCAACGCCGTTGCGCCTGGTGGCACGAAGACAGACATGCTAGGATATGTGGGACGCAAATACATCCCAGATGGCAAAGGCGATGATATGTCTGATGAACAATTGGAGCGGGCCTTTGCGGGCATGAGCCTATGAAAAGGCTTGGAGAACCGAAGGATGTGGCGCATGTGATCGCTTTCCTGTCTAGTGAGGCTGGGCAGTGGTTGAATGGTCAGACGTTGATTATTAGAGGCGGTGCAGCTACATGAATATGAAGTAGCTTAATACCTGATTATGAGAAGTCCATTGTTGCAACGACTAGCACCAATAATTTGTCTATCGTTCGTTCTAGCGGCAACAATCGCGGAGCCAATGGCATAACCGACCCCGGGAAACGGCCGTAAGTTCTTCCGCCAGTCCCTACTGTCAGAATAGTTGCTTTGAATTCGTCGTCGTCCGATCAAACAGGGAATCACTTAGTTTCACAAGACAGAAACTTGGCAAGCAGAACTCTTGAATAACCATTTTCTTTTCGTAGCAATTAAGACGACTTTGCTGACACAACCTTTATAACAAGAACGACTTTAATAACAAGAAGAGATCTTTGATATCATGGCGCAGTGTGCTGTCAGACCTTTCTCTCGCGTCCATCTGTAAATACGAATATGGTAAATACCTAAAAATTGCAAAAACTGCCATTTACACATTTCAAACACAACCTCGCAATCAAGAACACCTTCCCACGAATGGGTACTCAGCCGATTAACGTGTTAGTTGCGTCTCCAATTAGCGCAGGCTTTGGAATCTTGGGCGCAAGAAGAGTATGATTCAAGTAGACGTTCGTCGAAGACTGACGTCTCAAACAGGTTTCGCTTACCTTTCTGATAGCTGTCTTTCAAGAAATTGGGTGTACCACTTTAAGTAAGTTAGCTCAGTGTCAAGACCCTAACAATAGGTGCCCCGTCCCGAGTAAAGCAGACATCAAAGTCTACTTCGAGGTGGTGCTCAATCGAAAGGCTTTAGCCTGCCACAACGGCTGCGAGTGGACGTTTCCATTGCTTTTACATTGCTTTAGATAAGAACATTACCATTACAGATTACCATCGCGTCTAGCTTTATCATACTCGTATTAAGCCGCCACAGCCGCAGTTTTCGCACTCTCCAAAGGTTTCCCCAAACTCCTTCCTAATCCAAGGCGTAAAGCTGGCCCAATATAACTGGGCCCCAAAGCCGTCCGCAATCTTCTTCTCCGAGCTGCCGCAGTCCTCTCCTCACCACGGCCAGCTCCCTCATCAACCCACTGTATTTTCTCAATTCGGTAGCTCATGCCATCGTGGTCGCTGCCCCATTCCCTGGATTTGATACCATGGCTTCTCTTCTCGACGTACCTTTGCAGTTGTGGGAGAATGAGTAACGTTACATGTAAGTCCTTGCCCTCCGGTGGCAGTATAGGCGAGACAGGTGGGTTAACACATGCCATCTCCTGAGTTTTGTGTTCTTTCTTGGTCAGGTCAACGCCCAGAGCCTCAAGCACAGAGTCATCTCCCCAATCGCCACAGACCCAGCCAGCATGGATCGCAGCGCCGAGGGGATCGGAGTCATCAGCGTAGATATCAGTGCCGTAGACATAGCGCGTACGACACACTTTTTCGCGCTCCTCTTTTGAGAGATAGAAGCGTGGTATGCGGACAGTCAACGTACAATTTGCTTTGCCGTCGCAGCGAGGGATCACGTAGTGGGATATAGTATGTGAGTGCTCGGAATCTGGCGGTTCCAGGGTTGGAGCGTAGAGGACAGACCCAAGGTGGCGACGTGGCACAGTACTAATACTCGAGGCGATTGCCTCATTGTTTATGACGATGGTTGGAATTGGCGGCGCAGGTTTGGCTTTGGAATGGTTGTGGTGGTGAATGACATTGCCAGCGGAGTCGATTTCATGGTGCGGATGATAGTGATGCCGATGATCAGCAGGATTGGTGGAGTGACTTGTCAGACGCGACGGAATACCATTCTCGTTAAGACGATGATGATGAAGGCTGTGAGTGTCAGCTGGGTAGTACTACGTTGGGCGAAGGTAGCTAACCGAAGATAGTCATGACGGTCAATATGACCATGTTTCCTCTTACCAGCCCTCGTGCCACTCGCTCCTGTCGACCGATCTTCCATAACCTCAAGCGTTTTGAGATCGTCATCCTTATTCTTTCTCCTCTTGCCCGCTCTCGACCTATCTTGAGATTTGTGAAGGGCAATGAGCTCTATTCGAGATCCAAATGGCGTCCGATGATCATTGTCCGCAGTAGGAGTAGGACTTGGGGGCTTGAACGGCGTGGACGTTCCGCTATTCATCCCAGCACTGCCAACACCACTGCCAATACCAGCAAACATGCGGGAGAACTCATTCTTTATGCTTGGGTCGCTTGATGGTCCACGTGTCTGCCCTTGAGCTCCTTGGACAGCCTGGGGTAGTGGCGAGATACGGCCTACGCGCCGGTTGTCAAGCAACATTCCAAGCATACTTCTATGACCCTGGAGCTCGTCGTCTGCATTTCTATTTTGGTTTATTCCATCGACACTTCGTGTCCTCACCATGGGACCGGACATGGTGTTCTGGGGATATGGTTGCATTTGTCGCTCGTCCATGTTATCCAGGAAGCGAGAACGTGGGGCTGCCGGTAAGAGGTTCGACGCCCGCTGAGACGAATTTTGGTGCTCCTCGCGCAAACGGCGAAGCGTTTCGTCTGAGTAGGGTCCCTTGGGGATATTCAACGGGGTGTGCGAATCGCGATTGAAGCGGGTTGCGAAAGTTGCTTTCTCAGGGCCTGGTCCGCTGACAGAAGGCTCGGAGAAGACCGAAGATTGGGTCAGGAAAGGGTAGTCCATCCCCCGCAGACGGTCGTCTCGGGGACTGCCGTGTGCCCTTGTACGCTGTTCTTGCTCCATTCGTTGCTGTTGGTCTAGCTGAGCTTGGCGCTCGAGCTGCCGCTGCCGTTCGAGTTGGGCTTCACGGGGCAAGAAGTCGAAAGAAGAGACACCATTTCGAGTCGCTTGACGCAAACTTGCGTCCCTCGCCACGTTCTCCTCCTGCAGAGCCAGCTGCTCTCGGCGGGCTTGTTGTAATCTTTCCATATTGCTCCTCTCCACAGCTTCGAGTTGGAGTCTATAGCTGCTAGGCTGACTGTTGGGCCTTTCGATGGCCTGTCCCACGCTTGGGTCTCTACTATGCTCCTGTTTCCAATCTTGCTGAGCTGCAGTTTCTGATCGTGGCGAGTATTGCGATAGAGAGGTAGCGGATAGGGGACCACTTTTGAAGCCATCAGGAGATCCAGCTTTAGTGGTTGGGTGAGATCGGTGAGGTGCACCTCCGGAGTAAGCGCGAAAAGGACGATGCGCTTGGGCTTGCGAGATATGGTGCCTGTCAGGGGAACTTCGATGGGAAAAGCCGTTGCTATGGTTTGACCTTGTGGGCGAGGGAGCAGGAGGAAAGTGTTGCGTCGAGGATGGGTATGAACTGGTTGGCGACGTGCCGTTCATTGGCGCAGCATTACTCGGCTCCCGAGACGATCTTGCAGGAGCTGAGTCGAGCATGGAGAGTATAGACATGCTGCTTCCGGGGCGAGCTGTGGAAGATAGAGCAGGTAGCTCGCGTGCGCTGGAGAACGAAGGGTTTGGTGGTGGGGGGATTTGCGACATGGGGGTGCGCATGGTATAGGAGGGAGAGGGAGGTAGCATGGGGCGGTTGATGAAGGGTGGTGGAGGCGGTGGTGGTGGTGGAAGGATTTCTTGTTTAGCTGGAACCAATGCCATATGTTAGTAAATAGTTTTTGTGGCCAGCATTATACCTTGGGTGATTGTGATGAAGGGAGCATGCGCGGATTCGAGTTGTACATACCTCCATACATCCTTGGCGAGCTTGTTCGGTGCTCTTGCTGACGTGGAGAGTCCCTCTGAGCTGAAGGGTCATGAAGCGGTCCTCCAAAGGATGCCGAGGATGGAGGAGGTGGAGGAGGCAATGGAGTCGAGTTTGATGATCCTGACAATCTGGCGTCAGTAAAGCATCCCCAGCAGATTTAAGGTTTAGCGCCCGCTATTTAAGGTTTTTCCATCCTGTCGGGTTGCATGTGGGGAAAATCAAAAATCTAGACCGCTTTATCAAACACCATTGCCATAAATAGATGCTATAAGATATGGAAAAGTCAAAGGCGACAGAGTGAGCGAGGTATGATTGCAGAACATATCGAAAACGCGAAGAATGATGTTTGGCGCAAGACGTGGGCGTGAGAATATGACGCGGCTCGCTGCAGGGTCGAAGAGAAAAAGAAGCACGGAAGCTCGGGTACGATGGGAGTGGAGACAATCCAATTCCGATCAGAACACAAGAGAAGAGAAGGAATACGTTGGCACCAGCAGAAATAGTTGCGCTCATAGTGATGCAAACAATTTCTGCCTTGGAGCAGGAAGTAGGGCAAAGCATGCATAGCGTAGACGGACGGAAGTATAATAGGAGCAGTGGGACTAGCAGTGGGATTCCGGACACGATGAGGCAAGCAGAAGATCGCACGTCGATCAGAGACCAAAGACTGCATGTTGTGTAGAGAAAATCCGTAAGACTCACCACTTGAAGCCTGATGTCTGAACCTGTCCATTCTCCCGTCTCCAAATCTCCATCCCCCTCCATTATCCTGTGCCCTATAATCCTCTGTCGTATTGCCCAAAGCATCTTTTGGGAGACTCGCGCCATATTTCACCACGCCGAGTGGTGCATGCCTGAAGCTCTTATCCATGTCCTGCCTCGCATCGCCCTGCTCTTGTCTGCGTGGAAGGAAGGGATCGTGGCCCAGACGCGGCTGTCGTTGGACGGGAGCTTGTAAAGTGTAAGGAGGAGGAGGTATAGGAGCTCGATGAGCATCGTGACCATTTGGCTGTGAGGGTGGTCGCGTGAAGGGATTGTTGGTGGTGGTGTTTCGAGGATCCATGATGAAGGAATCAAGATGCAGAGCCGCTGATCGCCGTTCCCAATCTGCGGCACGTGGAGTACTAGTTGGGAGCTGCGCGGTGGCTTGTGGCGAGCGAGGGGCTATAAAATAGCAATATAGCTATGCATGGTCGTTCTTTGGAGGGTTGAGGTTGGTCGTCGCTTGAAAGGGAGGTGAAGAAATGGGTTCTGTCATGGCCAGTCGATCTTGGCAGCTTGGGTTAAGGTTCTTTTGGAAGCTGAAATCACGCTAAACCCTTTTTCCCCTGTCATTATTTGCCGATCTCCCACGTCACTTCCCGCCCCATGCAAATGCAACAAGAAGAATCCCTGCAGTCTATCCGTTTCCAGAAAACAGTGCACATTCGAAGGTCAGCAATCGCCTGTACGAGAAATCCACCTCGAAGAAGGCGACACACTGGAATTGTGTAGTCGTACGACATGGCTGATAATGCTTGACTTCTAGTGCAACATAACAATTACCTCCTCGCGCGACCGTTCATCCCGCGGGAAGCTCACGTGGATCGGGCTTTGACCGTCACACGCTGGTCGAATAGCCGGTCCAGCGATGAAGCTGTATACACCATATCGATAGCATAATGCTCCCTCTACCTGGTTCTCCAGCAGCATCCTGGGCTATGTATAGGTCAAGACTCGCTTCCGTCTTCAAGGGCGCTGATCCAAGAGTCTGCGTGGCCTTTTGGCTATTCGGTGAGCTCGTTCGCCAACATCCTCGCTGAACATTGCCTAGGCTTCCCAATGCACTCATTGAGATCTTTACTGATTTTAACGCTTAGGCCTCATCAACAACGTCCTCTACGTAATCATCCTCTCCGCAGCCCTCGACCTCGTCGGGCCCTCCGTGCCCAAAGGCGTCGTCCTCCTCTGCGATGTGATACCCTCCTTCCTCGCCAAGCTCCTCCTTCCTTACGTTATACAAGCTATACCATATCCTATTCGGATCGTTATAATGAGCATACTCTCTGCCTCGGGTATGCTCTTGATCGCTTTGACTCCCGCATACACCAATGGAGGGACTATAACGACGAAGATGGCGGGTGTGGTGCTGGCCTCACTGTCGAGCGGCATGGGGGAGCTAAGCTTCATCAGCTTGACACACTTCTTTGGACCATTCAGTCTGGCGGCTTGGGGAAGTGGCACTGGAGGTGCTGGACTGATTGGTGCTGGCGCCTATGCCCTGGCTACGACATCTATGGGGTTGAGTAGCACGAACACCCTCTTCGCATCAGCCTTCCTACCAATCATCATGCTTGTCAGCTTCTTCCTCGTACTGCCTCAAGGCCCACTAGCGAGACGGCGTGCCCGCGACGAAGCTAGAGCTTCGGCAGCCACCCAGCACAACGACGATACCGCAGGGGCAAACACAGAAGAAACAGAAGCTGCGGAAGAGGAGGGCTTGCTCGCGCAAAGCCAGACTTCTAACTATTCAAAGTCAATTAGCAGAAAGCCGCCAAGCTGGACAGCAATCTTCCTCCAAGATCTTCGTCGCTCACGCTCTCTTTTCTTCCCCTAGTGAGTCATGCTCTGGCCCCATGTTTTGTCGCTGCTCTCACCCATAAACCTACTAATGTTCTTCTCTCTGTCAGTATGCTCCCCCTCCTGCTTGTCTACATAGCCGAATACACTATCAACCAAGGTGTCTCTCCCACCATCCTTTTCCCCCTTGCCTCAACGCCCTTCATGCACTATCGCGCCTTCTACCCGACCTACAACGCTATATACCAATTCGGCGTCTTCATCTCGCGCTCCTCTACACCCTTTGTGCGACTGCACAGTCTATACCTACCATCGTTATTACAATGCGTGAATTTAGCGATATTGATCCTGCAAGCGTTATTCGACTTTATACCCAGCGTGTGGATTGTCTTCGCCATCATCTTCTGGGAAGGACTGTTAGGAGGAGCCGTGTATGTGAATACGTTCGCTGAGATTAGTGACAATGTAAAGAAGGAGGAGAGGGAATTTTCGCTGGGTGCTGTCACTGTCAGTGATAGTGGAGGCATATGCGTGGCCGGCTTTGTGGGAATGGCTTTAGAGGTGGGACTTTGTGGGTGGCAGGTTAGGCACGGGAGGAATTGGTGTAACGAACTGTAAATCTATACACAATAAAGCAGTTGTCGGATCCTTTGCTCTATATCCAAGGTCACCGTCCCTTCGGCGCCATCTCTTGCTGCCCTTTCGTCCCATCGATGTTTTCTTTCGGGCTGAGAGCGACTTCCATCGCTTGCCCTAGTATTTCCAAGCCTTCTTCGATCTCTTCATTGCTGATAATGAGTGGTGGAACGAATCTCAGAGTGTTCGTTCCGCATGTGATTATAAGTAGCCCTCTTTCTCGAGCTGCTGTTACAATCGGTGTGGGATCCTGGGTTAGCTGCAAGCCTAATATTAAGCCTCGTCCTCTGATCTCTTTGATGACTTCTGGGAAGCGCTGTTGCAATCTTTGGAAACCGGCGCGGAAAATCTTCTCCTTTTCCAAGACGCCCTGCTGCAATTCTGGCTCGGACAGTCGTGAGATGATATAGTGTGCCAGCCTGCACGCCAGCGGGTTTCCGCCGAATGTTGTGCCATGGTCTCCAGTCACGACGCACTTGGCAACTTCTTCCGTCACCATCGTAGCTCCTATTGGGAACCCATTGCCGAGTGCTTTCGCTGTAGTGACAATGTCTGGGTGTGCAGACCTTGGGAGACTTGCGTGCGCCCATAGCTGGCCTGTTCGCGAAAGACCGCATTGTATCTCGTCGTAGATCAAGACCGCACCAATTTCGTTGCATCGATCTCGCAGTGCTTGCAAGAACGAGGGCGTAGCTACGTTGACACCTCCCTCTCCTTGTATTGGCTCAACGATTACTCCGCAAGTCTTCTTGGTGACTAGATCGTGTATTGCTGCCTCATCATTATAGATGCCATATCTGAAACCTGGCACCATAGGTCCAAAGGGTTTCTGGTATTTTGGATTCGGCGTCGCTGATAAACTACCCATTGTCCGTCCATGGAAACTCTGATTGAAAGATATAATCTCATGCTGCTCTCCGTTCGGCTGCCGTATTTTGCCCACCTTTCTTGCAAATTTTATAGCAGCTTCATTGGCTTCGGAGCCGGAGTTGCAGACGAAAACTTTGGAGGCTTGGTGCATGGAACCGCTTTCGTGGGTTTTCGAGACTAGGAGTTGGGAGAGGGCGCCGGTCCAGGGATTGTGATAGAGATTGGAGGTGTGTATCAGTGTTCGTGCCTTGAACGCCATGTCAATGCATTGACAGGTTGGGTAAATTGAGGGCTGCTGACCTGTTGCCCCATTAGTTTCGCCATACCTGGATCACAGTGCCCCAATGCATTGACAGCAATGCCGGCTGTGAAGTCTAAATATTTTCGGTTCTCGACATCCCACAGGTAGCAGCCTTCGCCTTTTAGCATCATGGGCGGTGGCCGGATGTAGGTCGCAACCATGTACTGTAGGTGCTCGCCGACGATGGCTGCTGTCTGTGAGTCTGAAGCAGGATCGGCGTTTGGTAGAGAGGCTTCTTTCTTCAGAGTGATCAGCATTCATATTCAAGCACCATAGAAATACTGCGTACATGTATGTCGTTTTGGACCTGCTCTGGCTGGCTCGATGTGGGCACAGCCATGGCGGAGGCATAGTGCCTCGAGGCTTTCGTCTTCAATGCTAGGCTTCTGCCTATGCCCTGCTCGATTCTGGCAATAGAGCGCCTGGTAGCGACCCTGAATGCCATTTCATAGAACAATGCAGGCTTCAATGCATGGGCGAGTGTGAAGACAGAATTCTCGAAAAGTTTTGGTAGGCGGGGCTCCGCGATTAGATTAATAGACAAGGCTAATCCTAAAATAGACATCTTCAAACACCATCGCCGGCGTCATCTCGCCGCCACGCGAGCCATTCGCTCCATTCCTTCAGTCATAGCAAGATCAGGCATTACCCGTACTAGAATCTGTTTCAAATTATACAACAAAGTGAACTGAATACTCGTGACAATGCACTCAGTACGCCCACTAGCCATTCGTTCCCAGCTCGCTCGCCGGCTCTTCTCCTCCAGCTGCCTCTTCCGCGCCACTCCACCTTTCGCCTCCGGGCCTGCTCCACCACGCCTACCCAAGGAAGATCAGGAACTATACGAGCAACTACAACGCTCATCCACAGGCGCCTTCAGTACACCAAAGCCAAGCGTCGTCATCAACCAGTCACCCGCATCTGAACCGGAAGCCCAGCCAAAAAAGAGACCACAAATAAATCAGTCACCGTATAGCGAAGCAGCTGCAACACCCTCGACAGAGCAGAAGCTTGAGAATATCAATGCAAAGGTACAGGCCAAAGGAGATGGAGAGGAGCTACATCCTGATGTGAGGCGAGGAACGCTGCCAGAATTCGAGGGCGAAAGAAATCCCAAGACAGGCGAGGTGGGGGGACCGAAGAACGAGCCGTTGAGATGGGGCGGAGGGGTTGATTGGAGCTACAATGGTAGGGTTACGGACTTTTGAACCTTGCTTCTATCTCCTGTTAGGCATTGGGTGGCCTCATATGTGGCAAGCAAGAAAAGCGACGATCATATAAAAGAAAAGGTACAGGCGTGAGTATCGTATGGCGTACTGTGAGACAAAGATGGCTTGCTCGAGTGGAGATATACTTCAAGGCTTTGCGAATTATCAACAGTGCTTTGCCTCCGATCTCTTTCTCCATGTGCTAGCTCGGTCTCAATCATTTGCTTTCCTTCATCGTTCTCGTGTTCTGATTATAGACTGAGAGAAGAATTGACTTACTCAGACACCTGTGATGAGCAAGAGCTTTATCATCATGGTCGATCAGTAGAGGTTGACCACGTCTACGTCAACAATTCAACGTCTTTACTTCGTCCATCCACCTTGGAAATTTTCAAATAGGCTTAACATTTTCTCCTTAGTAATTGTGATGTTGTATGAAACATTTTGATCGCTCGAGTTCAGACAGTATATCATGATTTTGTTTGTTCAACCCTAACCCGGAAGCTAGTTTTCTTCTTATAACAAACATCGTTCGAGGACTCAAGTCTTTGAAGCAATCAACGTTCCGGTAGTCGAGACATCCGAGACCAATTCGACTTGCCATTGTTGAAGTATAACATCAGTCCATTCTATAATATAGGAAATCTGTTACGTTGTACAATGGTCGGTTGCAGATCAGCATCTTGAAGCCAAATTTTCAAGATATATTCCTACACGGTAGCAAAGTTGTCTAGACAATTTGTTTGCAATATATCACAAATCGCTTTCCATGAGCTGTACTATTTCTTGCAATTGATGTTAGCAGATTCGACTGTCACGACGTTGTGAGAAAGAATATCGGACTGTCCTCACGAGGAAGCTGCGCCATCACCCAATCTATCATGTACAGTGCTGGACTGGATCCGGTCGGGCCGAAAACGTTGGTGGACTATCAATGCTCAATCTATCAGTACTTATGGAGAGTCCGTCGCAGCTACTTGAGCTTGGGTTGCTCTGTATTGTGTGTAAGTCCAGCCGACAAGTCTCGTCGATTTACAGGACCACAAGTTTCTCTTCAGTCTATATGTTCAACCGGTAGTCGTCGATGCTTGACGATTCTTGTGTTCGATTCTTGTGTTCGATATATAACGTTCACATGCAAGACGATGTCTCTCTGAATAATTCTTCACCTGTTCGCAACATCGCAATTCACGAAACTTTGGTCTCGTGTGAAGATATTCATTGCTGCAACCTAACACTTCGACAGTAACGAGAGATGCCGTAATCGTTGAGTTGTACATCAGACGTCTCCCATGTAAGCTGAAGGACGATGGAAAGAATAGCTAGGTTTTCGTGCTTTTCTTTACAGTTTAAACAAAGTCCTCCGCAGATTACGTTGAGGTAGATCGAAATCTATGAGTTGTACTCTGAGCTTGCTCCAGACTAGATAATCTCGCCGGCTACCTCGAAGCTTCTCGTTAAATCCTTCACCCAAAATCGGTCGTCAGCAGCGTTTGAAATTTCGCAGCTGAGATTGCGGCAGTCGACCAGAAGAATCGTTACCAAAGATGGCACCGAGGAGTAGCGGCTTCGGTTGCTAGGCGATATAACCTGACCCCGGAAGATTCCGGCTCTGTCCCCGGAAGGCGGGTTCTAGGGCGTTTTTTTGGGGGTCTCCGGGCTTTAGCCCTATAAGTGGACAGTTAAGGAATTTAAACGGTTACCTTAGCGGCCTAGTTAGGGCAGATATAACGCTAATAAAATAATCTTATAACGCGCGTTTAAAAACAACTAATATATTAATAATATAATTTACGTATATTAAAATAAATATTATATTCTCTTTATATATTAAAAATAGTCGTAAATTACTAAAAATCGTATTAATACCGTCGTTATTTTATTATAACTAGTATAGGATTAATATATTATAATAAAATTTTAAATAATAATAATAAATACTATATTATCTCCTTTATATATTATAGTAAAATTAATAACTAGTACTTCTATATTATTCTTTATTTACGATTATAATTTATAAATAATATAGAAATAATATAATTATTATAATTAAATATTTTAATTAAGAGTTTCTTCTTTTTTTAAAAAATAATTAAAGAATTAATAAAACTTTTTAAACTATTTTCTTAAAATATTATAATATAATTATAAATAATAATTCTATATTAATTTCCGTCTATAATTATAATATATAGTTTATTTAGTCGTAGTATAATTATTTAAACTAGATATTTAAATTAAAATTTACTCTCTTTTATAATAATAAATTTAGTCGTTAAGGATTTCTTAATTTTTAATTATTTTTTACTATTATTTTAAAATCGAAAAATACTCTTTTAAAATAATAATTATATTAAATAAATAAATATAATTATTATTAGATATTTACTATCGTTTAACTATAATATAAATATTAAAATTAAATTATTTATAGGATAAATAAATTTAAAAAGAAATATAGAAAGAAATATATTAATTTTTAATTAATATTTCTAGATTTAATTAATAGTTAAAATATATAGTAAATAGATTATTT